>Ga0307948_1003745_pt1 | contig 11218 bp, 13 predicted proteins | sample OrgLakmetagen280_FD_201824 | JGI IMG/M metagenome (GOLD analysis project Ga0307948, IMG submission 201824) | Saline water microbial communities from Organic Lake, Antarctica - #280 | ecosystem: Environmental > Aquatic > Non-marine Saline and Alkaline > Saline | place: Antarctica: Organic Lake...
TAGGAGTGGTAGGGGGCAACTGAGGAAGACCAGGGGTACCTCATCAGCACCGCCAGCCATTAGTAGATCCACCTTCCCCAAACAACACCGACCCGCCAAAGATCTCAGCATTCTTCAACGTGAAATCCACCTCGTAGAGGTCAAGAACTGTGAGGACACTCGACCGCAGAGCCAGGTGAGCGCCGTGCAGGAACAGCATAAAGGCCTCTGCTCCACGCTTCAAAGAGCCTCCGTTACTCTCCACACCATCCATTTGGGAGTGGGTGGCACCATCTACAACAATCACACACTGAAGCCTTTAAGGAGCTGTTCTCGCAAAGAGCTAAGAAACTTGCTTCCAAGCTTCATGTTCATTCTGTCGATTATGCTGCCAAACTTGTCCATACCAGACGTGCACTTTCCAGTATTCATACCAATAATCATCAGGAACCGGTTTCAGGTCAAGCCTGCGACCCCCCTGATCCCCATATTAATCTGTTTCTTATTTTTTTGGTGCAGGGGTTTTACCGGTACCCAGTACTAAAGTGGCTCCTTTCCCTTAATTAATATGGGGAGCGTTTATTTTTTCTGCGTGTTTTTTCTTTTTTGTCTGTTGCTGGGTGTGAAGGGTTTTGCGGTGTCTGAGTAAGCGAGGCATTTGCAGCCTAAGTTATTCTTGTGCCTTTTCTGCTTGTTGGGTAGGGGAAGTGTCTACACTGTACATATCTTGATCAGGTGTATATCGCATTTGTTTGGTTGTATGTCTCCTGATTTCATAGCTAAAGGAAAAAAATGGTAGGGCCTTCTGCTAAGTTATTACAGGCATATCTTCTTGCAACAAGTTGGAAGACATTTGGCACGTGTATGCCACATGCTAGAGGGATAGAAAGCACATAATAAAGCATAAACCCTGAAACATTGTGCAAGCCTTATTTGAGGGTTATGATGGTTTGAATTGCGTCAATTTTATTTTTTTGTCGTTTAAATATTCGTGAATTCGCGAGCAATTTTGCGCCTGGTCAACAACTTAAATTTCATGTCTTGATTGGATTATACTTATATATTACAATTTAGTGCAATATGTTGCATGCCAGGAGAGAAACTAGCCTGAAAATGAGGAATTGACAGATGACGCAAACAGACGGCCTGGGAAACCCAGGGGAAAGGGGGGATAAACAGGTCCTCAGGGCTGGCCTATACTTGGGACCTCAGGCAAGTATTTACACGACATTTGCGCACCTGAGACATGTATAAGGGTTTTGTGTGCATTTGCTTGACACGTGCACCGTCCATCTAGAGTTCACGCAGGCATGTTCACAAAAGCCTAGAAGAACTTATAAGCAAAGTAGTGAGCGCGTACAGCGGAATGTGTTTTGTGCTGTTGACTCTCTACTGGCTCTCCTTTCGTTTCAAACAGAGCGGCAACAAAAGAACCCGAGCACACACTAAACAGCTCCCCACCATTTAACTGGAAACAGTCAAACCGCTGACCAGCAACAACAAAGATACAAGCTGCAGATGTGCTAGCAAGCTTGACACATGACGCACGCCATGCTCTTGAGGTGGCTTAAAACATTAGGTTGCCACTCCCAGGGCACACAAAGTCCTGAAGAGTGCTCCCTTTCACTGCAAGCCACGGGGCGCATGCTTCAACAGTTCCCACAGGCTTTTCTCTGCGTGGAAGGGTGTGTGTATCTAGTAGCGTCCACACATCTTTGTGAACACACTCGTAGTACACATTTCAAATATGAGGTCACCGACACGTTCACTCATCTACGCGCGCGCACATACACACACACTTCATACGAATCTGACTATTTGCACCCTGTGCACACACACATACACACAGTTTCCCTCTGAATAGAGCGGTGTAGCTTTCATTTCATGTAAAACCATACCTTTGACAGGCGGCACACACACACACACACCACACACACACACACACACACACACAAACACTCAAGTATACACGAAGACACGTAGACGCGCTCACACGCACATGCGCACAGAACCCTGTTGACAAAGCCCGCCCAGGGCCCGCTTCAGGGGCTCCCAATGTGCCCTTGGCCTCTAGCCGCCCGCCCTCGGCCTTGCCTGCCAAACGCCCGCTAACAGCAAACCCTGGGAGCGCAGCAGCAAAGCGGCCACACTCAAAACCAGGTAGGCGTGCCCTGCACAACGCCTGCTTGCATTTGGAGCGTAGGTGCGACCACAGAATAAAAAGGTAGGTGTAAGGACTCTGCTTGCGAAATTACAAGTAGCTTTGCTGATTGCGTACTTCACGCTTATAGCTGGGGTATATCAACCGTTCTTTCTATAACTTGGATCTTCCATTGCAGGTGAAGTTTCTAGGTACCGTAGTCTTATTGAACAAGACAGAGACTTGGCCTCATGACACAAATATATTTTGTCCTTCCTTTCTCCTCGTTCAAGGCCTCCTCCGCCAACTGAGCTGAGGGCTTCCTTGCCATTGCCTACTGACATGCCTCGCTGCAGCAACAACCATTTGTCCTCCCTTTTCTCTCACACAGGGCCTCCTCCGCCGAATGAGCCAGAGGGATTCCTTGCCAAGGCCTACTCCACAGGCGCGCCCCCTCCCCGCCCCACAGCCCCCACCCAAGATCCTGTCAACTCAACCCTCTTCCAAGGCTTTCCTTATGGAGGGGGACGGCCACCCAGCACAGGCGAGCTGTTTATTGTGTAATTCGTCCAAAGATTCAAAAGAAAGATGCGTGCACGCAAGATTCAAAAGAAAGATGTTTAACCATAGAGGACGAGTGGTGTGAACTTACACGTTTAGCACAGGCAGATTGCTTGTTGTATACCGTACCAAAATTATATCAACCCGCAAAAATAATGTTTTTGAGGGGTGCGGCTAAGTGCGGACAGAAAATTAAATAAATAATTGTAGGCTTGCGGATTGGTGAAAATGGCCTAAATTGGTGAGAATGGCTTAAAAATGGCCTGCGGATTGGATTGTAATAATTATTGAAGGGGGTGCGGATTGGTTGCGGATTTGCAAAACTAAATATTTTTTTTTGGGGTGCGGGATGATTAAATTTTGGTACGGTAGTTTAATCACAGAGGGCGCGCAGCTTTATACTTGCACGATAAGTAGACCAATGGTCTGGCCGCTCATTCCAATTTTTGACTTTTCTTCCCTCGTAAAAGAGGAACAGCCACACGCATTATACAGGCACAACCTTTAGAATGGGAATCACTACAACGTGCCACACGTAAGCCACAAATTTTTCCGGAAAAGAGGCACGGCCACTCGCACAAACAGGCACAACCTTTTAAATGTGAATTCACTACAATGTGCCTCACGTAAGCCACAAAATTTTCCGGAAAAGAGGCACGGCCACTCGCACAAACAGGCACAACCTTTTAAATGTGAATTCACTACAATGTGCCTCACATAAGCCACAAACTTTTCCGTAAAATAGGAACGGCCACTCGCACAAACAGGCACAACCTTTTAAATGTGAATTCACTACAATGTGCCTCAAGTAAGCCACAAATTTTCCCGTAAAAGAGGAACGGCCACTCGCACAAACAGGCACAACCTTTTAAATGTGTATTCACTACAATGTGCCTCACGTAAGCCACAAATATTTCCGTGAAAGAGGAACGGCCACTCGCACACGCAGGCACAACTTATTGAATGAAAATTCATTACAATGTGCCACACGTAAGCCACAAATAGTTTTGTAAAAGAGGAACGGACACTCGCACAAACAGGCACAGGTGGTGTATGCACCTACTCAGGGCATAGTGTCCCATACATGGTGCCCCATACATGATGGTGTATGCACCTACTCAGGACATGGTGTCCCATACATGATGTATGCACCTACTCAGGGCATAGTGTCCCATACATGATGTATGCACCTACTCAGGACATAGTGTCCCATGCATGATGGTGTATGCACCTACTCAGGGCGTAGTGTCCCATGCATGATGTATGCCCCATACATGGTGCCCCGTACATGATGTATGCCCAATACATTGTGCCCCATACATGATGGTGTATGCACCTACTCAGGGCGTAGTGTCCCATGCATGATGTATGCCCCATACATGATGATGCATGCACCTACTCAGGGCATGGCTGCCCAACATGTGCGCTTATTTCTGTTAACCTGTAAACAGAATGACTGACGCGTGCGTCACATTCACGATTCACACCTATACCCATGTAAAACCCCTTGCAGGCGCGTTTGTTGCATCCTCGCGCACACCGCACCAGCGCCCCCCCAGTGCTGTTCCTGGAGCGTCCTCACTCCTCACAAAAACAAAGAGGGGGGTTGGGGAGGACAGTGATGGAGGGGGGCCTCACAGTGGGGGTTCCCACGGCCGCCCCTTTTCAGCCATGCCCTCTGCGTTTGTGCCAGGTGCGCGTTTTGTTGCATGTGTGTAGGATATGTCATTCAGCCACAAGTAAGCAGTGTTTGTGTGTGTGTATGTGTGTGTATGTATGTATGTGTGTGTGTGTGTGTGTGTGTGTGTGTGTGTGTGTGTGTGTGTGTGTGTAGGGTTGGCCATTATTTTATTACACTATTTCAAATGCCGTATGTACCGTATGTATATTTGTGTGTAAAACCCGTGTTAAGTTTATACAGAGGGGTAATTATACCCCCTCATAATTAAGTGACAGGCTGATTATTAGACAGCTGCTCACCTGTATCAAATTTTGTTATGCCAAATGATTAACGCCTGGATGCCTAGGCCTGTCTGAAGCTGAGCAGACCAGAAAACAGCCAATGCAAAAAGGAGTTCAACTTTCTACACAGCTGGGGTACCAAGGGTTGGTCAGAACCACATTTGCATACATGGCGGTCAGAACTATATTTGCATACATGGCGGTCATAATTATATTTGCATACATGGCGGTCAGAACCATATTTGCATACATAGCGGTCAGACCATATTTGCATACGTGGCGGAAGAACTAAATTTGCATACGTGGCGGAAGAACCATATTTGCATACATGGCGGTCAGAACCATACTTGCATACATAGCAGTCAGAAATATATTTGCATACATGGCGGTCATAGCCATATTTGCATACATGGCGGTCATAACCATACTTGCATACATGGCGGTCATAACCATATTTGCATACATGGCGGTCAGACCATGTTTGCATACATGGCGGTCATAACCATATTTGCATACATGGCGGTCATAACCATACTTGCATACATGGCGGTCATAACCATATTTGCATACATGGCGGTCAGACCATGTTTGCATACGTGGCGGAAGAACCATGGGTTGGTCAGAACCATATTTATAGGGTTGGCCAGAAGCGTATATATACACCGTATATGACCGTATATCTGGTGATTTCCCTGCCAAAACTACCGTATATGCACCGTATATATATGGTTTTGGCCAACCCTGCATATTTGCATACATGGACAGTGTAAAGACGGTGTACATACGGTTGTTTTAAACCGGATTAATGCACAGTCAATTACGGCGGAACCGTATGCGGATCCGGATGGCCAACCCCAAGTGATTTGCATGCATCACATCATGATGAGTGTCTGCGTGCATCACATCATGATGAGTGTCTGCATGCATCACATCATGATGAGTGTCTGCATGCATCACATCATGATGAGTGTCTGCATGCATCACATCATGATGAGCGTCTGTATGCATCACATTATGATGAGCGTCTGTATGCATCACATCATGATCAGTGTCTGCATGCATCACATCATGATGAGCGTCTGTATGCATCACATCATGATCAGTGTCTGCATGCATCACATTATGATGAGTTGTCTGTTGCCGCACCAACCTCAGGTACCCCTCCTTTGTCTGCCGGGCTAGCTTCCCAAACTAGCAGACCCCCCAGAGGAGCACGCACAACAGGGGCGACAGGAGTAGGCAAAGGCAGAGAGGGTACCGTCACATCTGGCGCTGCAGGTCCGCACACGCCCAGCCACACAGGAGGTGCGTGCGTAACAAGTAATAAACACGTGGGTGTGATGGATTGATCTGTGTGTGTATGTGTGTGTGTAGGTGTGTGTGTGTGTGTGAGTATGTGTGTGTGAGTGTGTGTGTGTGTTTGTGTGTGTGTGTGTGTGTGTGTGTGCGTGAGTGCGTGAGTGTGTGTGTGTGTGTGTGTGTGTGTGTGGTGGATTGATCTGTGTCTGTGTGTTGCAAGCAGGCCACCCTCAGTCGAATAGAGGTTGCAGCGGATGCTGCCAAGCAAACGTCAATACCATTTGCCGTACAGTAAACGTTTCCTGCTCTGCTTCTTCCATAGCTTATCCCTTCTTGCACGGCTTCTTCCTGTACTGGATTACCTATTTTCTCTGGCTTTCTCTATCATAACGACTCTATTTTTATGACAGTCCTAGAGGGAACCCTGAACCGCCCACACCGTGATCGATCGCATGTTCCTTCCCAGCAACCTGCTTCTCTCTACGTCCTCTTTGTGCAGCGTTGACGCTGGCGTCTCACCCTTTTCTGTTACATCTGTTCTCCTTCCGCATTATATTAGGAGCAACCTGCTTCTCTCTACTCTCATTGTTCGCAACGTCGACGCTGGCGTCACAGTAATGTGCTGTTTCACCCTCTCTGTTATATCCTTTCTCCTCCCGCGATTTGTTTTGCACAACTTACTGTTCTCAGTCCTTTTTTGTGTGTTTTCCGTACAGAGGGCCTCACTGGCGGTGTTGCCAACGCAAGCATAATAAGGAGGGGCCTGTCAACCACACCCGATGCCAAGACCCATACCAAATATGAGCATGCCTTCCAGCCAAGGTATGCGTGTGTGTGCGCATATGTGCAATGTGTATGTGTGCGCGTGTGTGTTTGCGCATGTGTGTGTGTGTGTGTGCGCGCGTGCGTGTGTGCGCAAGTGTGTGTGCCCCTGTGTGTGTGTGAGTGTGTGTGTGTGCCTGTGTGTGTGCCTGTGTGTGTGTGTGTGTGTGTGTGTGTGTGTGTGTGTGTGTGCATGTGAGTGTGTGTGTGTGACTGTGCAGCGTGCACTTGCTGTGACCTTGCTCAGCAATGTTGTTGTAAAACAGGGACTTGCTGGCTGTCTGCCTTCGTCATATGATGAACACGTAATGGAAGCGACCTTCCCTCCTTAGAAGTGCATAGCAATACTTGCTAATTCCTTGCAATGCTGCCACAACTCTAAACTCAACAACGGCTTTCACATCCCTCTTGACTACTACGTAAACTCCCTCTTCTGCTTCTATCTTCCTGCAGGGGTGTGCAGCCGCGCTTGCGCATGTCTGACAATGCGGCCACAGCCCCTGACAGATCTCATGGGGACAGCATTGAGGATGATCTGGCAAGCCTGGAGAGGCAGCGTGCGGAATTTGGCGCTGAAGTGGCCACCCGTGTGCGCAAGTGGTACCAGCTGCTGCAGGCACGTGCTGCATGCATGTAGATGCGTGGTATCTGTGTGTAATGTGTGCATACCTGCTTTTGTACGCACGCGTGCGCATGTGGTACCAGCTGCTGCAGGCACGTGCTGCATGCATGTAGATGCGTGGCCTCTGTGTGTGAACGTGTGCATACCTGCTTTTGTACGCACGCGTGCGTATGTGGTACCAGCTGCTGCAAGCATTTGCTGCATGCATGTAGATGCGTGGCCTCTGTGTGTGAATGTGTGCATACCTGCTTTTGTACGCACGCGTGCACATGTGGTACCAGCTGCTGCAAGCATTTGCTGCATGCATGTAGATGCGTGGCCTCTGTGTGTGAATGTGTGCATACCTGCTTTTGTACACACGCGTGCGCATGTGGTACCAGCTGCTGCAAGCATTTCCTGCATGCATGTAGATGCGTGGCCTCTGTGTGTGAATGTGTGCATATCTGCTTTTGTACACACGCGTACGCATGTGGTACCAGCTGCTGCAAGCATGTGCTGCATGCATGTAGATGCGTGGCCTCTGTGTGTGAATGTGTGCATACCTGCTTTTGTACGCACGCGTGCGCATGTGGTACCAGCGGCTGCAAGCATTTGCTGCATGCATGTAGATGCGTGGCCTCTGTGTGTGAATGTGTGCATACCTGCTTTTGTACGCACACGTGCGCATGTGGTACCAGCTGCTGCAAGCATTTGCTGCATGCATGTAGATGTTTGTCCTCTGTGTGTGAATGTGTGCATACCTGCTTTTGTACGCACGCGTGTGCAAGTTGTACCAGCTGCTGCAAGCATGTGCTGCATGCATGTAGATGTGTGTCCTCTGTGTGAATGTGTGCATACCTGCTTTTGTACGCACGCGTGTGCAAGTGGTACCAGCTGCTGCAAGCATGTGCTGCATGCATGTAGATGCGTGGCTTCTGTGTGTGTATGTGTGCATACCCGCTTTTGTACACACCTAACTGATCAGCCATTCTTGGCCTTTGGGCTTGTTGTGCAAACCCTGCCTTCTCCTTAGTAAATGCCTTTGAGTCAGGCACGCACGCACGTGCACATACACACTCTCACGCAACACACACTCACCATGTGCCTTGAATGATAGGTATTTAAAAAGCAGCCTGAAAGCGTGGAATTTGTATACCTTGCCAACGCTGCTCCTTACTCGATCCACTACAACCCCTACAACCTTGAAGTGGTGCCTCACGCTGAAATCAAGGTGTGTGCGTGTGTGTTGTGTGTGCGTGTGTGTGTATGTGTGTGTGTGTGTGTGTGTTGTGTGTGTGTGCGTGTGCGTGTGCACGTGCGCGTGTATGTTGTGTATGTTTACTTGCCGAGTTTTTTTTGTATAGGTAGATTCCTTTACTTGTTGAGTGCATGCTTGCATGCTATTTATTTTCTCACATTCACGGTTAGAGTGTACGTTGGTATGCTTGAGTATCACAGCGGCCCTAGTTGTTGCAGGCACTCCTTATCGACCGACGATTGTATTGCTCCCACCGCGTGTTCAGACTTCTGTGAGAACAAAGTAATTTGCTCTAAGACCGACTACTTTTATTAAGGATGAGCGGCCGAGGAGGGTTTCGCTGCCTCAACAAAACTCACGGTCACTAGTTGATTCCAGCTCCAGCATTACGTAATGCATTCGTATCTGTGTGTCCCCCACAGGGCAACACTGACCCCTACATACATGATGAGCAGAACGCTGCATCATGCATTGTGTGTGCGTGCCCTACAAAGCAACACCGACTACTTCACAATATGCATAACGTCACATCATGCATCTTGTGTTTCTGTCTGTGCGTGCCCCACAGGGCAACACCGACTACTTCACCATAGGCAGAACGTCACATCATGTATCATGCGTTTCTGTTTGTGCGTGCCCTACAAAGCAACATCAACTACTTTACAATATGCATAACGTCACATCATGCATCTTGTGTTTCTGTCTGTGCGTGCCCCACAAGGCAACACCGACTACTTTACAATATGCAAAACGTCACATCATGTATCATGTGTCACTGTTTGTGCGTGCCCTACAAAGCAACACCAACTACTTCACAATATGCTTAACGTCACATCATGTATCATGTGTCACTGTCTGTGCGTGCCCCACAGGGCAACACGGACCCCTACACAATGAGCAGAACGCTGCATCATGCATTTGTGTGTGCGTGCCCTACAAAGCAACACCGACTACTTCACAATAAGCAGAATGTCACATCATGCGTCTTGTGTTTCTGTCTGTGCGTGCCCCACAGGGCAACACCGACTACTACACAATGAGCAGCCAAGGGGTGACCCACTTCTGGGATGACTGCACAGACTTTCAGCCTTTGGAGTCCTTTGAGCGTGACTACTTTTTGTACGCCCAAACCATGAGGTTGCGCATGTTCCGGCAGTTTCGCATGTGGAAGGCGTTCAAGGTGAGAAAGGCTGTACGTATGAAGCATCCTGGGGTTGGCGGTTTATCGTGCCAAAGGCGTTCAAGGTGGGAATGGCTGCCCTTATTTGGTGATTTAGTGAAGGTCCGATATAGCCACCCGCCAGAACTCACAACACATACATATGGTTGTCCAGGACCGTATATATACATCATACATAACCGTATATCTTGGGGATTTTCCTGCCGAAAATACTGTATAAGTATACACTGTATATATATGGTTGTGGCCAATCCTACATACACACACACACACACACAACAAGCACGTGTATGCTGGAAGTGTGAAATAATGTGTTGCTGAATGTGCAAGCCTCTCTCAAAGCTGCATTGATTGTTGTTTCATTCGTACAAATCTAGCCAGGGTTGACCGTCTCTAACGATTATCTTGTACATTACACGTGATGGATGGATTCCTTCCTGAGAGTAAGTACGCTTGGTGCGATGATAAAAAGAAAAAAAGCAGCACAGGCAGTGAACACCACTCCCCACATCAAGTAAGGGAAAGAAAGCTGCTTTGGTACCAAGCACCGTAAGACACCTTGACCTGCAGATGAAAAAGGCCCTGGCACAGGTGAGACCAACAGAGAAAGTCACAAAAAATTCGCATGGTGTAATATTACAGATCTGGTCAATACTGTTCCATCATAACGTGTGGTTCCAGGTGTGGCGCCGCTCAGTTGCCACGCGCAAGGCTTCAGCTGCCCGCCAAGTGTTGAGCAAGAACCTCTTTGTGCTGCACCCAGTCTTCAGGGATGCCATTCTTAAAGTGCGTGTATGTGTGTGTGCGTGTGTGTGAGTGTGTGTGCACGCGTGTATGCATGTGTGTGTGCGTGTGTGTGAGTGTGTGTGCACGCGTGTATGCATGTGTGTGTGCGTGTGTGATTGTGTGTGTGTGTGTGTGTGTGTGTGTGTGTTTGTGTGTGTGTGTGTGTGTATGTGTGTGTGTGTGAGTGTGTGTGTGTGTGTTGTGTGTGTGTGTGTGTGTGTGTGTAGTGGGTGTGTGTGTGTGTGTGTGTGTTTGTGTGTGTGTGTGTGTGTATGTGTGTGTGTGTGAGTGTGTGTGTGTGTGTGCGAGTGCGTGCGTGCGTGTGTATGTGTGTGCATGTGTGCGTTGCAAGTGTGTGTGTGTGCATGTGTGCATGTGAGCATGTTCTGTGAGTGCATATATGTTTAAATTTGTTAGCACGGTCAAATTGTTGCCTCTACCATTTAAAATTATGCCTCAACCATCATCGAACTACCATTCATCCTCCTCTTGTTTCTCTGAGCGATATCATTGTGCGCTTGGGTTTTCCATAGAAGCTGCTGCACATTTGTTACCTTTTCCTTTTCTCCTGTCGCGTCATGAGACCCCTCTACATCCTCACCCACACCCACACACACACTTGTATTCACA
>Ga0307948_1003746_pt1 | contig 11215 bp, 11 predicted proteins | sample OrgLakmetagen280_FD_201824 | JGI IMG/M metagenome (GOLD analysis project Ga0307948, IMG submission 201824) | Saline water microbial communities from Organic Lake, Antarctica - #280 | ecosystem: Environmental > Aquatic > Non-marine Saline and Alkaline > Saline | place: Antarctica: Organic Lake...
ATCCAAGCAACAGCAGCATGAAAGGCAGTGGGGCTGTGGAGGGGAGTGGGGGTGGTGGCGGGGGTGGGCGTAAGAAGCACAGCAGTGGGGCTGGCGGCGGCAGTACACCCTCAGCAGCGGGATTCGCTGCTATAGGTGGTGTTGATGACGGTAGCGGTGGAGAAACAGTAGGGCTTGCTGGTTCTTGTCTCACTGCTTTGGGTGATTTAGGACGCGGGCGTGATGGGGGAGAGGCCGGGCAGGGTAGGGTGGTTCCAGCTTTTGTCTGCACCTTTCATTATAACCATATTGACATGATCCTAGGTCCTGCTACGCGGCGGTAATCCCCCGCGTGACATACTTAAAGGACAGAATGCTGCCCAAATCCAACTGACGCACTTTACAAAGCCCAGGCAGAGATTTTGAAACAGCTTAAACGGATGACCTTGATGATAGTTCCTGCTGTTTGGTAATATGGTAATACTACACACTGAGGGATCATACTGCGCACTGAGGGATCATATAGGTGATCATTTTTTGTTCTTTTTATACGCCCACATGTCTCTCTTAACTTGCCTCCTTAATTGTTTGGGTCAGTCGTGGCTTGGAAAATGCCGGAAAGAGAGATGCCTGTATATAACCATGGTATATTACTCGTGTATCGCTGTTGCATCGTTTTTATGTTAATTGAAACAGTTTATTTGCTGTCCTAGTATGTGCTGGCATTTGTTCTTCCTATACCAATGCTTGTGCCTTTTCTTGTGTGCCTCTTGCCTTAAATTTCGTAAACGTTTCAGGATAAATTTAGATAACGCATGCCTTCTCTGACCCTTCAGCCACATGGCAGTTTACAGGAGCTTGAAGATTCCCCCTTAAATAGTATATTCCCGCCCTTGCTTTTTGATGGCATTATTAGCAGTGCAAAAAATACTTTGGAAGTGCAAAAAATACTGCTGCAGCTCTGAAGCAATAAATTGCAGAAAAAGCAGCCGAGTCTTAGTGTGACATAGCGGCTATGTTAGCGGCACGTCTCACTCAGTGCTAAGGCAGGTGCTCAGCACCAGGCTGGGAGCAGCGTTTGAAAGAGCAATTTGAGCTGGCATGTACTTGGCGTCTGCCATATGAACTTTTAATAGGACAGCGGCCTGATTGATTGAAGATAAAAAGAGACGCAAGAAGGTCAGTGACATTGTGTTGGCTGATGCAATGACCAGGAAAGTTTACCTGTGTGCCCACAGGATGGCTCTCAGTGTGTGTGCTTGTCACTCTTCTACTACTTTTCTACCATAGTGACGTAAAAGGGATGACTTGCATTTCTTTTCTTAGCATAATGGCGCTTCATTGACAAGAAATTGACAAGATATTTCAACCGCACCTGCTGAAACGAAGAAGAAAAGCTAGGGACTACACGGTAGCTCAACAAAAGAGGAAGTGAGGCAGAACGGAGACTGAGCAAGGAAAAAATCAGTGTAAGGATCAGGGAATACAAATATGACCAAAGGAAGAAAGAAAGGAATAAGAACAAGACGTGACAGAAAGACGTAGCAGTTCGCTGTTTTTGCCAGAGCGTTGACTTCAGACTAGCTGGCAATGATCACCAAATGGACAGTAAGCCAGCATGTAGCTACTTTACACCTATCACCACACCAAGCAAAAAGGTAAGGTAAGGTAAGGTAAGGTTACATTGCTATGTACGCCTCAGGGGCATTTGAGCGGAAGCTTGGAAAAAACCTGTAACCACACCTATCTTAATGAAAGGGGAAGCGCCTAAGATAAGCAAGAGAAAGATTCGGAAAGGAAAGCAGAAAGAACAGCCCAGAAGCCACATAAGCGGCTTTAAACCCAAGTGCCCGAAATGTTAAGTCAGCCAGGTGTCATGAGAGTGTCGGTGGCTGGCTGGCGTTCAGACTTCTGCACGATTTGCAAGCAGCGAGAAGCGGAAGTCGCTAATGAGTATGCTAGCTAGTAAAGGCTGGCACGCTTCTATAGAAGACTAAGACTCATGTATACATCGCTCCGCTAGCCAACGTCCCAACATGGCGACAGCTTGTAAAATTAAGTTTATAAGGCCAAACTATAATTTCTTTAACACAGCCGGTTTCAGGTCAAGCCTGCAACCCTTCTATTCATGTGGGGAGTGGTTTTTCACTGCCTGTGTGGTTCTACTTTTTCCTAACACCGCCCTCTCCTTGCCTTAGGATCACTTTCAAATAAGCAAGTTGCTTATTATGAGGTGATCACTTGTACATTTCAACGACTCAAGGGAGATGCCTTGTCCAGCATTACAAGTTTAGGAACTCCTGATGAGATTGAGATGTTATTTCAGTGTTCTTGCAAAGCAAAACGGCATTACTCTATCACTCTAACTTTCTATCAGCTTCATTTTCATGATCAATTGTAAACATAACTTGCACCTCTGCACGTTTGATTCTTAAAGTCAATTCAGACGCTGTAACTGCACCTTCAGAAAGGAGAGAGAGCAGTCTAAGCCCATCAGAATATAGTCGGCACAAATCGACCAGCTTATGCTGATTTGCTGACAAGACCTTATTGAACATTACATCATCTGAATGTTTCTCAGAAGCAGCCAGGTGGTCAAGTGTGATGCAATATAACTTGAGAAGTGAACCAGAAAATGTCACATTAAGGCACATAGGTTGGCCCAGAGCTTGATGCCAACACGCACTTCACTCTGCCTCTTGGGTCTGGTCGAGCTTTGTTTGCTTCTCCCGGTCGTCCACAGGGTTGCCCTCGCCTGACAAGAGGATGCGTGTAAAGTGCTTTTTAGTTAGGCAGAAAAGGCCTTAACCCTACCCGCAAATATACCTATGATCTTTGGTGGGGACGTGGCGAAGGTCTTCCTTTATCTGTGAGCAAGCAAACCACCTGTATCACCATTGATTTCATATTGTTCCTGAAGGGGACAATTGAGTCCCCCTTTGCTTTGCCAGATCTAACAGGCGGAGCCAATCAAGCTACTCACCGAAGGCAACCTTGGGAGGAGGTGGGGCGTGATCTGGGTCTGCCAAAGCACCTCCGCGAAGCAAACCCTGTGATTTGGATGTAATTTGATGGGGTTTCATAAGTGTTTAACCACCCAGGAGTATGTATGCACATGTTGTACAACGATTATACTACAACAAGTATTAGAAGTGCATCCGCGCAATTTTGGCAGAGGGGATCATCTGAGCAAGTGTACAAACATGCTCGTTTTTGAATTAAAGAAGGGGCAACTACTCACACGTCAATTCACCAAATTGAACCAAATCTAGCTTCACACTGTAGCTTATGTTAAGCTACCAGAGCATGTGCTCAGGTTTAATCACCCTGCGTATGAAATGACAGGACTACACATTAAACCTAGGTGCTCTCCATGGAGAATGCTGCATAAATTTGCATATTTCGCCAGCCACTTGCTTTTTTGCTCCATCGTTTGTGCAATGATTTTTATCTATTATAGTACTCCAAACCACAAATAACCACTTAATTCAATACTCTGGCTGGTCAGATACAGCATGTGGCTTCTAAAAAAGTAGGGTTCACGCTGTGGCCTCCAAACTGGCGGATTTTAAGGTCAGCTGCTTTAAAATTTGCTTATCAGGGCTGAGCTTGAAACTAGCTAGATCCATAAGGCCCATACCCTAGGAGCATGCAAAAACCATACCCGTTTTGGGCCTCAGGGACCACTCACAATGGCAGCAAAGACGACAGATCAATACATTTCTGCCCATCTATGCCTATGCGCAGAACTCAATCAATGACCCTTATTGAGTTTACAGAAGAGGGAGAGGGCAGTCTTGTGGGCACTGCTCAAATTGGGCCTGATGCAGCACTTGCCCCTATGCTTTTGGCCTCATTTGTGGTAAGGTCTTCTAAGTTCCTGCCGTAAGCCTCTTGCGCGATGGAGTCCTTTTGCTGCGTACATGAGATGAAAAAAGAAAAGTTATACAGGAGCACAATCCTGAGGGAAATCGTCGGCACCTATTAGTTTCCCTCTTACTGAACAACAGTGCGGGCTCCATGTGTGTGTCCAGGACAATGGTCTCATCAATAATCCCGGTCAGTAAGATTAAGAGAAAGCATAAACTGCGTCTCATTCTATGCAGCGGCTCATCTCCCATCCAAGCATCGATCAGCACATCCATTATTCTTTGATGTGTGTCGGTTTAGCTAATGCTATTATGTGCGCAATACATCGGCAGTCCCACCTCCTGAGTCATGTGCATCTTGGTACTGCTGTCCATGCCGAGGCGTGTTTGTAATATTTATGGCGCTAGTTAAAATATGTCTGCCGGATCTGGAAATTGCATATATTCGACACTGGAATTTTTTTCGGAAATCGGAAATTTCGAAAATAGAATCCCAATTTACCGTTTTCCAGGTTTCGGAGTACGTCCCCAGAACCGTAATTTCGTATTTTATATCATGAGGATTGTTGGGACAAAAGAGTACGACCATTTGCCACGGCCACATATGCAGTAGTAAGAAGGCGTCTGCATGACTCTCAGAATCTATACCTTGACTCGTCAATGTTGGAAGTGAGTGCTGTGGATGGCCTCCAACACCTAGCTTTCTCTCTCTTTTGGAGTTTTGGGCAGAAATCTTACAAGGCTAATCATTTTCTCCACTAAGTGGGTATTATGAAATGCAAAGCACTACACTTTCGTTGAACATTTTGTATGCTATTCTTTTGCAAGTGCGGTTTAAAAGGGTGAATGCTTTGCTGTACGGCCATGTGTATACTGTTAGAAAACGGTTTAGTGAACTTGAAAATTTAACTTGACTTTGCCCAGTTAGCAGGATTTCAGAGAGAAGCTTTGCTCCAGCATTAGAAATACAAGAACGGTGCAAGCTTCAGACCGTAGAAACTCTCTAGCAAGTAAATATCTTGAGTAAAGGCGTCCATGAGCAAAATAAACATGTTCGTAGCAGTCTACCAAATGTATTGTGCAGGGTTGCTGGAATGTTCAGGGTTGCATGTGTCCAGGTTGCCTGTAAATGGTTGCGCGGCATGCCCAGGTTTTAAACCTGTCTCTGTGTTTGTAGAAATGGCCAAGCTGGTGTCTTTTGGACTGCTTGTGGTATGTGCCAAATAAGCTTCTTTGCTTTAATATGTACACCTGCCATAATAATAAAAACAGGTTATATAGTGCTGGCTTGATCAAAGACCAGGGGTTGTCTTCCTTACACTCATAACTTAAAAAGGACGCCACACCAAAATCAACTTCGTGATAGGACGCTTATTGAGACCACCGCTTCTAATAGCCAGAGTCACACACAAAAAAGGAAAGAGAAAAAAGCATAGTGTGGATCCTGTATGGATGTCAGATGTCAGCTACGTCCTCCTCCTACAAGAAGCGCTTTGCCGTTTGTAAGTCATCACTTCCAGACTTTTGCCCGAATCATACAATATCATCTTGCAATACAGTTTTGAAACGTGTGTCCTTTTACTTGACCAGCTTGTCTTTTTTTTAGAAAAATACCTAATTATTGCATTGTTTAATTATCACCCCCATGTGATGAGGGGCAAGACCTTTAAAACATTTTCAGATGCAGTTTCTAGTAGGTTAGCCCGCCAATACAAATAGCTTGGTCAAAATAACGGCTGTTAGTAGTATTCTATAATGCTAGGCTTAGCCATTGATAGCGGTGTCAGCAGTGTCTTTGTGTGGGACAAGCTGTTGTGATGGCAGTGTTGCCCCCTTGAGATTGACCCTGCTTCAGCTTCAACTTAATTTTGGTCCTAACTGGTGAAGCTTCTCCTGATCACTGCTACACGTGTTGTTACTAATACGTAGGGTTGGCCAGAACCATATATATACGGTGTATATACGGTATTTCTGGCAGGGAAATCACAAAATATACGGTCATATACGGTGCATATATACGGTCCTGGCCAACCCTACTAATACGCATTACTATTTCTGTTTCTCCCTGCTCTTTCCTCATAAACTAAAATGCTGGACGCTGACACAGAGCTGCATGGTATTCTTTTAATAACTGGTTGTTGTGACATGCAAAATTCATATCAAGATCAACAAATGACGTTACTCAGCAAAGAAATTTAGCATTTCCACTTTTCTGTAAGCTCGTTCGTTTCTAGATATAAATCACTTCCAGCGCTTGTCAGACGGTCCAATGAAAAGTACAGGTGGTATGATTTACACAGTCAATTCAAGCCAATCACTCTGGTGTTTCTGTGTCGTGCACACATGCATCACTCTGCCTCTTGGGTCTGGTCGAGCTTTGTTTGCTTCTCCTTGTCATCCACTGGGTTGCCCTCGCCTGAGAGAATGTGAGTTCAGGTTCTGTTTATTCTTAGCAGAGAATAGGCGTCACTCAGCCCTGCACATACACTAATGATCTTTGATGGGACTGTGGCTAGAGTGCGCACTGTTCAAGGGTCTTCATCTAGGACAAAAGTAGAGTGGAAGTCTGTGCTCCACAAAAAGAACGGAAGCTGCTACTACTTTGGCTCAAACGTCCCGACAGCTTGCCTTTCAATTGCTGATTTGGTTCCTCTTTGGATTATATCAGTGGGGTTTAGAAATCTAGCATAAAGGACTTTGTTGTTACTTTTTTACTCACCGAAGGCGACCTCAGGGGGTGGGGGGGCGTGCTCTGGGTCAGCTGTATGGCCTGTTGTCAGAGGTATGAAATGATAAGTACTTGACAGAGTCGGTGATAAGCGTACCACAGCGTGCACATCTAGTACTTTGCAAGATTGAGGTTCATCACTCACCTGCTCTAGCAGCTCCTCCCTTCACACCGCCAACAGACTGCACGGGTGGATAGGAAGAGACAGAAGAAGTTTGTAGCAATCAAAGGTGGGATGAGAAAAAAGGGGAATGTCATGACCTAACCTTTTGCTCATTTGAAGTGAGCTCGTTGTACGGGCGCCCATACGCTTCCTAATCATGAGAAAGGAACAATGTGAAAAGAAAACACATGAAAGCTCCAGATCAAACCAAAATAGATTGAAGAGGAAATGTTGCGTGTATTGTTATTAGTTAACCTGTGCTATTCTCTCCTTGTCCTCCATTGACAAGGGACCAGGGGGAGGCACGAAACGTGCTGGCTCTTCTGACGCCATTTCTTTTATTTGTTGCTGTGATCCGATTTTTGGTTAGATTTCTATTTGATAAGGCGTTGAAAATTATACGATTACGAATGTTAAGATCGGGTACCCAAGATTTTAACCAAACGACAAAAACCGCACGATCGTAGTGAAATTAGGGTCATTTAGTTTCGCTTAATATTTTAATAGATATTCGGTCAGGTTCTGTGCAATGTTAGTTCGTTGTGATCGCGCAGCGGAACAAAAAATTTGAGCACATATCCGTACAATCCTAGCACTTCGAATTTTTTGTTCGGTTGCGCCATCACAACGAACTTTGCGATGGCGTTTGGGGTGTGGCCCATTCTGGCCCGTCCCTGCACCATCCGCCGAGATTTTTGGAGCAATACACAGCTTAGAACAAATCATGACATCCTGCGTCAAGCGCGGGGCAATCCGTGGACTAGGCGTGGAGATATCGGGCGGGAAAGATGGCATCGATTTCTGGCTTCTCTAAAATGAGGTTTAAAGAGGTTTACAGACCCAGATGAAGCGTCCCCGGCCAGAAAACACATCAGCTTTACTTACTATAGTCCCTTATGCTAGGCCAGCATCAGAAATCCCATTTATGCTCCTCGGTTTTGGCCGGGGGTTCAACAGACGAGAAACCGAACGCGTTTTGCGGCCCCGATAGACCAACCCTTCAAACATAAACTGGCACACATAGATATCAGTTTAGTGCCGAGTTTCAGGGTGTATGGTGCAGTGTCTGAGCCGCAGTGACATCGCAAAGGCTTGAGGTCACATTTTGCTGCCAACTTCAGGGTCAGTCAGGGGAGTGTGCGGTCAGGTCGAGGCGAAGCATACGCTCTTAAGCACGACATTTCTCTCAGAGGGGTTTTGTTTATAGTCTGACTGTTGCGCATACTCTAATTTGGCTTTAAATTGGCGAGATCAATCTCGTCATGGTGCGCAATAACTAGGTCAGAGTGGGGAGCAAGCGCTGCCTCTGGCAGCGAATTGGTGATGCCGACAGCAAAGGCACCTGGAAGCACCAAAAATAGGGAGCATGAAAAGGCTGGGGAGGTGGTCAAGAAGGGTTGTATGCAGGGGGAGGTGCAGGAGTGAGCAGTTTATCATTGTGCAAACACAAAACCAAAAAGCAGCGTTCTATGTTGTTAGCGAGATCTTTGCACGTGTATGCTGACATTTTAGATTTGCCTTCTGGGATTCGATCTCTCACACATCCAAACCACACCTGCCACAGTCCCCATTTAAAAACCCCACCTGCAGCTTTGGCCGCCAGCAGTCCGTTGACGGCATCCTCCACAATTAATACACGAGAAGGATCTGAACAGCCTAGGCGCCTCAGGCATTCTACGTACACATCAGGCGCAGGCTTGCCCTGCATGAGGAACAGAAATGGGTTTTTGCATTAAGCAGTGCAGCATTGAAGTTCCCTTTTGCAAAACAGGATTGGAAATGCAAAGCAGGAACAAAGCATTCAGAGTGGCAAGTAGTGAATACAAAGCCTCATCCGGTCAAAGAGCACATCTCAACTCTCAACTTTGCACCCTGCATTCAAGTTACCCCTTCACTCGCCTCTCCTACCTTTGCCACATATGCTGCACTGACAGTGAAACGAGGGTCCAGCAGGGGTGCGAGCCCACTGAGTTCAAGGTTGCGAGCAATCTTTTCAGGGGCGCCGCTGCTGCCCACACCCACGGCCATCCCAAGAGATTTCGCTCTGTTGATCAGATCGGCGGCACCTGTGCGCGTGATGTTGGTCCTGAGGTTGTTTCATAAATGCATGGTGCCACAAGAAAATTTGAGTGTCCTACTGGTTCAGAGCAAAAGCCATATTCAAGCAGATGTGAAGCGTGCATGAAGTAGAACACCTTTTGTTCTCCAAGTTACTTAAGAGACACCCAGGCCTTGCGTTGTTGATGCATTTTCAAAAGCGGGCGCGTGGCTTGAGCGAGACGTTAACTCATACGGTCATCTTGTTTCACAGCTGTAGTGTTAGCCTATGCCTCCTGTATCGCAAACACACAACCGTATTTCTCTCCAAAAAGAAAGACAACTTTTAACAAGCGCTGAAAGCAGAGCCCCTCCTACCTGGGAAGGCCGCAATGCCACCACTGGTGAGTTGGTTGTAGTGGCGCTCCTTTGCTTCTTGCACTGACTTTGAAAGTGCTTCTACATCTGTCCAATCGGACCTGAGCGCCCGTATATAGTGTGCGCAAGCAACTGCTATATGCTATACTGTCAATGTGCAAGTAATATCTGAGGAAGTACTTATCGGTCATCAGGCACGTGTTTGTACCATGTACCGGTATACTCACACAAGCGCAACATTCACAATGTAGAGCTAAATCCTTTATTACCGAGGTAGGTATGTGCAAGCATGCAAACGCTGGCAAGCTTTTTTAAGGGTATCTTTGCAACCTAGTACTGAGCTAGCTTAATAACATAGACACAATCTCCACCAAAATCCTTCCAGTGCCTACTGGAAATTACTGTGCGGTGTAAAGTGTAAAGAGTGCAAAGCCGAAGGTGTACATCATATCTCTTGAGTTTATGCTTGTTGTCGCCTGTCAACTTGCCTGCCAAGCGCTTTTTTATAATGAGCCACACAACCACGAATGTCCATGCCAAAAATTGGGTAAAAATCCTGGGGAAAGGCATGGGGGATGTCTACACCCGTGACCTGTACGTATGCATACATGAGACTGCTTGGAATCATGGCGAAGCTTGAGTCGAACGCTTAGAGAGTAGAGTTCAATGTGAGGCACTACCGCATGGTGTGCAAGAAGATACTGTCACCCATACCTCCAAGAGTGCGAGACGAAATGCCTCGCAGCTGGTGCTTTCGTTGTCTACCAGCACCTGAGATACAGACATGTTGTTGGTAACAAATAATGGATCACTGCATTAGATCTGATACCATACGCCGCGCGCACCCCATCGCAATCCAGAACGAGCGTGTTGAACCATGCTGTCCTACAACCCTCCTGTGCCCCCATTATTGCTGCTATCGGCGACGATACTACACTTGGGCTATACCTGTGCTGTCGATTGCAGTGCACAATAGAGCCAACTTTTCTGTTTTGTTGTATTTCGAATTGCTGTACTTGCGGCTGAAGACGTTTTTTGAAATAAAAGTTTCTGTCGAGAAATTGCACGATTACAAATTTATCATAAGAAAACTTAGAGGCCAGCAGGGCTGAAATCCCTGATAACATATTCAACCCTTTCATTAATTTAATCTTTGGGGTGGTGATACATTGACACTCCTGGTCCAACATTTGAACGTGGTAATATTATCAGCAATCCGAGGAGTCAGTTTCAGGTCGAGCCTAATCAACCCTCCTGACCCCCTTGGTCTTTTTCTAATTCCTTGATGGAGGAGTTTTACTGTGCCCGGTACCGAAGTAGCTCCTTTTTCTTACTTACTGTGGCGAGTGGCTTTTAACTGCCTGCGTAGTTTTTTCTTTTTATAAGCTAAGGCCGCCTTCTTCTACCCACAGGCACGGCAGTGGGTGACCAGGGGGGCTGTAATCTACAAGCAGCCCTGCGCCACAGCGTTTACTGAAAGCGAAGCCTGAAAACTTGCAAGCTCAAAACCCAACACCCTATTGTGTACAATCTGCTATCTACATTAAGGGAGAGCCGGCATAGTTCAGACTATTTGGCCATGATACACGCAAGAAAGGGTTAGGGAGGAACTAATTGAAACACGGCAAACACGTTGGTCTCAGTTCAGCAAGATCAATCTCGTCATGGTGCGCAATAACTAGGTCAGAGTGGGGAGCTAGCGCTGCCTCTGGCAGCGAATTGGTGATGCCGACAGCAAAGGCACCTGGAAGCACCAAAAACAGGGAGCATGAAAAGGCTGGGGAGGTGGTCAAAAAGGGTTGTATGCAGGGGGAGGTGCAGGAGTGAGCAGTTTATCATTGTGCAAACACAAAACCAAAAAGCAGCGTTCTATGTTGTTAGCGAGATCTTTGCACGTGTATGCTGGCATTTTAGATTTGCCTTCTGGGATTGGATCTCTCACACATCCAAACCACACCTGCCACAGTCCCCATTTAAAAACCTCACCTGCAGCTTTGGCCGCCAGCAGTCCGTTGACGGCATCCTCCACAATTAATACACGAGAAGGATCTGAACAGCCTA
>Ga0307948_1003752_pt1 | contig 11203 bp, 17 predicted proteins | sample OrgLakmetagen280_FD_201824 | JGI IMG/M metagenome (GOLD analysis project Ga0307948, IMG submission 201824) | Saline water microbial communities from Organic Lake, Antarctica - #280 | ecosystem: Environmental > Aquatic > Non-marine Saline and Alkaline > Saline | place: Antarctica: Organic Lake...
CCCTAAACTGTGAAAAAAATTCCAAGCCATCCGCAATGGAGTATAATCACACCCCTAAGTAGTATTACTGCACTTGTTAACACTCACATATGCTAAGCCATCCGCATTGTAGTATGTTGCATCAAAGGTTTTAGGCCGTAGGAAAGGGATGGGACTCTTGAACTCCGCCAGCCCGGGGCGCAGCTTGGTGTTTAAGCTCAGGGGGGTGTTCAAAATCATCAGACGTGATACCTTGCTGTCATTCTGCGTGTAGTGCAGCGAAGCAAAATGCTCAAAATCATCAGACCTTGCTATCATTCTGCGTGTAGTGCAGCGAAGCAAAATGCTCAAAATCTTCAGACCTCGCTGTCATTCTGCGTGTAGTGAGCGAAGCAAAATGCTCAAAATCATCAGACCTTGCTATCATTCTGCGTGTAGTGCAGCGAAGCAAAATGCTCAAAATTATCAGACCTCGCTGTCATTCTGCATGTAGTGAGCGAAGCAAAATGCTCAAAATCATCAGACCCCGCTGTCATTCTGCGTGTAACGGAGCGAAGCAAGATGCTCACACGCGTTTGTATAAAGGAAAGAGAGAAGGTACGGGACAATTGCAGTGGCAGTAGAAGCGGCGTTATCAGGGGATATATGTAGATATAATATAATAGTATGTAGATATAATATAATAGTATGTAGATAATAGTATGTAAATATAATATAACAGTATATTGTGTGAAATGTTTTAGTAATACCTACCATATTAGTGTAATATGTGTTAGTACGTATATGCTTGTACAAAAGGAGTAAGCTGTGTGCTATTAATGTGTATACGCTATGAGGCTCAGGTACGTGCTACTCACACGCGCGTCTGTTTTGATTTAACGTGATTTTGAGGCACAGGTACGTGCTGTACACGCGCGTCTGTTTTGTTCCATCGTGATTTTAAGGCACAGGTACGTGCTACTCACACGCGCGTCTGTTTTGATTCAACGTGATTTTACAAACAGGTACGTGCTGTACACGTGCGTCTGTTTTGTTCCAACGTGATTTCAAGGCACAGGTACGTGCTGCTCACACGCGCGTCTGTTTTGATTTAACGTGATTTTACAAACAGGTACGTGCTGCACACGCGCGCCTGTTTTGTTCCAACGTGATTCCCAATGTAGCAGCGCGTTATAAAAGGCATACTCGAGACAGGAGGCGTCAAGGATCATAACTATTTGACGTCACGGGTCAATCGATATATAGATTACATATTTGGAATCCTGACTTCGAGAGCTATCGATTGGTATATAAATGAGTCGATTCTGAGGGGGTCGGGGGGGGGGGGCTGAGAAATTTGGGGGGGGGGTCTTCAGAATTTTACTAGGCCACTTTCACGAACTATTAAATATATTTTTGGAACCCTCAGCTCAAGCCCAGTCGAGTGGCACCCTTGTTGGGTGATTTGATTAAAGGGGGGGGTCTGGATGTCTGGTCATAGAAATGCATGGAATGTCCCCAAGTAGGCCGCGGGGGTGTGTTCAGGCAAATTACCAGAAATCGATTCCAAACTTACAGTTTACGCATTGCATTATGCATAAGTTGCATGAATGAAGTGAAAAAGTCCTATGGCAAAAGTTTTGGCTGGATTTGTGCACCAAACAGGTGGTCAGTGCAAGAGCGTGCGCAAACCAATTTGTGCCCTGTAGCTTGTCAGGTATTGCATTATTTGGCATGAAAAGAGTGTAGGTTTATAGCGGCTCTAATTCTAAGCAGATTGACACCCTTTTTTATTAGTGTGGGGGGTCAGGAAGGGGGGTTTGGCCCAAAATTTACACGTGACTGTCATGAAATTTTCCTGCTCGAGATGTAAGATTAGGAATTGTAATCCTATGTGTATCGTTACATTCGTCCCACCCTCACGTGCTTGCGTCCCAAAAGCAAAGGCACTTCTTCTGAATTCGAGAGAGTGCACTTTAGGACGATAATGCTTTTATTAAAATGCGTGCGCCCCAGTTTGAACCTCACGGTGTTAGGAGCACCCAGACCAAAGTTTCGATTACCAATGTGTCAAACGCAGTAGACCATGCTCTAAAAGAGAACAATGCACCCATATGCCCACATACACTGCCCACGCAGCAGGCTATGCTCTAAAAGAGGGCAGTGCACCCATATGCCCACGTACGCTGCCCACGCAGCAGGCTATGCTCTAAAAGAGAACAATGCACCCATATGCCCACGTACGCTCCCCACGCAGTAGACCATGCTCAAACTGATCAAAGTGAGCAAAGTGTGGTGCGTGTACAGCAAAACCACTAGCTCGTGGTGCGTGTACAGCAAAACCACAAACGTGGTGCGCGTACAGCAAAATCACGAGCTCGTGGTGCGTGTACAGCAAAATCACAAGCTCGTGGTGCGTGTACAGCAAAATCACAACGTGCGTGTTTCTCCAGAGTTACTTCTGTTGGGTGGGCCAGAACCGTATATACACACCGTATATGTACACCGTATATATGATATATGCACCGTATTTATGCACCGTATATATGCACCATATTTATGCACCGTATATATGCACCGTATATATGATATATGCACCGTATTTATGCACCGTATATATGCACCGTATATATGCACTGTATATACAATGATTTCCCTGCCAAGACTACCAGCAAGGATGCTGTTATACATGCTGTGCTTATGATTGTAGTTAGGGTGGGCCAGAACCGTATATACACACCGTATATATGCACCGTATATACAATGATTTCCTTGCCAAGACTACCAGCAAGGATGTTGTTATACACGCTGTGCTTATGATTGTAATTTGGGTGGGCCAGAACCGTATATACACACCGTATATATGCACCGTATATGACCGTATATTCAATGATTTCCCTGCCAAAAGTAACATATATACACCGTAAATATATATTTGCCAGAGCCATATATAATATATATGGTTCCTGGCCAGCCCTAGTTATAAGGAGTGCGGTTTGAGGACCTGCGCAGCCCACAGTGGACCATACTGTGGGAGCACTGTAACACACACACACAAGTAGTGCGTTTCAAGGTGTCTCATCTCACCTGGGCGGCCCACAGAAGACCATACTGTGGGAGCACGTAGCCTTGCACTATGAGCGCTACAGGCTTTTGGATGCCTACAGCTTTGATGAAGCCATCTAGACCGGCGACGAAATCCTGCTCCGTGCTGCAGGGAAGGGAAGGGAAGTGCGGACTTGGTTACGATCATACACCAAACGTCTGTGACCAAATCTGCAACGAACAAAAAAGGGGAAACAGCTGGCTTCTCACGAAACCCTATTGGCAAAATGGAGCAGTTGATGAGGGTGTGGAGCTGCCTGACCTGATATAGCCCTGCCCGTTATTGCAAAGAAAGCAGGAGACAAAGCATGAGCTAAGGGAAAGCTGCACAGGTAAGCACATCTCTCCTGAAGTGAGTCCATTGTATGTTGTATGGTTGGCCAGAACCGTATATCTGCACTGTATATACGTATGCATGTATGGTTTTGGCCAACCCTATATATATATGTATATACGGTATATACACGGTATTTTTGGCAAGAAAAACACATGTATGGTCATATATATATGGTGTAATATACGGTCCTGGCCAACCCCATGTGTTTGTTTGGTGAAGCTCTGCTCTGAATTGCAGGGGAGTGGCGAGACAAAATATGGGGTACGAGTAGAGTTGGTCAGAACTGTTTGTATACACACCGTGTACATATGTGGTTCTGGCCAACTCTACGTAAGAACCGTTTATATGCACCGTACATGACTGTATATTTGGTGAATTCCCTGCAAAACATACTGTACGTACACCGTATACATACGGTTCTGGCCAGCCCTAAGTGTAAGGCGGGAGAAAGCCGAGCAGATTATGCATGCAGTATTGAAAGCAATGTCATCAGATCTAATGCAGTATCGTAAGCAGAGTCATCAGATCTAATGCAGTATCGTAAGCAGAGTCATCAGACCTAATGCAGTATCGTAAGCAGAGTCATCAAATCTAATGCAGTATCGTAAGCAGAGTCATCAGATATAATGCAGTACTGCTCTGGACTGCCAGGAAATGAGGTGAGACAGAGCAAGGGGCAGAAAGAGGGCCACAGTGGGCGCATGTGCAAAGATATAAGGTACATTCATTTACGAGCGTGTTGTGAATGTTGTGAATGTTATGAATGTTATGGATGTTGTGAATGTTATGGATGTTGTGGGTGTTATGGATGTTGTGAATGTTATGGATGTTTATGAATGTTGTGGATGTTATGAATGTTATGGATGTTGTGGGATGTAATGGATGTTGTGGATGTTATGGATGTTGTGGATGTTATGGATGTTGTGAATGTTATGGATGTTTATGAATGTTGTGGATGTTATGAATGTTATGGATGTTGTGGGATGTTATCAATGTTATGGTAAGGATGTTATGAATGTTGTGGATGTTACTACAATCTCATCAGCGTGGGAAAAAGGTACAATGAGCAGCGCCTTGAGTCTCACCAAAAAATTACGGTGTGGACAATACACTTATTAATGACAGGCCAAAATTAGAAATAAAATAAGATTGCGGTGCAGATCACACACTTATTAAGGACAGGACAAAATGATATAAAAAATAAATAAAAATTACGGTGCAGACAAGACACTTATTTAGGACAGGCCAGGACCGTATACGCACACCGCATAAACCATATTCACAGAAAGCGTTCCTGCCTAATGCATCATAGATGCACCGTAGGTTCACACATGCGCATGGTTCTGGCCAGCCCTACAATCAGTAGAGCACGTAAGACAACGGGCATCGGCACGTTGCAGGGTTGGCCAGAGCCATTTCCACGACACACGCCCACCCATACCCCCAACCCAACCACCCACTCACCCACTCAGCCACCCACCCACAAAAAACACTCAAATACGCACATAGAGCATTTCATGACTCACTAGTTGAAACCACTTTCCGGCTTGTCGCTGTCTCCGTGCCCTGGCCAGTCAGGAGCATATGCATCAATGCCTTCTGTTCCGAGCAGACCCAGCGTGTTTCTGTGTGATGATGCGTCAAGAGGACACGGGGGTATGTGCTTGTGTGTGTGTGCGTAGGAGCGTATACATCAATACCTTCTGTTCCGAGCAGACCCAGTGTGTTTCTGTGTGATGCGTCAAGAGGACACGGGGTGTATGTGATTGTGTGTGTGTAGTGTGTCAAGGAGAAGGGACAGCACACACACACGCACGCACACAAAGGGCTCCTTCCGTCATCTCTGTTATTTAAAAAAGATTCCACGCATCAGCCCAGGAACACACGTTTGACTTCAGTTCAAGCGAGACAGCATGAGTAAACACAGCCTCCTAAAGCATGCAAGGGCACTAGTAGCACCAACGGATAAGAGCCAACGTCAAGCTGCAAGTGACCTGAGTAGGGTGGGCCAGAACCATATATTTATACGTATATACGGCATAAATACGGTATTTCTGGCAGGTAAATCACCATACATACGGTTATACACAGTGTGTATATACGGTTCTGGCCAACCCTAGACCTGAGGCATGCGGCAGCATTGGATATAAGCACCAGGAAAAGATGAGGGACCACAGCAAGCTTTCGAGATGCATTGCGGGCAAGCTAACCAAGGCGGAGAGCAGCAGCCTTTTTGTATGCCTGTTCGAGAGCGGACATGGAATTGTTCACGCTCTTCCGAACCAAAATCGAAATCGAGATCAGACGAGAATGAAATGGACAGGGTTCAAGAAGCGCGCAGAAGAGGACAAGAGCCAACATAAAGTGTAGCGATAGATATACTCTCCAAATGTCCAGACCGGTATCAAAGATGTCTACTTTTACATAAAGCTGCTTACGACTAGACGCTTGCGACAGCAGTACGGACTACACATAGGTAGAAGGTGAAATAAACGTATGCAAGCTGACTAGAGCGCAAAGCAGCAAGTTGTACAGCGAAGGAAAAGGATGATACATAGGCATCAATTCAGAAACCGCACCTGAACGAGCACAAGCAGGCTTCCAATGCCATGGAGCAACAGTGAGCATAAGAATCAGAACAAGACGTGGAGTCACATGGAGTAGCACTTGAACGAGTACAAGCTGCTTCCAATGCCGTGGAGCAACAGTGAGCATGAGAATTAATACAAGACGTGGAGTCACATGGAGTTGCAATTAAACGAGTTCAGGCTGCTTCCAATGCCGTGGAGCAACAGTGAGCATGAGAATCAGATCAAGACATGAAGTCACATGGAGTTGCAATTAAACGAGTTCAGGCTGCTTCCAATGCCGTGGAGCAACAGGGAGCACACAGCCTTAGAAACCTACCGATATCAGAAGATGAGGAGTCAAACGGAACTGCACCTTGTTTAAACGAGCATACGCGCTGCTTCCTAGGCCTTGGGGCAACATAAAATGATGAAAAGTCGCATGGGAGCGCACCTGAACGAGTACGAGCTGCTTCCCAGGCCATGGAGGAGGAGCACGGCAGGCTTGCTGGGGTCCCTCATCTTGCCCTCAGGAACCTCGCTTTGACGGTACGCCCACTGCACGTTCCCCACATTCACCTTTTGCCTGCACGGCAGGAGTTTGTGTGTGTGTGTATTAGATTGACGGTATACCCACTGCACGTTCCCCACTTTCACCTTTTGCCTGCACGGCAGGCGTTTGTTCATAACCAACCTGTTCATAATTTCCTTTCCTTTCTCAGCAGAACACTAGACCTTTTCTCTTTCTTTCTGAGCTTATGGATTTATTTATGGCTGGCCGAGACCAGTCAGCAGCCGATCAGCCAAACAACCTGGCTGAAGGTCACCCCCCATTGTAACCATTGTAACCATTGTAGGCGTGTGTGGTGGGCGCATGGGCACATGGGTGCACATGAGCCTGTATGGGCTTATGGGTAGCGTGAGCCTGCATGCGCGCGTGCGCATGAGCACATCAGTTCATACGAGCCTGTGTGAGCACATGCGCTTGTGTGCCCACAAAGTATGAAGACTATATGCCTACACGCCACACACTCATAGGGTTGGCCAGAACCATATATAAATGGTGTATACACGTTTTTTTTGGCAGGGAGATCTCCAAATATACGGTCATGTACGGTGCATATACCGTAGGTTCATGATCACTTTGGAAATCAAATATTTATTTGGCAAAAAAAGGGCATTGGTCTCTAGGATACTTCGTAAACAGGGAGAGCCTTATAGCTTAGAAAGGATTGGCTTTCTCCAAAACCTTTAATCGCCAATTTGAGTCAGAGAACCTCATGTCGAGTAGGATGGAGCTTGTCGAAAGGCAAACAGTGTCCTGGATGCAAAGTTGGACGCTTTTTTTGAGCTCCTGGACATAAGAACTTGATACATGGAAAGAAGACTTGATTTTAGGACAAAGTGACCCTGCGTGGAACATTTGGCGACGCCGGGAAGGCGAATCCGTTTCTTGAGCGGTGTCATGTTGTTGCGTGTTAGCGATGAGCAGGAAGCTAGATTCAATATCGCTGGAGCACAATTGCATTCCGGCCACTTGCTGTTGCGATGACGCGTCGCGCGAAGAGAGCACTGCCTGGGATAGAGAACGGCAAGTCTCATCGTTGCGATAGGCCTGCACCAGCCATCTTACTTGCTTTGCACTTTCTTTGCTGCATGCCAGTGGGGGCACACACATCAGGTCGTCAAACACAGGTCATTGAGGATGCAGGTATGCAGTGATCACCGGCATTGGGCACACACACAGCTCATGCATTTGCACACACAAGGCTAGCTGGGGTGAGCAGGGAACCTGTTCCAGGAGAGTGCACACAACTCTGCTTTGGGCAGAATTGCCAAGTAGTTGGCACAGGCATAGGAGAAAACGTAATTTGGGATTTATTAAAGAGCAAGAAAGCACGGAGCTTTGGCTGTCACGACGAATTATGGTACCGTTTTAAGCATGGATTGCAAGTATGGCTATATTCAAGGTCTCTGAGTCGTCCCTAGTGACCCTAAGTGTAACGCCACAATTTTTAATAATTCTCAAAGCCCTCTTCGAACTGAATTCGAAGTAAAGATAAATAGTTAGTGGTTTGAGGGCCACCTAAAAACGAGCTCCCAGCGTGCCAGTATGAACCTCTGACTCTGTTCTTGAAGCCCCTGTCCCCAGCTGAGGCTGACTGCTCAGCAGAGTGATCATGAGAAGCTGCAGACCTGCAGCGTCTAATGGTCACTCTGGGAGAGGCAGCTCAGGGAGCTGGCAGAGGAAGAGGGGGGCAGGCACAGTCAAGGAGTGCCCTTGTGAGGTTGTGTGCACGTGCGGACTAAACTGCTAACAACTTCCCTTCTCTCTCTCGTTCCCCATTCGCGTTTGCCCCTTTGTGTGGCTATTGCTGCATGTAAACCCCTCGCCTCTCTACCCCTGCAATTGAGCGCTGTGCAGCGTCAGCATCAGCATCAGCCTTAGCCACAGCTTCGGCCACCGCCTCAGCCCCAGTCTCAGCCTTAGCCTGAGCCACAGCTTCAGCCTCTCCAACAAACATCAGTAGCAGTGCACAGGCAGCATTTACGGGAAGCTTTCAAATTCAAAAATAAATTCCCGACAGGACCTGCCCAAACTGGATTTGAACTCAAAATTGACCCCCAGACCTCCTCACGAATTATCATGAGAATTTATGTAATTTTTAAAGTTTGTGGTCCCGAAGTGATCGTGAACCTACGGTATATAGGGTTCTGGCCAACCCTAAAAATAAGTGATTGCCATACCGTAGGTTCACGATCACCTCGGGACCACACAATTTATAAACTAATCCAATCTAAGGGGGTCCAGGGGATTTATTTTTGAGTTAGAAGGGACTTCGTGAGGGCCCTGTCAGGAATTAGTTTGTAAATTGGGGCGAGAACTCCACGTTGGCTGCTGCTGCTGCCCCTGCTGACGCTGCTGATGCTGCTGTTGCTGTGCAGGCTGGGCAGATCGACCATTGGCTGTGTTGTCACTACCAGCGGAGTCTTCTTTTCTGGCTGCATGGGGAGAAGCCGTGATGAGTGCTTGCTTGTGCCAATCAGAAAGCAACCCTCTCTTACCCACTTGCCATCTTCACTAACTCAGTGTGGATGCCCCAGAGGAAGGGCTTGAAGGGGCTGTGAGAGAATTATGCTTGTTGGAGCTGCATGCACGGGCGCCCCACGGTCCTCTTCGTCACAGCCTCGCCCCTTGCCTTTGCGTCTTGCTTCCTCTGCCAGTTCCTGAGCTGCCTCTCCCTCAAAAGCTTCTCATGGTCTCTCTGCTGAGCAGCCAGCCCCTCAGCAGGAATGAGGCTTCGAGAACAGAGCCACTGGCACACTGGAAGGCCATTTAAAAAAGTGTCTTTTTAACCGCTAAAAATATTTATTAATCACTTTAAATTCAGTTTGGAAAGGACTCCAGAATTATTAAAAGTAATCTTAATATTTATTTGATTTCTGAAGTGATCGTGAACCTACGATTTTCTGTGGGCGCACACGTGGGTACGTGGGCATACGAGGCTGGACAGTTTGCGGTGCAAAAGGCGGAACATCCTTGCCAATCACATGAAGCATGTAAAGATGATCGCATGAATGATCAAATGATCGCATGAATAATGATTGCATGATGATTGCACGAATGATGATTGCATGAATGATGATGCATGATGAATAATGTTGCAATGAATGATGTTGCATGAATGAATGATGTAAAGATGATTGCATGAAGCGCTTCCACATTGTGTGTTACCACCAGGCTCGGCCAGATACATACTTATGTACCGTACCTTTCTTAACTCACCCCGGGTAAATAACGTATTTTGCCCTCCAGCGTGATATCGGCATCGTAAAATATATATTTATTCAGAGGCTCTGGGGTTTCCGGGGTTTGGCGAAAATAAAGTTTGGTGGTTGGCTGAACAGTGATGAGCGAAGAAGGCCCCCCCGCCCCCCCCGCTCCCCTCCCAGGCTTCGCCCCAGCCCCAGCACCAACACCAGCCCCAGCGTCAGCAGCACCGGTTGCGCCCAAAGGTGTATACCAGCGGACGTTTAAAAGCTTTTTCGTCACTCGGCAGCTACAGCAGAGGGAAAAGCAGCGTTGCAGCAGCAAAAGGAGGAGCAGCAGAAAGCCGACCTAGCCAGGCTGCAGCAGGCAAAAGAGAAGCGGGCTCAGCGTGAAGCAGAAGCCCACATGCACACGCACAACAAGCATGAACACGTACACGCACACGCACATGCACATGCACATGCACATGCACATGCACACTCACATGCACATGCACATGCACACGCACACACACAACAAGCGTGAAACAGAAACACACATGCACACGCACAAACGCGCATGTGCACGCATACACACACACACTTGTTCAGGCAATGGCTGGGCTAAATGCCCACCGTGGTTGGTGCAGGAAAGGCTAAAATATTTATTTACAGGGTCCGGGGATACCCGGGGTAACCTTTAATATTTCTGAAATTCGGGCACCGGGGTGAGTACGGTAAGGTACGGTACACCTATTTACGGTGTATATGCGGATTTTTAGCAGGAATGTAATACATACGGTCGAATATGGCGGTGGTGAGAACACAGGCTTGGCCAGACACATACTTATGTACACCTGTTTACGGTGTATATGCGGCATTTTTAGCAGGAATGTAATACATACGGTCAAATATGGCGGTGGTGAGAACATAGGCTTGGCCAGACACATACTTATGTACACCTGTTTACGGTGTATATGCGGCATTGTTAGCAGGAACGCTACCATTTAGCAGGAATGCTACCATCTAGCAGGAAAATGCTACCATACGTACGGTCGAATACGGCGGTGGTAAGGACACAGGTTTCAATCCAACCGATCTGAGGTTTTAAGGCCCCTCTCCCACCACATAAGGCAACAACGCCTCCCATAACACTGAGTTCACGGAAGAGGGAGGGTCTCCTTCAATGTCAGGCACTGTTTTGAGCTGCTGTTTTTTCCGTGTGATTTGCCCTCAAACCAATTTATGTTGGGAGGCACGCCAACTCACCCAGCTGTGGGGCTGAATGCTGCAAACTTGGGCACTGGCATCCCTGTGACCGGGTCAACCTCCTGCAAACAGATGGGGTGTGTGTGTGTATTTGTGTGTGTGTGCATGCGTGTGTGTGTATGTGTGTGTGCGTGCGTTTTGCTGTATCCCCCTGTGTGTGTGTGTGTGTGTGTGTGTGTGTGTGTGTGTGTGTGTGTGTGTGTGTGAATAGCCAGCA
>Ga0307948_1003771_pt1 | contig 11169 bp, 14 predicted proteins | sample OrgLakmetagen280_FD_201824 | JGI IMG/M metagenome (GOLD analysis project Ga0307948, IMG submission 201824) | Saline water microbial communities from Organic Lake, Antarctica - #280 | ecosystem: Environmental > Aquatic > Non-marine Saline and Alkaline > Saline | place: Antarctica: Organic Lake...
TGAATTTTAATTACCCCCCTCTGTCAGTTGTCCAGTTGGCGATTTCGCCTGAATTCATGTCAGATTGGGCGGTATGAGAGTTGTTATGCCACGTTATTCCGAGGAACGTAAAGCCTCAGTGCTGAAAAAGTTGTTGCCTCCGCAGAACCGCAGTGTGGTGTCGGTGGCCGCAGAGGAAGGCATGTCGGATGTGACTCTGTATAATTGGCTAAAACAGTGTCGACAACAAGGAATGCCTGTGCCGGGTAATCGTAGTACCGGAGACGAGTGGTCTCCTGACGCCAAGCTGGCCGTTGTGATTGAAACGGCCTCCCTGTCCGAAGCCGAACTCGGGGCCTACTGCCGAGAGAAAGGCCTGTATCCCGAGCAGGTGCAGCGTTGGAAAGAGGCCTGCCTTCACGGTGCCCGCCTGCAAAAAAGCCACGAGAAAGCGGCTCAGAAGCAGCAGCGAGATTCTCGCAAGACCATCAAAAAGCTGAAGGCGGAAGTCCGCCGTAAAGACCGGGCTCTAGCAGAGACGACCTCGTTGCTGGTGCTGTCAAAAAAGCTCGAAGCCTTGTACGGCGAAGACCCGGACAGCGAGGACAACTGACTCCGCTGAACGAGCGTACAAGGCTCTTGAATGACTTCGACGAAGCCGTGGTCGATGGTGCTGCACGCTACAAGGCTGCCAACTTGATGGGGCTGAGCCAGCGCACCTTGAAACGCTGGAGGCAAGAAAATGGCGCTGTGGCGGAGGATCAACGTCTGCAAGCGGAGCGCGTTGTACAGTCTCACCAGCTCACTCACGCTGAACAGGCGGCCATTCTGGACACCTGCAATGAACCGGAGCACCGGAGCTTGCCACCGTCCCAGATTGTGCCTCGACTGGCTGATAAAGGGCTTTATCTGGCGTCGGAGTCCTCGATTTACCGAGTACTGAAAAAACATCAACAACTGAATCATCGAGGCCGTATGAAACCGGCCCGCAAAGTACCTGAGCCGACCAGCTTTACAGCCACAGGCCCGAACCAAGTGTGGAGCTGGGACATCAGTTACTGCCCTTCAGCGGTTCGCGGTCAGCACTGGTATTTGTACCTGATCATGGACATCTACAGCCGCAAGATCGTGGCCTGGGAAATCCATGATGCTGAATCCGGTGAGCTGGCCCGGAGACTGGTTGACCGCGCTCTGCTGCGGGAGGGCTGCTGGCACAATCCGCCGGTGTTGCACTCCGACAATGGCGCGCCAATGACGGCTTACACACTCAAGGCCAGGCTGGCCGAGCTGGGCATGTTGATGTCTCACAGCCGCCCAAGAGTCAGCAACGATAACCCGTACTCGGAGTCGTTGTTCCGAACGGTCAAATATTGCCCGGAGGGCCTTCGAAGGGCTTTAAATCGCTCACGGCCGTGCGTGAATGGATGCTGTCGTTCGAATATGCCTACAACGAAAGGCATCTGCACAGCGGCATTCAGTTCGTGAAGCCAGCCGACCGGCATCGTGGCATTGATCATGAACGCCTGGCGCATCGGACACTGGTTTATGAAAGAGCAAAGCGCCGGAATCCTCGGCGCTGGTCTGGCACCACCCGGAACTGGGAGGTCACCGGACCGGTATCGCTCAATCCTGGAAAACCGCAGGAAATTGAGCGCAATAAATTGGCTGCTTAAACGCAGTCATTTGGACAACTGGGTTGAAAACCGCCGGTATCCTCGGATATCTATAACGAATGTCGATTAGCTAAGTCTGATTTGGAGCTTCTGGCAATACTATTGCCTGACTTTCCTTTATCTCCAACCTCTAATTGGATAAGATTATCAGACTTAAAATTTTCCCTAAAACGAATTAATTATATGACTTCTAAAAATGATCCGACGGGAATTAAAACCAAAGATCTAATAATAAAAACTGTTGAACTCGGTTTTTTATATTTCAAACCCAAATCTTCGACTTGGAGATCCGCTTTTATTAAAAGAAGGGGAAACGAAATTCTCTGCCTCCTGTTTAGAAAAAACGGTTTAGATTTTAGATATTATGAAAACTACGACCACGGTATTTCTTTAGATGAAAAAAAAAGAATCACAATGATCGGAGGAAATATTTTCCGAAATCATTACAATGAATCTAAAGTAATATTAAACCATAAAGCTCTAGTTATCGCCGAAATTTTTGAACGAGGTGGTGATATATATCAGTTAATATCTAAAGAAGAAGGAATTGCGTACAAAAATAGTATTTTATACCAAGGATACAAAAATTTATATAAAGAAACTTACAAAGAGAAGATTTTTTAAAAAATAAATAATAGTGGCAGTCACATCGGAGATGGGCTGTGGTTCGACGATTAGTTGGGTTAAGGTTGAACTAGTATAAGACTCATGCCCGCGAATCACGGATTTGCAAGGGTTGCCTGGCACACAAAAAATTAGTCTTTATGAACCACTCGGTCGGCGGGCGTTAGAGTAGCGTGCTACGTCTCCCCCTACGTCAGCGTAAGCAAGGAAACGGCACGTTCCTCATGATGTGCGCGAAGCGAACATCACTACCGAGCGCAGGTAGCAATATCAGAGTGGACGAAGCATCTACACCCGTTGCTACCCAGAGCTAATCCAACGGGCATGAATCACGGAGGATACACTAACCTGAGCAGTTTTCAAAGGCGAGCAAGCAATGGTGTACTGCACGCTCGAAGTGATTGCTAATTACAAGAAAGCAGCCGCCAGAATTTCTGTTCTGAATCCTGAATTCAACTTACAATTTTTTTTGGGAGTTTGCATTCGGCCCACTCAAACAGACCTTTCTTAGATAGGATGTTTCCTTGGTGTTGAGCAGCTCTAAGTTTCTTTAGTGTCTTCCTAGTCGGGTGCAGGCCATGACGGTCTACTCCGATGCCTGTTACAATTATTCGACCATTTCCTAGTGATTGGAACTTAGTTTTATTTTCGTTAATTTTAAATCCGTTTTTTGAGACAATCTGGTTTACTAAAAAACTGATTTTTGGGAGGATTCGGTAATCATTAAAGCTAATAGTTAAGTCGTCAGCATAGCGCGTATATACAATATCGCTTGATATTTTATTAATCTCTCGAAATATTGCCTTGTCACTTTGAATTAGCGCTAAATTCGCGATAGCGGGACTAGTTGGAAGCCCTTGTGGTGCTCGATCATCTATAAAGCAATAATCGATAATTTTTTTTGACACAATAGATTGAACATGTTCAGGCCGCACATAGTCAAAAAAATTCTCTAAGTCCATCGATAGTGAATACTTGAAGCCTATGTGCTGAAAAGCGTTTAGAACTGGATTCTTTCCATATCTAAAACCAAAAATTAGGTTTTCAGTATCAAGGGTCTCAACGATTTTTTCTAGCTCTGGAAGCAATTCTCTTAATTTATTTTTGGATTCAGTATCAACAGATACAACTTTCCTTATCTTCCCGTTACCTTTTGGTATTGCAAGTTTTTTAATTTTCATTGTTGCCCTTAATTAGACTGCAATATAGCCGATTTGCCCCTGGACTCCAGTGGTATGAGAAACGGCTGCACAGAACATCTTGGCCTGCGTGAACTAGGCTAGCCCCTAAATAATGAATAAAAAATTCGAGATGATCAGTGCTATTAGCTGAAAGCTTAATGAAGCCTTTTTTTGGGTAAATTACAGGGGTGAAAAACAAAATTTTTAAAATTCCCTGTTTATTGTTTACAAAAAAATCTGAGACTGAAATGGGTCTGTAAGTTCCAGGGCTGGCTCTGGAGTAGGAATTTTCTTTATCTTTGGCCTTAGTATTTTTTTTTTGATTACAATACAAAATTAGTTTAGCATTTTTTTTGATTATAGTAAATACTAATAAAATAAATATAATAAAATTTAATACATAAGTAAGTTAAATAATTAAGTCAACTAATAGATTTAATTAAAGATTGGTTAAGTAAATAGAATACATAAAATATTTTAAAATAACTTGAAACCTAAAACCAGTAATTCCACGAATCCAGACACCAAAACACCGGGCTGAAGAGTATGCTCTTTGCATTTTCGCTATTTTAAATCACTGTCGTTGAGTGTTGCATTTAGTTGAAATTTTGCAGAGTGTGTCTGGGTTTTCTAAGTGATTGAACAATAGCGGGCCCCAACAGTATTCCGCTTTTACTTTTCTATCGTAGTTGGCTAAGTGGGCATCGCGAGCGCTTAATTAATGTTTGATAAGGCTGCTTTCCGATTCACTACCTACCGATATCTACGATGTTTTTTCTGCTTTGTCCGGACTTCTAAAGTGGCAGAGGGGGAGGAGTCATTAGACCACTACACTAGTCAGGGTCACACCCAGCGCAGCCCTAGTGCTGGCGGGGTTGATCGTCGCCGGCAAATTCCGGACCTGGTCAGCATCCACCCGCGACCGCCGGAAGTCGAAGAGCGACTGCCGCTTGGGCATTGGGAAGGCGACCTGATCAAGGGTGCATTCAATCGCTCAGCCGTTGGCACTCTGGTGGAGCGTGTCAGTGATCTGGTGTTCTTGGCCAAGATGGATGGTGCCACCGCCTGACTGGTTCGAAGATAACCTGACTTTTTTACCAGTGACGCGACATGGGACAAAGACGCTTTTGCTCTCTCACCATGGATATTTAACAAATGCCGATAGAGATCCTCGCGTAATTTTCGACTCGTGGATTTGCTGAGCCATCCAATGCTTTCTTGTTGGTCGTCGAACCTAAGGTCAACTCTTGATAAAAACAGTCCCTGGTGAACAGAGGGGCCTGAAGAGAAACTTTCCCAGGGTATCAGCCGGCCAGGATTATTCCTCTTGCTGCCCAAGGCAAAACCGGAACTGGAGACCTTTAGTTGACGAGGGGAAACACCAAAAAAACGCAGGAATCATAGCTGACGAAAACTACTCATTTTAAAGCCCTGAATGACTATCCTTGGCGTGGCACACTCCCTAAATTCAGTAAGCTCCAAACCAGCTAAATATGGAACCAGAACATCATTCTTTCCATAATACAAATCGGCAATATCTGTGCCTTTGACCGGCTAAACAGCGTGTTACGTCGTATGAGCCGTGGCGTCATCTATTATCAGCGACAGCTGGCCCCCATTTGCTGGGTGTGACGTCGGGCTCTCACATGAAATCTAACACAAAGACGTATTCACACGGTACGCATTACAATTTCATAGCGCAATTTAGCCCAAACTTATAATTGATTTCTGGCAGGTGCAGTACAACGAAGCTCCCGTCAGAGCGGTTTGGCGGATAACCATCTTTTCAACTTCACCTTCCAATGTACCGGTACACCACTGGACTCATCTGGATCAGTCCAATAGACTCGTTCCAAGAACTCGCTTTTCAAAAGGAAGTGGAATGGCTAAGCCGAAATATGATCTCCAAACCCATGGTTTTGAAGAGGTCTCGTTCGAGGCCGGTATGATGAACGGTCAAGAGTATACGGGTGGCTGTTCGGGTGGTCGTTCAGACTGTTGCACTCGCACCTGTTCACTTGATGAAAACTTTGCAGAGAGTGAAAAAGGGTGGGAGGACTTTCTCAAGGTTGAAGGGGGCCAGGTACAGTATTGAAGCTGCAAGACGATTACAAACCATACTTGCGTGACGGCGTTGATGCTTATGTAGACGATCAACGTCTAATAGTAACTTTCGTTTTCCTCTCCACTAGACAACGATTACAAGTAAAGGCCGAACAATGGCTCATCCAATTGCTCCCATTTTTTGATGGGGTTCACTCGATTGCAGAACTTTCTCATGAATTACCGGAGATTAAAAGGGAAAAACTGCACCTCTTTTTAGGTTACTTGCAAAGCAAAGGACTACTTGTTGATTCGGAATGGTTAAGACAACTAGTATTCGATGACGAATACACCAGTAGTTTGCAGCGTCAGCTAAATTTCATGTTAGACATTTTGGGTTCTCCTAAATGCGTTTCAAAAGCACAAAATAAAATCCAATGCGCCCAAGTGGCAATCTTCGGTTTAGGCGCTGTGGGAAGTGCATTATTCTTGGAACTTCTTCAAATGGGTTTTCAAAACTTTGTGCTTGTTGACGGGAAGAATTTGAGGCCTGATTCTTCCGACAGGCACACGTTGCCGTTAGCTATTGACCTAAGTTTAGAAACACCGACTTCCAAAGTCGATTATTATGAAAAGTGTGCTCGTACATTGAATAAAAATGTCAGGATACGCAAAGAAAAAATAAAGCTTACTACAGGCACCGAACTAGATACACTCCTAAATAAAGTCACATTTGTAATCAATTTTGCAGATGAGCCGTACATTGGATATACCTCTCTAAGATTATCTCGCTATTGTGTTGAAAACGATATTCCAATGATAGTGGGGGGCGGTTTTGACGCTCACCTAGCCTCTATGGGTGAACTTATAATTCCTAAACTGACCCCATGCTCTGACTGCTATAACAGTTATTTTCAGGAGACTCTCAAAAACTGGAAGCCTATCAAACATGCGGTAAGAGATAGATCGAAAGGTATTGGCGGGCTGAAATCTATGTCCCAATTTTCCGCGTCATCTGTAGCGCTAAAAGTCTTTAGATATTTCGTGAATACGGGAGGCCAAGCGACTGAAAACGGAGGAAGGGGCGAATTCAAATTTCGAGATTACTCAATAGATCATTTTTCTGTTAGGAGAAATCCAAACTGCGCGGTGTGCTGTGATTGATAAAACTGAAAATCTGAGGCTTCGCCCCTCAGTAAGCATCGTGTCAACGGCAACTGAGAATGTTTGGGAGTTTTTCCTTTCCAATACCCGACAAGTTCGCCACCTAAGAATAAGAGATCAACGCCTAATCCATTTAGTTACCCAGCTAAATGGAACATCAATTGCTGATCTCGTTAAAGAACATCCTGATATTGGTTCGGAAATTGCCCATCTTTTCACTGCTTTAGTTGAATGGTGCATTGTCGAGTATCAATCAGTATCAAAGACTATATTCGATTCAACTCATTATAGAACATTAAATTTCCTATCTGACTTTATCCCTAGCTATGCGCTGCTGAGTGAGCAACGTCGCTTTCGCAATTCGAAGGTTATTTTGATTGGTTGCGGTGGTGTGGGCAGCCTATTAGCTGATGGAATAGCGGCCATAGGGGTTGGAGAACTCACCCTTTGGGATCCTGATGATGTGAAGAATAACAACCTCAACAGAGGACTATTTACGCGACAAGATGTAGGAAAATCTAAAGTTAGAGTGCTTGCCGATAGATTTGAAAAACTATACCCGGATCTTAAAGTTACGACTGTAACCGAACTACTGGAGCAGGAAACACAAATATCACGGCATTTTGGGCAACTGGGGTCAACTGATTTAGTTATCAATGCTGCTGATTATCCAAATGTTGATGTGACCTCCAAGTTAATCTTTCCAACGTGCATGAATTTGAAAATTCCTCATATAGTAGCGGGTGGGTATAACCTGCATTTGAGCCTCATCGGCCCAACGATCATTCCATTCGAAACTCCTTGTTATAAGTGTATTGAAATGGGTTTAGAGCAATTACAAAATGAAGATTTTTCACACCTGAGGAAGCTTGTTAGGCCCAAGAGAAATATTGGAAATCTAGCTCCGCTAGCTGGAATATCCGTTTCTTTTACTCTAAACGAAACTATACGAACACTCCTCAGAGGCTCTTTCCTTTACCCTTTCATGTCAGGAAAGAGGGGTGAATTCAACTACTTGAGCAATCAGGTTAACTACACAACCTTCGAACGACAGGCCAATTGCTCTTGGTGTTCGAATACTCATAAGCATCCGGTAAACCCATCTTGAGCCTGATGCCGCATCCGTCAATACACCCTAGAGTTTAAAGCCCCGCTGGTGGCCGAAAGCCAAAGCCTTGAAGCGTCTGTTTCTCGCATTGTTCTGGATAATGACCTCAACGCCAATCTGCTTCGACGCTAGGTCAGATGACTGTTTACGGAAATCCTCAGAAAGAACATTTTTTGCTCTTATAGGCTCTTTCTATAGCGTCTACCCTGGCCCTTAACTTAACTAGCTCAATTGTACCCATCGTGTCACCGGTTCCCATGAACGGAATATCCGCATGCATCATATAGTTTCCGTTGTCCTGCATAGCAGAAAGCTCTTGAACACTCTTTTCCATCTTTTCGCGCTTTACAGCTAACTCGGAGCAACTTAGGTTTTCATAGGGAGCACTCGAAAAGTGAGGCACTATAAGTTCCGATGACGGTGTTGGTGTATTGCACCCAACCAGTAGTGAAAAACTAAAAATTACAAATATATGATAGCTTTTCATGCTTCAGCCTCGTATGAAAATCATTCGAAAAACCAGCGCTCAAATCTACCAACAACCGTATTCTTACAACCATAATTACCGTTCATCACAAATAGCCGTTCATTCTCGACAAGATCAGTGACAGCAATATAAAAATTCATTTGGCGAGATCCCTCAGGTATACACACATCAAAATCAACAGAAGTTGCGCTGATCGTATACCTTGTAACTCTTTTGACGGAGGATGTTTCTGGAACGATTTGCTCAGCAGATGGCAGCACGTTAATCCCGCGAGAAACTAACATCAACTCAAGTGCAATCACTAATTCGCCCGAGCCTTCAAGCGAAACCACCTCAGGGCGTTCTGAAAGTTGGCGCTCAAGTTGAGGCTCCGCTCGAGCCTCGTGCCCCAAAGACGTACAACCGGATAACACTGCTAGGCCACAAAATAATAGTAACAACAAAACCCAATTTCGACGTTCTAAATATCGAGATAGCCAGTACAGCTGTAGGTTATTCATCTAATTTTCCTTTCCAGATATGTTAAGAGCCAAAACATATTAGTCAGTTTGGCAGGCGGCTGATTTAAACTATTCTATTTAAGCCTATAGTGGTCAACTAGTCCCAGACAGCATTTTAAGTGCCTAATATATCGGGGGCTTGCTAGACTGAAAAAGGTACGCTGCGCATAGATCCCAGGTGGTGCGTTTGTTTTTTAATTCTTTGACGATTCGTAAGCCTGCACTATTCCTTTAAAAGTGTCCGCAGTAACGTGGTAAAACCCAGATGGGATCACCGAACGCTTACGAGCGTAATACCATCCGCACTAAAAAGAAAGAAATGTAGATACACGACATGCTCGGCATTTCCAAAGTGCCTCAAGGCGCGGATCTATTCTTGGAGCTTTGACTCCTGAATTATCCAGCCTTCTGAAGTCATCACTCGCGGAACCTCACCGTAAGCAATCGCATGCTCACTTATCACTTGGGCTATAGACTGCGTCACATCAATCATCTTTTCAGCCGTCAGCAATACCAGCCTCCAAGCTACGTTTTATGCAGCGTCAACTATCTTGTCCGGTCCGTATAAGTGCTAACCCAATCCCTCCAGACCCTGGAAAGTACCACCGTCTGCAATCCATTTGCTTATGCGTGCGGACTCAGAAGCATGAATAGCTTTGCGTCTGTTAGATGTCGTCCCATTTTAGTTCAGACCTAAGCGTTGTAGAGGTGATATTTTAAATACTTGCGGACCTGCTCAATGTCACCATCAAGCATGAAATCGAGCGCTGAGCGGTTATCAAACGCCTCATTCGGTTTTTTGATCCAGCTATCAGCTTGCTCTCGATTTTCGAAAATTCGGTGAAGCGAATCATGAATCGACATCACAGCAGAAACCTGGTCGGGTTGATCGAGCAACTGCGCTCTTTCGTCAGCGTTTAATCGCCAATCGTCTGCAACTCGCTCAGCTTTTTCTCGGCTTATAGCATCCATGTTTATACTACTTGTTCGGCGAGGTTGCTCAATCTAGTATAACGAATAAATCTGATATAGGAGATCATGATATGCGAGCTGAAGAAAAGGAACAGGGCTGATGATCGGTCCAAAGCTAATCTGAAACTTCTGAGGACACTGCGCGCTTCAGAACAGTGTTTTCAGCAGCTCTGGCGGCTCCCGGAATCGAAACACGGCGAGAATCCGAACTCTGCCGTTTTGTAGCGAGGCGACCTCTTCAACGCTTCGCTGTACATCTCCTGCGTTCCTATGACGATGCAAAGCTTTCACATTCGAGTAATCGCTGTGTTCAACGCGCATATTTGACTTTTACCACTCTAGTGGACATTCCTGGCCTATGAGTGGAATTCCGTCAGCCCACCCGTGCACTTTGCATTATGCAACCGTCTTCCTAGCGCCCCCCTTACTCACAAGGAAACGCCTGATTGAGCGCCTTTGCTGCGGTGCCAATCATGCTATAGTGAAGAAACTCCGGGTAGTCCTCCAAAAACTTGATCACAACCCTAGCCAGTTGCTCATCATCTACACTTGGCGGTCGACATGATTTAATTTCTTTCAGTGAGTCAGGATCCAATTGAGCAGCGCCTAATGCATAGTCTGAAATCCCTCTGAGATATCCAAGGCAAAATCCAATATCAACGCCCGAGGTAAATCCCATATTTTCCAATTCACTAGGGTCAGTAGTAGCCACAATAGCCACTTTGCACTTCTCTAAAAGCTGCGCAGCATTTCCGAGCGCCACTGAAGGTGCCGCTACTACAAAAAAAACTACGATCAAAATAAAAAATCTATTCTTCATTCACCACCTCACGTCGCTTAATTTTTACGCAACCGCTCACTCAGTTCTTGCTGATTTCACAGCCTGCTCAACTGGTATGGCTCATCTTTGTGGTTCATTGAGAGCCCTGCGTCAAAGACATTGCGAGATTAGTAGCACCAACTGCAAGTATGATCAAACCTACGACTAAACTAATAGCGAACCGCTTTTTTGCTTTCATCCCGTCAAGCTTGGCTGCGATCCTACTATCACACACTCTAAAAATTTCGGGATGCACGCCGGTGCGGCCCGTCTTTGCATATGTCTCCAGTAATAAAGATTGCTTCTCCTTAAGCTGATTTGTCGAAAGCGAATCAAATGCATCTAACAAAACCTCTTTCTGGATCTCATGCATCTTGTTCCTAGCATCTACCAGATTACGCTCTTCCGTAGGCATCCTAATCCACCTCTTAGATCTAAAATATCATTTTTTACTAAATCTTGATGCACTCGCCTATTCCAATTCGCGGCACTGTGAAGTGGTTGAATGGATGTGACCAGCCCAGTTAAGGAATAATACCCTGAAACTGGAGAACGTACATGACCACAAGAAAGCTGTACTCAAAGGAATTTAAGCTGGACGCAATCAGCCTTGTGCTG
>Ga0307948_1003778_pt1 | contig 11161 bp, 7 predicted proteins | sample OrgLakmetagen280_FD_201824 | JGI IMG/M metagenome (GOLD analysis project Ga0307948, IMG submission 201824) | Saline water microbial communities from Organic Lake, Antarctica - #280 | ecosystem: Environmental > Aquatic > Non-marine Saline and Alkaline > Saline | place: Antarctica: Organic Lake...
TGTTTCATGTTTCCTCTAGCTTCTGTTCCTTTTGTTAGCCAGGTGTAGTTCCAGGCTTTTTCCAAACTTCCGCTGAGATGCCCTTTGAGGCATATATAGTGATGTAACCTTACCTTACCTTGTCCATGCTGACAGGCAGTGTCAAACGGTGCAGCTTTCCTAGCATTACCAGCATCTTTTTTGTTCCTTAGTAGTTAGCTTCGAGCCTATGCACAAAGCCTTGCATGCCTTTCCTTGGTTCAATGGTTTGTGCGCATGTACAATGTTTCAGCTGGATACCAGGGAGTTAATAGACAATGGCTTGTTTACGTGCCCATTTCTTACACGGATACGACATGATAATGCGACAGGAAAGTAACAACATGCCAATCATTATGGTTCAGCTGTGGCCTCGATAAATTGTAGGAGATAAAATATAACGCAGGAAAATATGACATTTTGCTATCAAATACTACAATAGTATTGAACTTCTGTGGTACGCTGTCAGGGTGCATTTTAAAGGCTCTTGGCGACCATTGCTGCAACGTCTACCAGGCGTGCACTGTATCTCCATTCGTTGTCGTACCAGGCGTAGATCTTGACCATTTTACCGTCAATGACCTGGGATATCAAGCGATGGATGTAGGATATGAAGCGATGGGTGTAGGATATAAAGCGATGAGTGCAGGATATAAAGCGGTGGTTGTAGGATATGAAGCGATGGATGTGGGATATAAGTGATGGATGTGGAATATGAAGCGATGGATGTAGGATATGAAGCGATGGGGTTGCGCAGCAGGTGCGTAGTAGCGTAGGTTGCGTAGGTTGCGCAGCAGGTGCACGAGTCACAGTAGCACGACGAGTGAACAGCCAGAAAAAGGAATTGACCCGACAGTTACTCTGATACCACTCCGTTGCGCTTGTATTTGTGACAACAGTGCACGACGAGTGAACAGCCAGAAAAAGGACATGACCCGACAGTTACTCTGGTGCTACTTTCTTGTTTGCATTTGTGTCTATTAAGGGGACTCTTTAACGGATGATATTATTCTGGCATGTTTACAACAGGGTGATTAATGTTTGTGATTAACTCAGAAGTAACCCCTCAAATCGATCACGGTTTAATTAATCACCCCTAAATTTATCACCTTGCGTTTGCAATGGACGCAAATAACCCAGCAGAATCAGGCTGTAGCTGTGAAGAAAGGGCTATAACTTACGAGTTCAGTGTGAAACACCTGAACTCAGGTTCCTGAAGTGTAGCGTAAAGTGAGATGTTCTAACTTTCTGGTTTTCTCAGGTTTCTGCTTCCCTTCTCCATTCTTTTTCCCTTCTCCATTCTTTTTATTCCTTGGAGAACACAACTCTCTCTAGCATACTTATATTCTAGGTCGTTTCCTGCACGGCGCTATGCGCCCCAATAATTCTCGACCCACGGCCCTTGTCTCATGGCTCATCTCACTCCTGACGCTTGGGACCGTTGCATCTGTCGCAATGTTATGTCTTTTTATTCCTTTGTAATAATGACAGAGCCCTATGCATCTCACGATGCAAGCGGAATAGCTCTCCAGAAATGCTTGCAATGCGCTTGCATGCAATGGAGAGCGCTAGCAACCTTTAACTAACCTGCTGGGAATTTCTCCAGCCATTCCCTCTTCAACTGGAGCTTTCCCAGCCCTTGATTAACCACTTGGAACGTTTGACTGCCACCCGGTAATTAATTAAAAATGAATTAGTCCTTCCCCCCCCTCCCCAGGATTACAAATAATTCAGAATCATTCACTTTTTATTAATTAATCACTTTTGTAAACGCACTATAATTTGCCGTCCATAATACAAAATTACAAGGAATTTTTCTAATGAAACCTTAGAGGGATCAGAGCACACAAAATCTCACTCTGACTTGCACACAAGCCTAAATGCTTACCCTCCATCAAAAAGCCTCGCTTGTTCTCATGATGGATCTTATACACAAAAAGCAAAGTTTAGAGTGCTTTCAGACGCACCTGTGTGCAGTGCTTGTCCACGATGGATGAGCGTGCGTCGTTCACAAAGTCCGTGCTGACCAGCTGGTTTTCTTCAAAGCCCAGGATGTCTTTCAAGTACGTCTCGCTTGCCTCCTGCACGGTGCGATGGCAGTGCGATGGCGGTACGTTGATGGCAGTGCGATGATGGAGCAGATGGTTATGCAGATAGTGGTACAGCTGGTGGTGCTGATGGTGGTGCCATGGCAGTACAGTTGGTGGTGCAGCTGGTGGTGCTGATGGTGGTGCCATGGCAGTACAGTTGGTGGTGCAGCTGGTGGTGCGATGGCAGTACAGTTGGTGGTGCAGCTGGTGGTGCTGATGGTGGTGCGATGGCAGTACAGTTGGTGGTGCAGCTGGTGGTGCTGATGGTGGTGCCATGGCAGTACAGTTGGTGGTGCAGCTAAGGTTGTAGGGTAAAATCCCTTATTGATAAGGTTTAGCGCATTGTGCAAATAATGTGTAGAAAGCTTTGCATTTCTATCCTCTTATTTGGTTTTGAATGCCACGAATGAGAATTTAAAAACAAATGAGAGGAGCTTTCTCTTCTGCTTGTAGTGTCAAAACTGCACTTCAATTTGGATGAGGGAACATAAACTTCCACATTTTTGACCCGCGCCGCTGTGACGTCCTTGGGAACGACGTTATTTTCTTTCTTTTCCTGTTTGTTCAAAGCAGACTGTGAACCCGTAAAAATTTTGCTCAGACGTTCGTAGGGTTTTATGGACGTGCAAACTTTACTCGGGCGGTCAAGCCCATCAGAGAAGAAAGCATACTAGAATGAAAAGAGCAAGCAGCTAACGAGGATGGCAGCTGACTGGGCTAGATGACAGAGCCGTGCACAGTAATGCTGTATGTACTGAGCGTTGACATCTTGCGCACGTTGCGTGGTTCTATATACTACACGTCTATGTCTGGCATTCTGTGCACGGTAACGTTGTCTATACTGATTATCATAGCGCACGTTACATGGTTCTTTATACTACAGATCCATGTCTGGCATTCTGTGCACGGGAACATTGTATGTGCTGATTATCACTGCGCACGTTGCGTGGTTTTTAATACTACAATTTCATGTCTAGCATTCTGTGCACGGTAACATTGTATGTGCTGATTATCACTGCACACGTTGCGTGTTTTTTTACGCTACAGATCCATGTCTAGCTTCTGTGCACGGGAATGTTGTATGTGCTGATTATCACTGCACACGTTGCGTGTTTTTTTACACTACAGATCCATGTCTAGCTTCTGTGCACGGGAATGTTGTATGTGCTGATTATCACTGCACACGTTGCGTGTTTTTTTACACTACAGATCCATGTCTAGCATTCTGTGCACGGGAACGTTGTACGTGCTGATTAGCACTGCACACGTTGCTTGTTTTTTATGCTACAGATCTATGTCTAGCATTCTGTGCACGAGAATGTTGTATGTGCTGATTATCATTGCACACGTTGCGTGTTTTTTTATGCTACAGATCCATGTCTGGCATTCTATGCATGGGAAGGTTGTATGTGCTGATTATCACTGCACCCCTTGAGCACCATGCCCCTGTGTGAGGAACCTTCCTGTGAGCACCCCTTGAGCACCATGCCCCTGTGTGAGGAAACTTCCTGTGAGCACCCCTTGAGCACCATGCCCCTGTGTGAGGAACCTTCCCGTGAGCACCCCTTGAGCACCATGCCCCTGTGTGAGAAAACTTCCTGTGAGCACCCCTTGAGCACCGATCCCACGAGCACCCCACGAGCACCATGATCATTCACATGCACCTGTGAGAACTTCCCACGAGCAAAGAAAATTCCACATTGAGGTACACATTGAGCAGCCTGTTGACCTCCTCCAACTTTTCATTCCTCTTTTCCCGCCCTATCCTAGCACACCTTGAGCAGCCTGTTGACCTCCTCCAACTTTTCATTCCTCTTTTTCCGCCCTTTCCTAGCACACATCAAGCAGCTTGTTGACCTCCTCCAACTTTTCATTCCTCTGTTTCCCGCCCTTTCCTAGCACACATCGAGCAGCTTGTTGACCTCCTCCAACTTTTCATTCCTCTTTTCCCGCCCTTCCCTAGCAAACATCGAGCAGCTTGTTGACCTCCTCCAACTTTTCATTCCTCTTTTCCCGCCCTTCCCTAGCACACATCGAGCAGCTTGTTGACCTCCTCCAACTTTTCATTCCTCTTTTTCTCGCCCTTTCCTAGCACACATCAAGCAGCTTGTTGACCTCCTCCAACTATTCATTCCTCTTTTTCCGCCCTTTCCTAGCACACATCGAGCAGCTTGTTCACCTCCTCCAACTTTTCATTCCTCTTTTCCCGCCCTTTCCTAGCACACATCGAGCAGCTTGTTGACCTCCTCCAACTTTTCATTCCTCTTTTTCTCGCCCTTTCCTAGCACACATCGAGCAGCTTGTTGACCTCCTCCAACTTTTCATTCCTCTTTTCCTGCCCTTTCCTAGCACACATCGAGCAGCCTGTTGACCTCCTCCAACTTTTATTTCCTCTTTTTCTCGCCCTTTCCTAGCACACCTTGAGCAGCTTGTTGACCTCCTCCACGCTTGTGGCCTTCTCCACCTCAAAAACACAGTCCGTGATGCTGCTGTTGGTCAGGGGCACACGCACAGCCAAACCGTTGAGCTTGCCCTGCAGGTTGACACACGTTTGTACAGCAAACGTCTGATCAGGAGCACAGCCAAACCGTTCAGCTTGCCCTGCAAGTTGACACACATTTGTACAGCAAACGTCTGATCAGGAGTGGTTTTGGTAAGTGACACTTGCGGTGCTTGGTAATTACTATTGAGGTGCTTGGTAATTACCATTGCGGTGCTTGGTTAGTGACAATTGCGATGCTTGGTAACTACCATTGCGATGCTTGGTAAGTGAGACCTGCGATGCTTGGTAATTACCATTGCGGTGCTTGGTAAGCGACACCTGCGATGTTTGGTGAGTGACACTTGCAATGCTTGGTAAGTGACACTTGCGATGCTTAATAAGTGACACCTGCGATGCTTAATAACTACCATTGCGATGCTTGGTAAGTGACACTTGCGATGCTTGGTAATTACCATCGCAATGCTTGGTAAGTGACACCTGCAATGCTTGGTAAGTGACACTTGCGATGCTTGGTAATTACCATTGCGGTGCTTGGTAAGCGACATTTGCGATGCTTGGTAAGTGACACTTGCGATGCTTGGTAACTACCATTGCGGTGCTTGGTAAGTGACACCTGCAATGCTTGGTAAGTGACACTTTCGATGCTTGGTAAGTGACACCTGCGATGCTTGGTAACTACCATTGCGGTGCTTGGTAAGTGACACCTGCGATGCTTGGTAATTACCATTGCGATGCTTGGTAAGTGACACCTGCAATGCTTGGTAAGTGACACTTGCGATGCTTGGTAAGTGACACCTGTGATGCTTGGTAACTACCATTGCGGTGCTTGGTAAGCGACATTTGCGATGCTTGGTAAGTGGCACCTGCGATGCTTGGTAAGTGAGACCTGCAATGTTTGGTAAGTGACACCTGCGATGCTGCTGTCCTTGGCCAGGAAGACACATGCGTACAGCTAGGTCAACGAGCTACCATGCAGCACGCTGTGTTTTTAGGGTGTTTTTGCAGCACGCTGTGTTTTTAGGGTTGGCCAGAGCCATATATATATATATGGTGTATATACGGTATTTTCGGCAGGGAAATCATCAAATATACGGTCATATATGGTGTATATATATACGGTTCTGGCCAACCCTATGTGTTTTGAGCTTGAATGCATGCAGCATTCTGCTAACAGAGCTTAAGCGCATGCAGCACACTGCACAGCATACTATACACAGGGACTTGGATAGCACGCAGCGTACTGCAGACAGAGCTTTAGCGCATGCAGCACACTGCACAGCATACTACACACTACACACAGGGACTTAGATAGCACGCAGCGTACTGCAAACAGAGCTTTAGCGCATGCAGCACACCGCACAACATACTGCACACGAAGCTTTATTGCACGCTGCAGCGCTCCTCAGTAAGTGATGCGCAGGCTGATGATGCTGTCAGGAAATAAACGGGAGAGTGAAAATGTACAATGTACTTTTAAAAGGGACACTCTCCCTTATGCCATTGGACAGACTCATTACGCATCACTGCTGCTTGCCAATCTCTACACACACACACACTCACACACACACACACACTCACACGCACACGCATACACACACGCACAGACACACACACTCACACACACTCACACGCATACACACACGCACAGACACACACACTATTTACTACTTTTGGCCTGCTATAAGCAATCGACACCATACTTTCAGTCAGCCACGATGGCCAGGTCAGCACTTACAGCAGGTCAGCACGTACTGCCACATAGCCAAGTCAGCACTTCCAGTAACTTCTGGTAAAGTGCAACGTGGCTTGTGCATAGCTGATACTGGTAAAGTGTAACGTGGCTTGTGCATAGCTAATACTGGTAAAGTGTAACGTGGCTTGTGCATAGCTGATACTGGTAAAGTGTAACGTGGCTTGTGCATAGCTAATACTGGTAAAGTGTAACGTGGCTTGTGCATAGCTAGTACTGGTAAAGTGTAACGTGGCTTGTGCATAGCTAATACTGGTAAAGTGCAACGTGGCTTGTGCATAGCTGATACTGGTAAAGTGTAACGTGGCTTGTGCATAGCTAATACTGGTAAAGTGTAACGTGGCTTGTGCATAGCTAATACTGGTAAAGTGTAACGTGGCTTGTGCATAGCTAATACTGGTAAAGTGTAACGTGGCTTGTGCATAGCTAATACTGGTAAATTGCAACGTGGCTTGTGCATAGCTGATACTGGTAAAGTGTAATGTGGCTTGTGCATAGCTAATACTGGTAAAGTGTAACGTGGCTTGTGCATAGCTAATACTGGTAAAGTGTAATGTGGCTTGTGCATAGCCAATACTGGTAAAGTGTAACGTGGCTTGTGCATAGCGAATACTGGTAAAGTGCAACGTGGCTTGTGCATAGCTAATACTGGTGAAGTGCAACGTGGCTTGTGCATAGCTAATACTGGTAAAGTGTAACGTGGCTTGTGCATAGCTAATACTGGTAAAGTGCAACGTGGCTTGTGCATAGCTAATACTGGTAAAGTGTAACGTGGCTTGTGCATAGCTGATACTGGTAAAGTGCAACGTGGCTTGTGCATAGCGAATACTGGTAAAGTGCAACGTGGCTTGTGCATAGCTAATACTGGTAAAGTGCATTGTGGCTTGTGCAGTTCAAAGCTGCAATAAAGAAAGGGTGGAGAGGGCGTGCCGTGCTCACCAGCACCAACCTCCCACCGTCAAGTTACAGCTAATATTGGCAAGGTGTAACGTGGCAGCGTATACTGAAAAAGAGTGAAACGTGGCAGCATATACTGGAAAAGTGTAACGAGCAGTTTAAGCTGCAATAAAGAAAGGGTGGAGAGGGCGTGCCGTGCTCACCAGCACCAACCTCCCACCGTCAAATTACAGCTAATACTGGCAAGGTGTAACGTGGCAGCGTACACTATAAGTGTAATATACTGGTAAAGTGTGACGTGGCAGCATTATTCTGGTAAAGTGTAACGTGACAGCTAATACTGGTAAGGTGTAACGTGGCAGCGTACACTATAAGTGTAATATACTGGTAAAGTGAAACGTGGCAGCGTATACTATGTGTAATATACTGGTAAAGTGTGACGTGGCAGCATAAAAGAGCAACGAGGCAGCATAGTACTGGTAAGGTGTAACGTGGCAGCATATACTGGTAAAGAGCAACGAGCAGTTTAGGCTGCAGTAAAGAAAGGGCGGAGAGGGCGTGCCGTGCTCACCAGCGCCAACCTCCACAAGTGCTCGTGCCTGAGCAGTCGGGTCTGGGCAAGTCCTGATGGCACGTTCAAACCACTTGAACCTCCAAGCTCCCTCCCAACAGGACCCACTTCCAGTTTCCTGGACAAGTCCTCAAGGTGTGCTTAAGCCATCTGCACTTCCAAGCTCCCTCTCAACACGACCCACTTCCAGGTCTCTGGACAGTTCCTGATGGCGTGTTTAAACCACTTGAACCTCCAAGCTCCCTCTCAACACGACACACTTCCAGGTCTCTGGACAAGTCCTCAAGGCGTGTTCAAACACTTAAACCTTCAAGCTCCCTCTCAACACGACACACTTCCAAATTTCTGGACAAGTCCTGATGGCACGTTCAAAAAATCCTACCTTCAAGTCTGGGAAAATCAGGGCAATGGCAGTGGCAGATCCGGTGGAAGTTGGCGCCAGATTCACTAGGCCGGACCTGTGCAATTTATTATGATTTGAACATGCACTCGTCGATCTTTTGACTTTTTTAAAGGTCGAGGAACAAAGTTGACGTGGAGTTTTATTGATTAAGAGAGCGTGAGTGAGCAAAGGTAGGGCGTGTGCAGATTCACCAGGCCATACCGTACGACAAGGAAATGAAGGGAAGGAGAGAACAGTGATACAGAGGCCGCAAAGGCTTGTGCGTGGAGTGTGTGTGTGGGCTTATGCGTGCACATCTGCGTATTTTAAGGCTTGTGCGTGCACATCTGCGTGTAATTTAATCAACTCTCACTCCGCAATCCCTCACTACACAACTCTTCACATAGAAAAAGGCACACAGGCACTCTGTGTAACATACATACACGCAAACACGCACACACACCTTGCTCGTCGCAGGTCGCTCTTCTTGGCGTTTGGGGCGTCCACTAGCGTCTGCGTCGTGACATGGCAACGACACCGTATCTTTACAGAGCAACGTCACCGTATCTTACAGAGCAACGTCACCGTATCTTTACAGAGCAACGTCACCGTATCTTTACAGAGCAACGTCACCGAATCTTTACAGAGCAACGTCAGCGTATCTTTACACAGCAACGTCACCGTATCTTTACAGAGCAACGTCACCGTATCTTTACATAGCAACGTCACAGTATCGTGACATAGCAAACGTTGTGTATGACCGCATGAATGGTGATTTCTCTGCTGAGAATACCGGAAATACAGCATTCATGCGAATGTATGTATGGTTATGGCCAACTCAAATGTGTGGGGCTGGCCAGAACCGTAAATGTACAGCATATATGACCGTACATCTGGTGATTTCCCTGCCAATACTTCGCTACACCGCATATATGTGGTCAACCCTAATCTTGAGCCATTAATAAGCCTGCCACTAGCGGCTGAAGTCAAACCTAAGCACTCACCTGTGTGTTTGTGAGGTTGTGGATGGTGGTTATGCACCCGTGTGTGATGCGCAGCTTTTCGTGGATGACCTGCGCAGCCAGAGTTTGGAAAAACCCTCTGTTTGTGCGCATTTGCAGCTGTGCACGCCCCACCGCAAGCCAGTACAAATGCACGCAATCGCAAGTCAGTACAAATGCCGGTGAGGAACCGCAAGTCAGCACAAATGCTGTGGTGAAAAAACGAGGGAAAGGCTGGCGCGCGGCGATGTCAGTCACGGCAGGATTGCTGAAAAACGAACACACACATACAAATACACATACACACACACGCACACACACACACACACACCTTGACCACAGGTGCCAGGCAGTTTGTTGTGCAGGAAGCAGCCGTCACACACACACACACACACACGCACCCACCCACCCACCTTGACCACTGGTGCCAGGCAGTTTGTTGTGCAGGAAGCAGCCGTCACGACATGTCTTCTTGGGGTCACACACACACACACAAGCACACACACACACACACACACGCACACACACACACACCTTGACCACTGGTGCCAGGCAATTTGTTGTGCAGGAAGCAGCCGTCACGATGTGGTCCTTCTTGGGGTCGTACAAGTCCTGTGTGCATAGACGGTTGAGTGTTCCCAGCATTGGACAGGTCGCAACCAAATAGGATGGAGACTTTGTCCTCGCAACGTGGTCATTATTTACTAGAGTATCATTATTCGAGGATCATTTTGCGAGGATCATTTTTTTGAGGATTAATATTAGAGGATCATTATTTATTAGAGTACACAGACAACTTGTACTGCAAAGAGGCATGCACTGCACACTGCCTGCTGTTTCATGCCCAAAACCTGCTGCGCCCACTCGCACACGCACATAACCACAAGCATGTGCATCATGCACTACAGACGAGAAGGGTTGGCCAAAACCATACATGTACGATGTTCAAAAGGTATTTTGGCAAAAAATTTCATCAAATATACGGTCTTGTACGGCGTATGTGTAAGGTTTTGGCCGACCCTACGTACAAGTTTTCACTACCAGTACATCAAAATCATACAAGTTCACAGTGCTAGATTGGCATGCATGTGTGTGTGTATGTGTGTGTGTGTGTGTGTGTGTTTGTGTGTGTTTGTGTGTGTGTGCGCGTGCAGTTTTGGCAGGCTCCATAGGCAAGAACACCTCTTACCCAAGAGTAGGATTGGCCAGAACCAATTATATATGGTGTATATACGGTATTTCTGGCAGGAAATTACCAAGTACACGGTCATATACGGTGTGTTTTAACTCCACAAAAGCCCAGAACAATTAACGGGAGCTGAGAAATGCCTAAGGGGAATCTTTGCTTGGAATCTCTGCGTTGATCAATACACGCACACACATGCACATGTGCACTCGCCCTCACACACACCCACACCCATACCCACACCCACACCCACACCAACACCCATACCCACACCCAACCACCCACCCACATATACACACACACAACAATGCAATCCAACTGCCTTACGTGGTTCACTCTGTACACGCTCGCCCTCTCTCTCACACACACACACATAAACACACACACATCAATGCATCCAACTGACTTACGTGGTTCACTCCATACACAATGTTGAGCACCGGGTTGGGGTCCTTCACGGGGGCTGACACCACCACCTGAAGCACAACAGCAGCAGCATCAGCAGCAGCCAAAGGAATTAATCACAGCTGCTGAGACACGCAAAGCACAAGAAACACACGCACACACACACATCACGCGTACGCATGTGCATGGGTAGGTAGGGTTGGCCAGGACCATATATACCGTACTAACGCGTGACCAATGCACACCCTAATTTTTCATGAATTGTTTGAGTGCATTGCGCGGGGTTTGTGCACCCCTTTCAGTGGGAAAAGTTTGCCATTGCGCACCCCCAACTGCGCAGCAATTGAGGTGCGCAGTG
>Ga0307948_1003780_pt1 | contig 11159 bp, 10 predicted proteins | sample OrgLakmetagen280_FD_201824 | JGI IMG/M metagenome (GOLD analysis project Ga0307948, IMG submission 201824) | Saline water microbial communities from Organic Lake, Antarctica - #280 | ecosystem: Environmental > Aquatic > Non-marine Saline and Alkaline > Saline | place: Antarctica: Organic Lake...
AGGGGCAGGGGCAGGGGCCTTGAAACCCTGGAGATTTCAGAGACCACCACGGAGGAGGACGAGGGGGAGGAGTAGGGGGGGGAGGAAATGCAAGAGTAACTCCTCAGGCTGAAGTTAGGAGCCTTAAAACTCGTCTCAGACTTTGATGTAAACAAGCACTGATTATCTGCACTGAATAGATACAGAGAGGAGAGCACAAGAAATCCCCAAATTCGCAAAGTTCGCAAATTTCCTCAACTTTTCAGGGGCCTCGCAAAAGCTTAATGCTCGCAAAATAATTACTTCTAATTATTTTGGCACCTCGCAAAAAGTAGGCCACGCAATACTAAAAGCGCAGTACGGTACTAATATGCTGACCTGTGTGCAAATAAGTGTTATACTAAAATGCTGACCTGTGTGCAAATATGTATTACTGATATGCTGACCTGTGTGCAGATATGTGTTATACTAAAATGCTGACCTGTGTGCAAATATGTATTACTGATATGCTGACCTGTGTGCAAATATGTATAATACTAGAATGCTGACCTGTGTGCAAATATGTATGATACTAATATGCTGACCTGTGTGCAAACATGTATAATACTAATATGCTGACCTGTGTGCCGCGTGACGCTGAGGCATTCCAGCTAGGAGGGGCCTCATGGGGTGCAAAACCGGTGGGTGTGCAGGCCTCGGGCCTTTCCTCCACCCACTGCGAGCCGACCACATCCCACCTACGCAAACAAATTTTGCGCGTGCATGTGCGTGTTTGTGCGTGTTTGTGTGTGTATGTGTGTGTATATGGTGCATGTGCATGTGTGCATGTGGGCAGTACTTTGATACCCTTGTATGCTTGCCACTGAAAGCATGTGCAACGTGGAGTTACCAAAAAATGCGTTTACACTCAAGCAGAAACCCAAACACACAGACACACAGACACACACGCACGCACGAACACACATATTCAGACGCATGCACCACTGGTTGCGCATGGAGTTGGGGCTGGCTGCCATTTGCAGCCCCGTGGAAGTACACCTAACGAGGTGTGGAAGCGCTCAATCCAACACACACATACACGCACGCGCACACACATATTCAGACACACACACACCACTGGTAGCGTGTGGAGTTGGGACTGGTGACCATCTTCCATTTGCAGCCCCGTGGAAACACACCAAATGAGGGGTGGAAGCGCTCATCCCCTACAACTACCTGAAGAGAGGGAAGAGGGGCAAAAAAAGAGACCATGAAGTATGTGTATGATGTGTGTCTGTGCTTTTCTGTGTGTGTGCGTGTTTTGTGTGGCTTTAGGATTAGCTAAGAGTGAGTTTGTACACAACTACTACTGAGAACATTCTGTGGTAATTTTGTCATAATTACTTGTGCACACACAACAGACACGCAACACACAACACACACAAACATACACGTACGCAAACATACATAAACACCTCTTTTTCCCTCTGTACTTCACGCTCCAGGTGTCCGGCCCAGCCTTCTGCCCCTTTGCCGATATGTTCTGAACTCGACAGCGAGCGTTTTCTAGATGGGCTAGAGAGGTCTGAGCTAGATGCAAGCACCACACTCAGCACAACAGCCAGCAGGCCAACCATCCCGGCAGTGACCACATAGCGGACAGTGGTAGCAGAAAGGCCTGTATGCATATGTTGCATTAAAATGTTTGTCTGTCCGCGCGTGCATGCGTGTAAATGAAGTCCATAAAGTGTACGTGTACGTATGTGTACGTTTGTATGTCTGTGCGCGCGAGTATATGTGTGTGCATATCTGTGCACTCTCGTTCGCGTGTGATTGTGTGTAAGTGTGTGTGCATGCGTGTATGTGTACATGTGTGTGTGAGTGCGTATGTGAGTGTGTGCGTATGTGTGTACATATGTGTGTGAGTGTGTATGTGAGTATGTGTGTGTGAGTGCGTATGTGTGTGAGCATGTGTGTGTGTGCGCGTGTGTGTGCATGTGTGTGTGTGCGTGCGTGCGTGTGTGTGTGTGTGTGTGTGTGTGTGTGTGTGTGTGTGTGCGTGTGTGCGTGTGTGTGTGTGTGTGTGTATGCGTGTGTGTGTGTGTGCATGTGTGTGTGTTTGTATGTATGTGTGTATGTGCATTTGTTTTTTAGGGTGCCGTGTGTGCATCAATGCAAGCATACCTGATGATGCCCGGACACTGGCTTTGTCCCTTTTTGCTTTGCGGTTCTCTTTCTTGGTGGTACTGGGTGTGCCCATGATGGAATTGTTTTACATGTTTCAGCCTAGCAGTCGCACACTTTTGCTGATGGCTTTATATGTAAACTCTGTAATTCCACTGCGTAGTATTATTATGTTCAGCACCCCCATCATCAACCGCTATCCATAAAGTACGCTGTTGGTTTTCGATTGAAATTGTTGCAAATTACATACGCGATGCTCCTGTCCTTCCTCTTTTGAAAAGTTGGTGAAACGCCAGCACACAGGAATAGAAGGGTTTCTGACGGATGGTAATTATAACTTTTCTTTTTGCGAATTGGATGGGACAAATGCCTCAGATCTAGGATTGGCAAGAAGTGTTCTATACTTGAATTTTTATTATCGTAGCCGAATTTAGCTAGGCGGCATCGTTTTGATTCAGGGTCTGAGTGCGTGCACAACCCAGGGGTATATGGATTCGGGCCAGCAGCGCGAGAGAGAGGGTCCAGCGGCAGCAGCAGCAGCAGCAGAAGAAGCAGGTGCTCTTGATGATGTCAAGTATAATTGCATTACCGGCGGGCCCCAGCAGCAGCAGCACGGTAGCGCACGCCTGTCTCCACCTCCAACGCCGTTATTAGCAGAGCCACCAACCCCAGGAGCAACAGATGATGAATATGGCCTGGGCGATCGGGATAATGGAGGAGCGGCAGCTGCGGCAGATTCATCCTGCCACATTGTCGCCGCCGCCGCCCTCCAGCAGCAGCAGCAGCAGCAGCAGCAGCGAGTTTTTTATGAAAACGGTGCCGAAACTCCAGCAGCTGTTAGGTTTAGAGACCCAGACGACACCTTCATCTCCCCCGCCCTTGGAGCCCCGGTCGACGCAACAGAAGGTTCTGATGACCCGTGGTCTGCCCTGCACATGTGCACGGCAGCAGCAGCAGCGCCACTCGCCCCAATTTGCACAGCGCCAGCGCCAGCGCCGGAAGAAGCAGTAGCAAAAGAAGGGGCCAGAGCTGCTGCTGCTGCCACCACCGCAGCTGCTGGTGCTCCATCGGGCCTCGGGAGCTCCCTAATAAGCGCAGCAGCACCGGCAGAGCCCTCACCTAAAGCGGCAGGGGGAGGCTCTGCGCAGCCGACTGCTGCTGCTGCTGCTGCTGAGTCATTCCTTGACCGCTACAAGGCGTTCTGTTCTTGGCAGGGTTTCACGTACAAGGTTGGTGTGTGAAGTGAACAACATTGCACGCTGGGCCTGCGCTGATACATGCACATCTTTTTGAAATTTCAAATCTGGCTTAATGAGTAAAGCCCGTCCTTATGAACTTTCAACCTTGACACCGCCCTCAAGTTTACAAAAGGTTTTTTCCCACGTTAATGACCCTGCAAAACACACAGCCCAGCCTGTCGGTGTGCGCCGCAAACACCACGGTCCCTGTTCAAGTGGCCACCTTGTGGCGAGTCGTGCAGGACATCAGGCAGCGAAACGGGGGCATGCACCCTAATGTGAGGTCCTACCATCTTCATTTGCTATTTACCCTTGCCTTATGCAACACTTTGAAACACATCAGTCTTCTTGGCTATCCATCTTTGTTTCTATGCAGGCGTTTGAGCAAAAGCAGTGGAAGGCAGTGAGCTCGATACTGTTTGGAAGTGAAGTGTGAGTGATCCGCTGTAAATATAACGACTTGCCTTTGAAGCCAGTCTCCGCCGGTTGCCCGCATCCTTTCCTGCTGTAAGTCCACACAGTTGAGTTCTCACAATTATATGCTATGCAGGAATAAGCTGATGGGGGCAAATGCAGCCGGGCATGCACTGCGAGCATATCAAGTGAGCCACCTGGATGATTTTATGAAGGTGCGCGTGCATTGCACAGCTGCGGATGGATCTGCTTTATAATATTACGGTTGACACTGTTTTGATCGTTGTAACTCTACGATGTGCGTGAAAATTATGGATTGCTTGTGCAAACAAACTTGACTTGCAGATGGAGGAGAAGGGCGTTCCTGCTGCTCGCTGTCTCTCTGGCCCAGAGGAACTGAGCAAGGTCTACCAAGAAATGGCAGACAAGCACTACACCTATGAGGTGTGCTGCAACAGATCGAAGCAACAGTTAGTTCTATCTGTAAAATATTTTGTAGTTCATATAAATAAGTGCTATCAAAACCCCCATGCATGTCACATTCCTTTGCGATTTCGCATTCAGAAAACGCATCAATTGGGGCCACGAATTAAAAATAATTAAATTAATCGTACGAATTTTCTATTTTATTAACAGGAGGTCGTCAATGGGCTTCGAGTGAGGACCTGGGACTTCTTCTCGGTCCTCCAATCCCTGGGTGGATACGAGCAGGTGTGTTGGTGGACCAATTTTTAAATTATAGCACAATAACACTTATCATTTCACTCCCTTGTCAGCTCAGTGAAGATCAATGGAAGCATAAATGTAGAAATTATCATTCTCAATGCAATTTTTTAATAAACTGTGCATCACATAGTGCGCACAAATATATACACACACAAAACACACTACTCTTACTTCCACAAAACACTGAGGCACGCGACAGATCATAACTAGTTAAGCACACTCTCTGGAGTTAAAAGGTGACTACGCTCGTACAGCCCCTGAGCTCCAGGTAGCCACGATTGCGGCAGTAAATGTCAGTTGATCCTGCGAAGCTTCCCTTTTGTGACACCAATGGTTATTACAATAATCTGCTCTGTCAGGTGAATTCAACAGGCTTGTGGGACCAAGTCAGCCAGCATCTCATGTCTGTCACGTGCGGTACTGGTAGCAGCTGTGGGAGCAACAACAGGTTTGGAAAGCCCTGCCATAATTCACCATTTGTGACTGTAAGGTGCCGTTGCACACAAGCTGGAAGTATTATTGTCTGAACAGGTAAAGAAGCGCCTTCATAGTGATGCAAGTATTTGAGTATAGATCTGTTCAGCTAAGCGCTACGACTTGATCTCCAAATTCTTGTTTTGCTGCATTTGCCCACCCTTTTCCTAAATTGGCTCCATACCCATTTGTGCAGTACCATTCCAGCAAGCACTGTTGTGAACACGTTGATGCAGAGTAACAGTTATATGCACAACAAGCTTTTTGTTACCAACTCTTCGACTTCATTTGGCTTGTGCTCTTTCAATTTCTTCACTCTGGCACACCAACGTGGATTGCTTTCCTTATTTGCCTGATTCTTCAGTGCGTCTTCAAACCAGATACCCTGGTCATTAGCTACAAATGCAAGCACTTACTAGCAAGTCACCTCTTCATCTCTGTTCCTGTCTGTCTAATTCAGCGCGTCCCTCGACTGGCCGTCCCCTACGTCACTTGCGGATGCATATGTAAAATGTGGGCTGCGTTCTGTGGAGCAACACCTCGCAAAGCAGCATGCCATACCATCGGGTAAAACGGGCTGAGGGAGGGTAATCAGAGGTCGGCACGTCAGAACTGGCAAGAACTGTCTCTGTTTATTGCAAGGGTCAATGGAATAACGGCACGGCTTTCTTTGGAATTATGGGGTAAAACAGGCTAAGCAAGTCTTCCCACGTATAGGTGCGCTTTATGATATCACGGGTAGGGGGTTAACAAATTCACAAATGGCAATGCTCTTTGACAAACAATTAGGGCATGTTCAACGCTTGTGTGGTAGTACCTAGCCTCTTCATTGTGCGATCACGAGGCCTTTGAGTGTGCATGCTTGCTAACTAAAGTGTGCAACGGAAAGCCTCAGTTGCTAACCTACATAGGGAGGACTTATTGCCTGGCTGATAAAACCATGAGTTGAGCGATTTGCATGTTGGTCTCCCAGTGCAGTAGATGCATACAAACCAATTGAGCTAGCATGGCCCTCTGGAGAGGCTCCAGCCTAGATAAATAGAGTAGCTAGATCTTCAACACAGAGAAATTAAAAGGGCTGTTGTCGGGATGCAGGAGAGAGCCTCACAGCGTCAACCATAACAGGCTCCTAATTGATGCAAGAAGTAGTTCCACCGCCTGCGTAGTCCTTGTTCCTTTTTATACTTTTGCGGGCGGGTCCCGAGCCTCTAATTCCAAGTCCAGTAAATACGGCCTACTGATTACGCGGCATCTCCTGACGTTAAAACAAGGCAGGAGAAGCCTTGCTGAGGGCACAGAGGAACGATAACTTGATCGTCCTCCTCTAAGCAGGTGCTTACACAACATTTACACAAACACACACACACATGATCACCACTACAAACATCACATACAGGCGGGTCTCTTGAGCCTATGAATTCCAGGTTCATGCATCCTGGTAACACAAGAGGCGGCCCCTCTGAGGCAACTGGTGGGTCTTAAAAAATACATGCGACATAAGCTAACCCCCTACCAACTTTTTCTTGTCGACAAGGGCTTCTCCTGTGCATGGATTTTTTTCATCTGTAGTGGTGACTTGGCAGCGTTCAACGTGAGCAAGGAAAGGAAAGAATTATGAAACGAAATAAAAAGAACGCAGATGGTGTTAACGCCACCAGCATGGATTTGGAGCAAGGTAATAAGCATCGAGCATATTAGGAGTAAAGAAGTATGACTTGGTCATGGGCGTTTTGGCCACCAGATTTACGCGGAAAAAGTCAAATAATGAAATTTGCCTTCCCATTCGGAAAGAAGGCTTGGATGGATCCTTAACTATTACGACTGCCTTGCCACCTGTAGCAACACAACTTTGGTATAATAAGATGCGTGGGTAAGCTCAGGGGCGTGGAAGCCCTTTATGGCCGTCCTTGAACAAACTCTTCCTACAAATTTGCTTGCCTTTTTTCTTCCTACAAAACTGCTTTCCTTTTTAAGGTTGTGCCGGGCATATGTAGCTCTTGTAAACATTCGATTGTAGAGGCATTCAATTGTAGAGGCCCCAGAGAATGCACTGCATACCTTTAAGATTGCATAAGCACGCTGTCTTTGACTTCTTACACTAGCATCCATTTTTGCTTGCGTTACTTGGCAGAGGCCCCAGAGAATGCACCGTGCACATCTAAGATCGCATAAGCACGCTGTCTTTAATTTCTTACACCGGCATCCATTGTTGCTCGTGCGTTACGTGGCAGAAGCCCCAGAGGCACCAGAGGTGGAAGCACTTCAAGCTCCAAGCATCGCAAATGCCCTCCTGCTGCGCGGGAAACTCCCAGGCACCCACAGCTGCACCCCCATCCCCAAAGGTTGGCTTGTTGCTGTATATAGTTGTGTGTGTGCTTAATGTCCAGGTCAGTATCTCATGGCACAGGTGGCGGTTGTTACAACATACTGCAGTATTAATCTCTCAGAGAATCAGAGAAAGCTTGAGTGCCAGAAAAAAAGTACAGTTGGTAGTACAGTTTGACGCTGGAAATGGTGAGCATTTCCCTCCTTCTATGAAGGCGACATGTGGCTAATCTGGCGTGTTTGAGAGTAATTGTGGATTGGTCTTTTACAAAAATCTTCAATGGTGGTTTACACCTCAGCCAAGCAATTGCAAATTCACACGTGCTTCTTCCAGCTACACCACACCACACTCAACACGACACACTACGCTCAACTTGATCTAGCAACCATGGTGGTCTATTACAGTATTTTTACATTTGACTTCTGCCAACAAGCTGCCATCAGACGGAAGTCCTTTGCCTTGCTTCTCTGCTGCACACCATTGCAGGCTTTGAGGCTGAAAACCTGGTAGGGCACCGGCTGAAAATCTGGTGGGCTGCAGAGAATAAATGGTCAGCTGGGAAGGTCATGGCCTACATCCCTGGGCAGGTGAGGCAGATACTTCCTAACCTTGTTTAAATCCAGGGAGAGGCCTTTCATATTTGGGCAAGGATTTGCTGGTTTGAGGCCAAAACATTGTTGCGCATGCAAATGTTAGGTTGTGGCTTCTGGCACTTTGTATTGAAAGGTCTGGAAGGAGACCTCATGTTGAGGCATAACGCAGCTTGGCAATCGCAGAGCCCTCTTCACATTGTGAATAGAAGCAACAGATGAGCACTGATAAGTGTTGCTGTCAAACTTTTTGCTAATTCCAGTTGGCAGTGTTTTCTTGCCCACACACGCCGTTTACATTTGGCAGTGTCTGCCTTCCACGCACATTGATCCTAATCATGCATGCTTTCTTATTGCTTTAATTTTGCAATGCATGAAACCAACAAGTACGCAGCTGTTTGTCACGACTTTCTTTTTATTAATCTACAAAGAAAGATTATGATTGCTTTTTATGTGTTAATGATGGTCTTATCCCAGGACAAGCAGTACGGCATCCACTACGACAATGGGGAAAAAGCAAGTTTAGATCTGAACAAGGAGGACTGGCTCATCGCTGCTGACGACAAAATGCCACTTCCTCCCAAGGTAGTAAAATGTCTCATGCTAGGAAAATGTCACTTCTTCGATTATCAGGACAGCTGCAGCTGCAGCTGCTGTGTGGTTGAGGTAAGCAAACGCGTCAACTTGGCAATGGTGTGTAAGTCCTCTGATATGTACCTCAACACGTGGTGCTGTAAAGTCTTGATTTTGCACGAAGACACGATGCATATTGCACGAGAAGTGGCAGGGCTTCTTCATTTGTTGTTAAGCAGCAGGTTCTCACGTTGGCAAATTGCTGTGTTACGGTCTCAATCATTCCTGATGCTGTCACCTATAAAATGTCAGACCAAGATGATGGATTCAGGGTGCCTCGCCAAAAATGGTCCAGGGGGGAAATCTGCTTATTAATTTTCAGGCAAGAGTACCAATTGCTGGGTACGTCAGCTGTCTGCAGATGCTTTTCATGTAGTTAAAATGTATACATTTGTATGTACATGGATTTGGTACGCTAAGAGAGCGCAGCTTGATTATATGTCCCAGCAGCCCCCCTTCCTAAATTACAGAGCCCCGTTCATCCCAGCAGCATCTCAACTGTCATGTATTACGTAAGATGTGTGCACTGGACAACAGCAGTGCACGTGCTTCAATTCTAAAACACTGCAGTCTAACATGCCCTAGCGGCATCTCAACTGTCATGTATCATGCAAGGTGTGTGCACTGGACAACAGCAGTGCACGTGCTTCAATTCTAAAACACTGCAGCAGTCTGCTTTGCCTGACTGGTTAGAGAAACTCCCTGAGGTGATATTCAAGGAGGGTCTGCAGGTGAAACGATACATACACTCTCACAAATGTCCAGACCGGTGTCTCAGACTTACAAGTCTACTATTTCAGCAGATCTATGTTTCACACAACAGAGGATCTATGTTCCTATAAACCTTCTTTCTTCAATCACACCACAGCAGGTATATATTTATAAAAATAAGCAACCATCTTCCTATCCAAGCACACTCGGGTTTGGCTAGACGAACGTTTTCATATGGTGTACAGTGTACAGTATTGGCCATACCTGAAAAGATCTGTCAACACAAGTTCATGTACGGTGTGCAGTGATATGTGATTACGGTAATTCCTGAATGTGCAGATGCATGGTTTGAGCTGATTACTGTGTTGGAGAGCGTAATAATGTACCTGCATTGGTGTGCGCTTTCTGCTGGAAAGTTGGAATTTGAAAGTACTGCTAAGTTCATACCATACACACACAATACACAAGAAGCAATAAAACACCTTGATCAGCCCCAAACACGACAGCATGCCGTGCTAGATTGCAAGTCATTTTATGAGCAATCTGCTGTACGTGAGCCATTCTCGTGCATGTTCTTGTTTCAGTAATCATGGTGCAATCTAGGTTGCCCTTGCATTCAACCATTTTACAGTTTCATGGTAATCATGGTGCATACCTAAATGGCCTGTGCATTCTACCATTGTGCTGCTTCAGCAACCATGGTGCACATCTGAATTGCCCTTGTCTCTAACCATTTACAAGTTTGATATCCTATTTTCATGCAAACTGAATGTGGAGCGGATATTTTTAGCTTTACCCGTTTAATTCCAGGTCCTTATCAGCGCCTCTGACCCTTTTTTCCTTTAAATCACACTCCCTATACCACCATTTGATGCACGTCCCTCCTTCTCCTATTCCACCATTTGATGCACGTCCCTCCTCCTCCCTATACCATCATTTGATGCACGCCCCTCCTTCTCTTTCTCCATTCGAATACAGATCAGAAAGAAAGCCCTGGCAGCAGCAGCTGAAGAGCAAAAGAGGCTGGCCGCCGCTCCTCTCAAGCAACCAGGTGCGGTATGTGTATAATTGTGTGTGTGCGCTTCTATGTACATTCATGTCTAGTTGCTCAAGTGTTTACTCATATATTTGTGTGCAATTGGGGTGTGCGTGCATGCATGTGTGCGTGCGTCGTGTGTGTACAACAGTAGTAGATGTGTATGTTTACAGTAGCAGCAGCACTGCGTCGTGCGTGCACAACAGCAGCAGACGTGTGTGTGTGTGCGTTGTGTGTGTACAACAGTAGCAGATGGGTGCGTGCGTTGTGTATGTACAACAGCAGCAGATGTGTGTGTGTGTGTTCGTTGTGTTTGTACAACTTCAGCAGATGGGTGCGTGCGTTGTGTGTACAACAGCAGCAGATGAGAGCGTGCGTCGTCTGTGTACAACAGCTGAAACAGGACCGCAGCCAAAGAGAGGTCAATGCTCATTAGCGCTCCTATGCATATGTAAGTGTGCACACACAAACACACACTTATATGCACACACATGCACAAACAAACGCACACACAAACTAAAAAGTTTCATACTGAGTATAAAGTCATACACTTACACATACGCACAGCTGGTGATGCCGGCGAGAAGAAGGGGCCAGGTGGGCCTCAGGCAACGAAGAAAGAAGGCGTGATGGCAGAGGGGGCAGCGTTAGGGCAGAAGGGGGTGGCCAAGAAATTGAAGGGCAAGGGCAGTATTGTGCCTGCGGCTAAAAAGCACAAAGGGGGCCGAGGGAGGGGGCATGCAAAGATGGGTGGAGCGGGCTATCAAATTGGGAAAGGGCAGCAGCTGGCAACGCAGCTGAAGCAGCAGCTTGGGGGGAGAGGGGATAAGGGGGGTGATAAGGCTTATTGGGGCGGGGGAGGGGGAGGG
>Ga0307948_1003781_pt1 | contig 11157 bp, 14 predicted proteins | sample OrgLakmetagen280_FD_201824 | JGI IMG/M metagenome (GOLD analysis project Ga0307948, IMG submission 201824) | Saline water microbial communities from Organic Lake, Antarctica - #280 | ecosystem: Environmental > Aquatic > Non-marine Saline and Alkaline > Saline | place: Antarctica: Organic Lake...
TTTCTTTGTGTGTGTGTGTGTGTGTGTGTGTGTGTGTGTGCGTGTGTGTGTGTATGTGTGTGTGTGTGTGTGTGTGTGTGTGTGTGTGTGTGTGTGTGCGTTTGTGTGTGCATGTTTGTGTGTGAGTTTGGTTTGTTTGTCACTGCTGCATTCAATTATTACGTCCATTTCGTCACAGTGTGTTGAACAACACTGGAATGAACAACGCCGCATCTGTCTTATAATGTACTTCCACAGAACCACTCCTTCATCACTCACCTCCCCCTCGTCCCCCTTAGGCTTAGATGAAGATCTAGGCATTGATGCACCTGCACCTGCTCTGCTGGCAGGGCCTCTGGCAGAATGGTTCACGGACATGGCTTGTCCCCAAATACCTAGACCGTGCCGCTGAGCGTTCTATAGATTGTCTAAATTGTGGTCATTGCTATTCCTGGTAGTCAACGAAGTCAACATTCCACGGACTGCAGTTGTAAAATTTGTTTTTTTACAACAAACACTCTACAGAAATGGAAAGAAGGCCGAAGAAGCTAGGAAAAACAGTGGCCTCACTAGGCAGTCACCTGTCTAGCTGGACAAAGGAGGTGGAACAGGTGAGGTGTTAAGCCAGGTTCTTGTGGCATTCAATACGGGCGTGTTCTTGTCTACTGGAATGGACATCACACGTACTCAATCAAGTCAATCATCCACAGAGCTCAGCCACGGCTTGATCGAATCAACACCTGGATACCTTTTATACAGGGCGTTGCGTCTCTGAAGCGAGTGAATGACCGTGAGCCCTGCGTGGGAGGTAATATGCCTGCATTGTTTTGCACTAGCGCTTTTGTATGAAACATGGTCAATGCAAGCATGGTTCCCAGATTATCCCCTCCTTCTTCTTTGATAGCACTGGAATTCAAGCATGCTATCTCTGAGCTTGACGAGGAGGTGTCTGAGCTGGCTCAGCAGTCACAGCACCTGGAGCGCTTCACGATCGACTCCATCTCAATGGAGGTGAGCTTGCGCGCAGGGCTCGTAGACGCTCAATCAGCTGTCTAATTTTCACACGATCCACGTGTCGCTATGTGGCATGTTCACAGGAGCTGTTAGGCCACTGCTCCCAGATGTATCAGAGCAACCGCCTGGGCATGCATCTTCTGCAAACTCACTTAGGGCAATATGGTTACCAGGCCCCCGGACCCTTTCAGCAGCCCCAAGACCCCTTGAGCCTTGTACAGAATCTACCCTCCCCCAGCCCCACAGGTAATGAGGTCTCTTAGAAACAAATAGTCTGGCATATTGTAAATGTATATCCATGCATGGCACGCAAAAGTTCACATGCACAAATGACACACTCGTGATTAAGCGACTTAAATGTGTGTGACAGCCCTAAAGCAAATACAGGATAGCTACAAAGTGTTGTTGATAGCAAAGCATTTCCCGTGCTCTCTCTCTCTCTGTCTCTTTCTCCCTCTCTCTCTCTCTCTCTCTCTCTCTCTCTGTCTCTCTCTCTCTCTCTCTCTCTCTCTCTCTCTCTCTCTCTCTCTCTCTCTCTCTCTCTCTCTCTATCCATCCTATATATATCTCTGTGGTGAAATGTGTGTTTTGAGTCGACATGATGAACTGGGTGAGTAATGTTAAGTAGCTAGCTAGCACAACTGAAGGAAATGTGCAAGCTGATTCATTTTTCAAACCTCCATCCTTTGCAACCTCCACTATGTTCCCTTCAGATCACAACTATGAGCTGGACAGTGAGGATGAGGTTGCACCCTCCATGCCAAGCCATAACCCCAGCAACACAAACCGGAACACACGCCTCACTGCTCGCCAGCAAACCCCTGGTTTACCGGTAAGTATAATCTATGTACCAGGCAGGCATCACAGCCTCTTTCCTTGTTTGAGTGTGTTTTTTATGACATGCAAACAACCTTGCCAGCACATACAAGCAAAGCATCACCACAGTTACTTTAAGATAGTTACTTAGAAATTGCGGTTGCAGTTACCCCCCAGGAGAAGGGTAGTCAAAGATCATTTTAGTGTGTTGTTCCATGAAACGCTCTAACTTCTGTTCTGCCTGCTCCTAGATATAGAGCTAGCAGGTAACTGTACTAGTGGCAGATGTGTGTATATACGAGTTGGGTGTGTATGTAAATGCATGACTTCACCCCTGGCAACAGCTTCCGTGCATCTTGAATTGGCATGCTCCAAACCTACCTGCTGCACAGCTCAAGGGCACGCTGCCTCCTGAAAACGAGGAGGAAGACGACCTTGAAGAAGCAGAGCTCTCCTTCAAGCACCAGCTCGCAGTAAACCAAGAGGAGAGGCTAGCAAAGGAAAGTCACACTGCTGAAGGTGAATGAATGCCTCACAGTACTGCCTGCATGCCTGCAAATTGCTGGTGCGGCTCGTCATGTTTTTGCTCTTCTTTGTTACCCCACAGTTTTGCACAAAGCTCTGCTCATTAGGGACTCATTTGCAAGTGCCTCACTGGATGTTGCAAGCTTTGATTTGGCACACCCAAGTGGCTTGCGTGCAAAGTGAGGAGAGATAGTTGTTCAGGGTGTGATTTAGGTACATGGGGCTGGCCAGAACCATATATACTCATCCGTGTGTGACCGTCCCTGCTAAATATACCGTATCCACACTGAAAATACAGACAGGTGAAATGGTTTGTGCCAAATTTAGGTGTACATCTCGCCTCAGGTGGTACCTCCAAGAAAGCAAACAGACAGCCTCCTCCCCCCGCCCACTCCACTGCCACGCACAAGGCCTCTCAAGGTCGTCACTCCCTCGCTAGCAGCGATTCGTCGACTCCTGAGGCCTTTATGTCGCCATCCTTGGCAGCGCTACAGGTGCGTTGACTGGGAGCGATGGGGCAAGTGTCCTGCCCTGCTTTGCTCGCGGCTTGGTGAGAGTGAAGGATGTGGTTTCTACCCATGTCAATTGTGCTCCGCTTGAGCAAAAGACACACGGTGATGCACAGGCCAACAGTAGGCACAACCTCTTCTTTGACTCAAGTTGATTACCTGGTGTTTCAGGTGCCGGAGCATGACACTCATGTAGTCTAGCTTGTAGTGCTTCCTTGCTGCACGCTTATTCAATAAGGGTAAACAATGCCAACTTTGTTTGTGTTTGCCTCCAATTGCACGTACACCAAAACACAGCCGCTCACAAACACACTGACTGCCTTTCCTTGCAGGCAAAGTATGCCGCAGACGCACAGGCTGCGCATGACGAGGGCGGGCAGGCAGTGGCACTGGGGGGGCAAGCTGCGTCAATGGCTGACAGAGCCTCCTCACAAGGTGCACAACACACAACATTTAGAATGCAACAGTGTCATCTTGAGTCTGCCTAACCAATAAGCTGCTCTCCTGGGTTTTGTTGGCCGTCTCAGTACGAAGCACACGTGCTGCACGGGTATATGTGTAAGGAGAAGCTGCAGCCTGCCTGCACTTCCCTGCTGACGTGAACAAACAATCCCTTCCCTGCTCACTTGAACAAACAAAAAAAGATCCATTCAGGGAGCAGCACGGCCCTTGCAGAATTTGACCTTTAGGAGGTGGACTAGCATTGCAGCTTAGATATTTCAGTAGAAAATTTGCGGGTAGAATACGGACGCGTGTAGTCTTTGGAGAGAGGCAGGGTGATTTTGTGATGCATTGCTTTTCAACTCGACACATGAGCCCAAAACCAGGCATCAACATTAAGAGCAAAAGTCTCTCAACCCCACATTTGTCACCTCGGTGTGGTGCTTCACACATCACAGGAGCCTTTCCCGATCAAGTATTGCGCTCCTCCAGGTCTGGCCGCACAACCCCTCCTCCTTTGCAGCCCCCACCGCAACCAGCTTCAGCACAGCCGGGCAGCAGGTCTGGCCCCTCTCCTCCTGTTGAGGACGACACCTGCAGCCTGTGAGTGCTGGTGCCATGTACTTTCTTTTATTGTGCCTGTCGTATTGCATGCAATTGTGTTTGTGTGCCAGAAATAATGCTCAATGAGCATTGCTTCTGTATTGTGATGCGCAATTAAATATGGACCTCTCAAGGTGGTTGCAAATGTGTGCAATGGCTTGAAGTTTGTGAAGGAGCTCTCTCCCTATCCTAGTGTATATTTGTTGCTCTGCTGTATAAGCATTGAGACGCAACACATCATCTATTGCATGGGATTCTGACCTTGTATAAAAAAATAACATTCAGGCACTTGACGACCGACCGGTCTATTATGTAACCAGTGTAGCGTGCATGTGTGTTATCAGGGTTCTTCAGTTCGTTTTTTGGGAAGCAAGGGTCCGATAATGTTTGTGAAAGTTCTAGAACCCTCGAACTGTTCGAAGGGTTTGATGTGCAATTTTGGGAAACGGGCCCTTGGGCTTCTCCCCCCACCTTCGAATCTTCCCAATTAGTTGTGTGTGTTTATAATATTTCTAGGGGGGGGGGAAGGGCCAGAATGGGACCATTTCATCATTGTAGAGCAGAAAAAGGAGAACCTTCAAGTGCAATGCAAGTGCCGCAATGTACAAATCCTTAGCAGTTCAGAGATGTGTGACAAGTTTGGCCATACAACCAAGGAAACTTCCTGGCCTGATACAGATATCAGATCGTTTTTCGTATATAAATCATTGAACATGTTACTTTACTGCAAGGAAAGAGTGGGACTGAACTGGGGGGGTTGCTTTCCCTTGCAATTTTGACAGATGCATGCTGTAAAGCTCGACAAACTCTTACAAGTTTGTCGAACTTTAACCAAACTCCGAACGGCATTTTTCGAATTCGCTAAAATGCGTGAAAGCTCGCAAAACCAAGCTTATGGCCGAACCTCGAACTGAACAACCCTGACCTGTTGTACCCCCAGCAATTTCCAACTGCAGCCTCAGTGCAAGACACTATACTCCACACAGTTGAAGGTGCTGGATGCAAAATTGCAGACAGCTTAAGGGTTAGTAGGCATGCACACACCATAGCGCAGTTAATTAGCACCCATGATACGTATGTAGGGTTGGCCAGAACCATATATATACGGTGTATACTATACACAGTTTTTGGCAGGAAAATCACCAAATATACGGTCAGATACGGTCCTGGCCAACCCTATACACATGCACTCGCCACCCTCTTTCCCTCGCACAGGGCAAACATCTGGCCTCCAAGCTACAAAGTGAAGAGCACAGCAGCCTGCCCATTCTTCCCAGCAGTGAGCACAAGCCCTTACCTAGTCCAGCCCTATGTGGCCCAAGATTCGATGAGCTTGCACTGCCCCTCCAATCAAGCACACCAAACAGCGTACGCCTCGCACCGCCGCAGGAATTGATTTCCTCCCCCTCTCAGGCACACAGGCAGCAGACCTTTGCTGCATCCCCCCTTGCCTCCCTGCAACCCAGGAAGAATGTGCAAAATGCTCAGGATGAGCAGCAGGCGCCAACAGCAGCAGCAGGTGGTGGTGGTGGTGGTGGTGGTGGTGGTGGTGGTAATCACGTTATTGGTGGCACAGATGCAACAGAGGGTCCTCCATCTCGCCCGGTTCCTGAGGCAGGGGGGCTGCAGCACTCCTCACACCCTGCCCCCTCTACCTCTTCTACGCACTCAGTATCAGGAGCAGCAGCAACAGCAGGGGGGCGCTTAAAGCATGTCAGTTCGGACCCACATCATTTGGCTGCACAAGGAGGCTTGGACGTGAACAGTAGCCACGACCGTGGCCTGCTCCACCCTTTGCCTCCCCCCCCCCACCCTGGTCAGTGGGGGTGATTGTTTAATTGTGTAATTGTTCATCACACTCCTTTTTTCGTTTGCTGCGCCGTACCTTCTGGTAGCTGGTTTGAGACAATAGATTGAGAATGTTTGTAGGTTGTTGGTAGGCTGGGAACCTTTGAACAGAAAATCACACAGCTGTTTTTCCAGAACAATAACGACTGGTTTGCATCCCCGTGTTAAGCTTTGCTTGAGCCTGCCGTCTCCTCACTTAATCCATAGTGAGAAGCACAGCCATACAAATTAAATTACGACCCTGGCAGTAGTAAAAAAGCAATCTGGAGTTGTGTCCCACTGTCCTGCTCCCCAGCCCCAACCTGTGTCCTCCAAGTGGCACAGGACAGAAGCAGGTTTGATAAACGCTTTTGCCCAGGTTTTTATCACTTTTATGAACCCAGGCCCCTGCCAGAGCCCCATGCCCCTCGTTAACCACTCCCAAGACATCAACGCCAGCAGCAGCAGCAGCTTCAGCCTGGTGGCAAACCAGCCGCATGATGAGTCAGGAACTCACTTCACGCTCGGGCAACCGCACGACCTGCACGCACTGGCATCCGTTGACTCAGATGCAGCCAACTACCTGGATATGCTACACAGCCAGCACACCAGTCCATGGGGGGCAGAGGATTACGCAGGAGGAGGAGGGGCTGCTGCTGATGCAGATCAGAAAGAAAAGAGAGCGCCCCCCCCACTGCTCACTGCTGCTGGTAAGGCTGGAGAGCAATGGATTTTTTTGCACAAAGGCTTGTAAGCTACTGTAGCATGGAGTATGACTTTGAAAGTCAGCAGCTCAAATTCAGCATTTGGCCTGTGCTTCTACAGAAGGGACACATGATGGCACTTGTTTTGAAAGTTGTCAACTGTTTGCGTGTTGTGTTCATGTATCAATTGAGCCTGCCTGGAGGAATTTGAGTGACATAGAGAAAGGACCCACCGTACAGCCGCGTAACCAACGCGAGGTTTGAAGAAAATCAATAACAAACCCCAAAGTGAGCTGTACGAGCAGCACACAATTAGTTGTAAATTATAAATCACAATGCAATTGTATGCGGGGTCCTTTTGCCCTTCCCTAATTAAACAAGGAAGAGCTCTACATGTGCATAAGTAAGTAAGGTTGACCTAAACCGTATGTAAGGTGTATACACATGTATGGTATATGACCGCATGTTTGGTGATTTCCGAGCCAAAAATAGCATACGTACATTGTATGTATACGTGGTTTTGGCCAAATTATACGTAAGCAAAGAACTGTTAAAACAAGCATGCCTTTTACGCAAGAAAGCAAGAGACGTGGTGTTTGGTGTTTGTTGGGAATGTTTTGACCAGATTTCGAACCTGGACATTCAGAATACTTGTTTATCTGTACCTAGCATACTTCACCTGCAAGAAATTTTAAGTAGAGTTATTTAGAGTGGTCACGGTGATATACCGGCTGGATGGTATGAAAATTCCGTACGCTCCACGCTCCATTGTACCACCCAAAATGTAATGAGACCAGATCCCTCCACCATATCCTTATCGCTGCAGGCAGTAGGAATGAGGGCTATGAGGCCTTGAGGGAACCACGCCACCAATCCTCCCCCCCTTCCACTGCCCTCCAGCCCACGTTGTCCAGCCCACTCCCAAACGTGTTGCAACCGCAATACCACTTACAGCACCATCAGCAAGGTGCACTCAAGCCGCTTTGGTTGCATGGACATCAAATGGAGGAGGACTCTGCACGTGCGTTTGAAGAGCTGCATGGTCGAAATTGCGTCTTAATGCTCAACCAGAGGCAAACCTTCTAGTGGATTGGTGTATATGAAATATGGGAAAAAGCTGTAATGTCAAATCTCACATGATGGGATCCTTAAAGGGCATGTGCAGGGCTTCGGCAAGGTATTTTTCCTTGCCTCTTATCAATGCAAGTGACCTGACTCACACACACACATATATAGATCCACGCTTACACTTAGCCCTCCCCTTTACACACATACATACACACAAACTCACACAGACACATACACACATACGCACATATACCAGTTCGGCCTGAGACCTTCAGCCCCAACAAGGGCGAGCTGCTCGCCAACCTAAAACGTCGCCAAATAGAGAAACGTGCACCCAGCTCACAACTCCCTAGCCGCAAACAGTCGCAAGACGAAGGGCTCCTTGACAATCATCCGTATCCCAGCAGCAAAAGCAGTAGTGCCTTGACCTATATTTCCTCGGATCATTCAGCTCACCTGCACCCACTCATGCACTGGGACCTTCAAGGTAAGGATGGTAATTTTTATGTCGAGGTGTTTTAATGTAAGGTGTTCTAATGTAAGATGTTTTAATGTGTCTTGCGTAGGGATTCCAAGTATATGTATACACACACGCGTAGGAGCAGTCAAGCATGAAGGAGGAAGCGGCCACAATAGGGGCAATTTGATAGGGAGTCGTCATGTATTTCCTTTACCAAGTCCCCAAGCCCCACAACAACCACAGCACCACCCCCTGCACGGTCTGCCTGCTTGGATCAGCCCGCAGCTGGAAGGGATGGGTATGAAGGCGGGGAGTGAGGGGAGGTCTGTGGGAGCACTGGCAGGGGTGGCCAGCAACCAGCATAACAACCACGAGAGGCAGGGCCGTGAAGGGCCACTGCTATCGCCCTCAGATCAGGCTAGGGAGGGGATCAATAGTGGGATGGGCAGTGGTGCTGGAGGGGGAAGGGGGCATGGTGGACTCGTGGCGCTAATAAAAGGGAGGGACGAATCTGGTGTAAGGAAGGCGCCACAGATACAACAGCAGCAGCAGCAGCAGCAGCAGCAGCGGCAGGAACAGCAATTGCAACAGCACCACCCGCAGCTGCAGCAAGGAAGGGATGGTGGGGGTGGTCTTGGCAATGGCCATGACGACAGTAGTGCTGACATGAAGGCAGATCATGGCATAGCAGGCATGCTGACGGCACAGCAGCTGGGACTGCAACGCATCTCTACGCAGCGATTGCCGTACGGTAGTGGTGGGGGTGGTTTAGTCGCTGCTGGCCTAGCACCTGCAAACAGTGCACCCCTACCGCCCCAACATCAGGTGAAATTGGGCGGTTGGTCGTTTTTGGTACAGGGATTGCAAAAGGCAAGGTTCCTGTCCACAAATAAAGCGCCAATTTCTTAGGCCTGTGTCTAGCACCACTCAAGTGTCGAATTCCCCCAACTATGCAGAACTCTGATTTCGCCATTTTCTCAGTCTGCCAGAAGGGTTGCAGCTCACTTAAGCAACACCAGTCAGGAAGAGCAAATTGCAAAATGCACTGAATCTATGCCATCATGCGCAGGGCTCTTTTCCAGGAGGTGTGGTGGGCAGTAGTGCAGCAGCTTCCCAAGGAGGGGGCTCCAACTGTTCAAGCCCTGTGTAAGTCTATGATAACTGTCTGTGGGATTGACTGGCATGAGACGTGCAGTTTTTTTTGTTCATATTTTAATGATTAATTGGTCAGGCTAGATGTCTGACCAGCTAAGTATAATGTACTGGCATCTTAAGTGCTTGCAGGGTTGGACAAAGCAGAGACTATTATAAATACCCATGATTTGGGCTCACACTTGCACACACGTACGCCAATTTTTTGGTACAACAAATATGCTAGAATCGTAATATATTTTGCACTCACCATGCAAAATGCATGCAAGGGATTTGCCACAACCTTCTTCATCGCTTGAAGTTATGTTTGTGCACAAAAGGACGTGCACGGGGTGGAATAATTCCGATTAACGCTCGTGGCTTATTACTTATTATTGTGAGGTTGTTGCACTTGTGACATCTAAAAATATGTTTAACACGCCCTTTCTTCTGTGCAGACAAATGACACCTAATCTAGGTTTGGTATCAATCTCTGAGCATGCACGCAATGTTCCCTGTTTGTCTATAAGAGACTGTGAAAACTCTATCTGCACTTTTCCCGCTTTGCACTATTCTAGGTGCTCGCAAATGCCAATTAACCATACATCCACCCACACTTGCACGCATGTACACACACCTACAGATGCTAAATACCCACTCATATGGTTATCCTATGCGCTCAATCACTTTATTGCCAAATTAGCAAAGACAGCAAATGCTCAGCAGAATGGCTTTCCCCTTGCCCTTTCAGGGTAAAAGCGTGCTCACCCATCAACACATCAAGGCTCAATACCCTCCCAAACTGTGTGCACACAATCACACACAAACACAATTTCACACAATATACATGCATTCAAATTGCTCCCTTCAGGTATGCCCAGCGAAGCCGTCTAACTCCTGCCCTTCAAGAACGCTTGCGACTGCGCAGTGCTGACTTGCCTGTGCCAGGGGGAGGGGGCTCAGCCGCTTGCACACCCACAGCGCAGCAAAGCGCAGTGCAGCCCTCTACACCTGCTGGGGAATCTGCGTTCAGCCCTCTGACGAGCGCAAAGTCTGTGACAAGGTGGGATTTTTTCTTTGTTTTGCACCCTGTACCGGAGGGCAGTGTTACCTTATAAGGGTTAAGAAGTGTGAGTGAAACTGGAAAAGGAAAAGACACGGACAAAAGAAAATTGTCACAGCTGTGCGGTGGAATCCAGGGGGCTATTCTATAAGGGATCAAATGAAATTATGGCAGCGCTATTGCAAATGGCTTGTGCTTTACGCTCTGCAACCTAACACCCGGCCTTCCTTGAACGTTGCGCCACATGATGCGCCCTAAACACCATATGCTACACAATCATGTGTAACTATTGGAATCGACTGGGAGCAGGGTTATTCAGTTCGAGTAGAAGTGAAAGTTTGGACAGGCTTTATCAAACCGTTTGAACGAACCGGAAAATGACAACACTTGTTTTATCTCACTCTGCCAAAACATGCTTACATCGTCTTTAAAACATACATGTATAATGTGAATTGTTCATATTGCTGTACTGCGCTTTTAGTTTTGTGAGGCACGAGGGTGTTTATCTTTATTTTTGGAAGGCATATCCACTTTTTGGGGCGGACCTTTCTGAGGGACCACCCACCCTCCAAACCCCCCTTTTAGTGCTCCCACCCAGACAAAAAGGGTACCTATCTGCTCCTTTTCGCATTCTACTTCCATCTGCATACTCATCAAGAACTGAAACTGAAGTGTTGCAGAGGTATGGGGCAGAAACTGAGATACGACACCCATGCACACATGACCTATCAGGCACCCACAACTAGCTTGCACAGCCCCAAATTGCTTCCACTTCTTCAGAATTCCACTGACTATCTCATGCTGGCACAATCCTGGAAGTTTGAAGTGAATTGCTGCTCCATTGGCTTGACTCACCCCACGGCCTGCACCCGAGCGCGTGTGCCTCTGACTTTTGGACATGTCCACAGACCCACCCCCTTGACCTAACTTGCTCAAAAAGGGTGCCAATCGACTGGTCTTGAGCTGAGGATTCCGATGATATATTTTAAATCAAATTGCCCTGAAAAAATTTGGAGA
>Ga0307948_1003783_pt1 | contig 11151 bp, 12 predicted proteins | sample OrgLakmetagen280_FD_201824 | JGI IMG/M metagenome (GOLD analysis project Ga0307948, IMG submission 201824) | Saline water microbial communities from Organic Lake, Antarctica - #280 | ecosystem: Environmental > Aquatic > Non-marine Saline and Alkaline > Saline | place: Antarctica: Organic Lake...
GTGGCACCTGCCCTTGTTGTTACAGTGAGCTGTGTTACTGTGACACCTGCGCTTGTTGTTACAGTGAGCTGTGTTACTGTGACACCTGCGCTTGTTGTTACAGTGAGCTGTGTTACTGTGACACCTGCGCTTGTTGTTACAGTGAGCTGTGTTACTGTGAGCTGTGTTACTGTGAGCTGTGTTACAGAGTTTCCAGAGTTTACAGAGTAAGCCATCAGTCAAAACGTGCGACTGCTAGGCTGTGTTACTGTGGTACCTGCCCTTGTGCACTGTTGCGTCTCCAGGCAGATTCAATAACAGCCGTGCAGGCAACGTAAACCGCATGTGTGTTTGTGTGTGCGTATGTGTGTGTGAGTTTGTGTGGGTAGGTATGTGTGTGCCGGCAGTGTAAACGGCAGCCCTCACTAAAACCGCATAATTGTGCATGCAACGTTAACCACACAATCGTGCACGTAGTGTAAACCACACAATCGTGCACGCAGTGTAGACTGTACAATCACGCAGTGTAAAACCGCATTTTAAACTGCACAATCATGCACGCAGTGTAAAACCACACAATCGTGCATGCAGTGTAAAGTAAACAATCATGCACGCAGTGTAGACTGTACAATCACGCAGTGTAAAACCGCACAATTGTGCACGCAGTGTAAAGTAAACAATCATGCACGCAGTTTAAACTGCACAATCATGCACGCAGTGTAAAACCGGACAATTGTGCACGCAATGTAAAACCGCATCCCTCACTAGAACCGCAGTGTAAACCGCGTCCTCACTAGAACCCCAGTGTAAACCACACCCGTCACAAAAACAGGGCCACTTAGGCACCGAATGTGAGAACGTCCTCCGTTGCAAGACGGGAATGAAATGGAAAGCTATTGATCGTGGATAAGAAGAGTCACTGACTGGGTAGGCTTGGGAGGCCATCAATTGTGAAAGCCGAGTTTCAACAGGGTCTATTAGGTTCAAGTTCATGTTGAAGGTCCCCATGATGCTTCCACCTGAGAGCAGCTGCCTATGTCATTGCCCATATTACTACCTGATGTCGAGCTTGTATATATTGTTTTTGCAATTGCCTGTGGCTTAAGCACCTTCAGGGAATGACCAAACAAACTCTTTCGCGCAGCTGTCGCGAGCGCAGAATGGCTCCCTTATTTATGCTGCAGAATGGCTTCCTTATTTTGCTTGCCCAGTAGGTAACAAACAAAGCCCTCTGGAGAGCGGCTTGCTTAGTTTATTTCCAGAATTCGGGCAAAGGGTGAGACCAAAGGTGGATGGTTGACCGGGTACCATAAATAAATCCTCTACCTTGTTTCGGCTTCATTGAAGTGCTGAGGCAAAGGGTGAGACCAAAATTGGAGGGTCTGACTGAGAACCAGATATCAGCCCCTTGCTAATCGAAATAGGTGTGACTCCTGCATCGTGGTTGCTAGCATCTGCGTTTAAAGAGCTGCTGCTCAAAATGTGCGAACAGCAAAGTAATCACGGTTTTGGTATTGAGGGTACAGACGTTTGGACACGTAATGGAGACAGCTGAAAATTGGGGTTAGTAGTTGCCTTGAGGACATAAGCAAAGCACACGGAGGATATGGGTTCAGGGCATGGTCTTGAGCATGCTACCTAGAACCTAGGCCTTGAGCATGATACCTAGAACCCAGGCCTTGAGCGTGTTACCTAGAACCTAGACCTAGAAGAAGTCAATCATGGAATTGAGGTTAATAAGGGCATGGTCTTGAGCAGGTTACCTAGCCAATCATGGAAGTGGGGTTAAGGGTATGCCTTTGCAACTTGCAACTGATGCAGGGTGAGCATCGTATGAGCAAAAGCACAAGCATACAGTTGTCCACATGTGTACTCACACACACACACACGCACACACACACACATGTACACACCCGTGTGCACACACGCGTACAACACATGCAGAGAATGGGGCTTAGAGCGGGGACTGGCGATCGGTGTGGCCTTGGTGTCATGCATGCCAGGCGGCACTGCATCCAATATAGTGGCTTTCATAGCAAGGGTGAGCGTGCTTGCATCCTTTGGCATGAAGTATGAGCGTGTTTGCATCCTTTGGCACGACGTATGAGCGTGCATGCACCCATAATAGTGGCTCTGGGCATACACTTCCAACATTACAAATTTCATCCGCATGGATGAGCGCGTGCATGCATCCATCACAACGGTCATCCCCTCATAGATGTGCTTGGTATGCATTCAACATTGCGGATTTCATTCGCATGGATGAGCGCGTGCATGCATCCATCACAACGGTCATCCCCTCATAGATGTGCTTGGTATGCATCCCACATCTGACATTATTGCATGGTAACCGTGTTTCTACGGGTGTCCTGTGAATTGCGCATACCTGGGCACATGCTTTCAAAAGTGTATGCACCAGCAGCGCTGTTACAGCGCACATGTCCTCTCTAGTGTGTGCTCTTTTGTATATGCACGGCAGTGCCGCTGTAGTACATTAGCCTGTCGCTTTTGTAGTACAGTAGTACAGTAGCCTGCCACTTCAGTACAGAAATACTGTATTTTTTATGGTAGCACAGTAGTACAGTAGTATGCCGCTCCAGTACAGTAATACTGTAGTATGGTAGTACAGTAGTACAGTAGTCTGCCGCTTCAGTATAGTAAATACTGTAGTACAGTAATACAGTAGCCTGCCGCTTCAGTACAGTAATATTGTATTTTAATGGTAGTACAGAGTCTGCCGCTCCAGTGCAGCAATACAGTAGTCTGGTAGTCCAGTAAAACAGTAGTATAGAAGTACAGTAAAACAATAGTAAAATAGTACAGTAGTACATTAAAACTATAGTACATTAGTATAGTAGTACATTAAAACAATAGTACAATAGTTTAGTAGTACAGTAATACTGTAAAATAGTAGTACAGTAGTACAGTAGCCTGTCACTTCAGTACAGAAGCCTTCATCGCAATGTCACACACATCCCTTCTTCACATTTGCTATGACACTTGATGCCACTTTGCTGTGTTATGCATGTGCACATGTGCATGCTTCACCATCTGTACCATGCAAGCTCCACCATCTGTGCCATGCATGCTTCACCATCTGTGCCATGCAAGCTTCACCATCTGTGCCATGCAAGCTTCACCATCTGTGCCATGCAAGCTTCACCATCTGTGCCATGCAAGCTTCTCCATCTGTGCCATGCAAGCTCCACCATCTGTGCCATGCAAGCTTCACCATCTGTGCCATGCATGCTTCACCATTTCCATTCATTCAACGCACCTGTATGAACGCTTGATGCCGATCTCCAGTAATGTGTGGGCTGAGCTATTTTCATGGGACTCGTTCATATTTCTGCACTACGGCAACGCTACTGCTGTGCTACACGTGCTGTATCATTTTCGTTCATATTTCTGCACACCTTTACTGATCATATTTCTGCACACCTTTACTGATGCCAATCTGCCATGCTACTACATATGCTATGCATATTTGTGTCCTTCAACTTCAAGCTGACTTGCCAGCTCTAGAGCACACCCTTCTTGCATACCACCCATACCACCTAACTCCCTTCTTGTGTAACACCCTCTCTGCCCTTCTTGCATAACACCTAACTTGCATAACACCCAACTTTCATAACACCCATTACACATAACACCAAATCCCCACTCATGGCACATGGCACATGGCACATGGCACATGGCAATGCTCGTGACGCACCGTAGCCTGGTAGTGCAAATCTTATCTGTTGCTGTGACGCACCGTAGCCTGATAGTGCGAATGTGGCCTGGTGTCATCAATTGGTGGAATTACATTATAGCCTGATGATGTCAACACCAGTGGAAATGCAGGATGGTCTGGTGGTGTGGACAGTCGGTGGAAATCAATATTAATTTAGAACCTAGCATTAACCCTTAAGTACCCCTTGTAGCCCGTTTCCAACCCCTGTCCAAAACCCAAGCAGAAGGGAACCTGAGTCCTTTGGACGATGGTTCCAATATGGCCTGGTAATATCCACCAGTGGAAAAATAATGTAGCTTGGTGGTGTAGAGAGTTGGTGGAAATACATTTAGCCTGATGACGTCGACAGATGGGTTTTAGCATTCCATAGCCTGATAGCGGCAAGTGCCAGGACAAAGACCACACGCAATCCAGAGCACACAATGCACACCACCACATTCTGAGTGTGGTGTGCCGCTCAATGTGAGCGTCAGTCATTCTTCTCAAACAGCGACTGGCTTCACAGTGCGCCCTTGGCACAGCAATGACGAGCGCCGGTGCCTCACTTAAGACTAAACAGCACACTCGTACTGTTGCAGTGTGACATGCCGCTCAGCGTAATGATGACGAGCGCCAGTACCCTCATGGCCATTGCCGCCACACCCCTGCTGTCCTCCATCCTGGTAAGGGAAATGTTTGTTTCTGCTGTGCGCGTGCATGTTTGTGCGCGCTTTGTAATACTAAGCCTTTGGGCAGGGAGATCATGGCCGTGACTGCCACACCCCTGCTGTCCTCCATCCTGGTAAGGAGATATTTTGTTTCTGCTGTGCGTGTGCATCCTAATCCTTTATTAAGGATATTTGTAATACGCTTTGTAATACTAAGCCTTTGGGCAGGGAGCTCATGGCCGTTGCCGCCACACCCCTGCTGTCCTCCATCCTGGTAAGGAGATAGTTTGTTTCTGCTGCGCGCGTGTACGTTTGTGCGCGCTTGTAAACAAGTCTGGGGTGATACAATTTATAAACAAGTTTGGCACATATACCACGTATATACGCCGTACAATATCTATCGGTTTTTCATTGTGCGCGCTTTGCAATACTAAGCCTTTGGGCAGGGAGCTCATGGCCGTGACTGCCACACCCCTGCTTTCCTCTGTCCTGGAAAAAGTAAGGCGTGTGCTTCTTTTGTATTGCTCGTGTGTGCGTGCTTCGTGGATCCTATTCCTTTATTTAGGATATAATGTTGATATAATGTTGGCTTGTTTTTATACTGCACATTTCTTTTTTGGTCTTGTTGTGTGACAATCACGCGTACTGTCTACCAGCTGAGCCTATCTCACTAGTATTTGTTGCCAGAATTGCGTGCATACACCATTCATGACCGTACATTTGATAAGTTCCCTATTTAAAGTGCTGCGTGCATACAGTCTGTACATGGTTCTGGCTAGCCACTACACACACATACGCACACCTTCACACACACATACTAGCACACAGACACAAGCACACACACACCTTCTCACACACACATACTAGCACACACACACACGCACACACACACACATCCACACACGCACACACAGGTCGGTCAACTGGTGAATTTGGACCCCAAGGCCATGTTCCTTTCAGTGCTGCAGCTGGTGCTGGCCCCTGTCCTCATCGGTGCTACCATCAACACGCTTCTCCCCAAATTTGTGAGTCGTCAATGATCGGTTGCTTGATTGGCAATTGGTGGCATGGTGTTCTTGAACGCAAACCTCGTTCTCATAGATTGAGCAGCCATTCCAGGTTGAATGCCTTTGTAATCCAAACTTAACTAAACTAAACTTGAACGCAGAAGTCTTGGACAGCGCTATCATAACCACCCTCTTACCCCAGTTTGTGAGTCTTCAATGGTCGATCTGTTTTCTTTTGGCCTTAATAGGTACCCTTACTATCACGCTCCTCCCCAAAACTTAGAAATTATCTAAACGACTAATCATCTTATTACCTGCACGCCTTGCTCAACCGTTAGCACCCCCTTATGTTGAATTTAGCGCTTTTCGTGGCTCTTGAATGGTGGCTCTTTTTCCTTATTTGCCATTTTGTTGCATGTTGTACTGCAATCCTGCACGCAGGTTTCCAATGCACACTTTGCCGTGCTTTGAATTGACGCATCGTGTGTACGTGCACCATATATGATATTTATGTACGTGCACCATCTTTTCCTAGGTGTCCAAAGTGAGGCCTTTCATGCCCATGGCTGCCACCGCAATCGTGGTTCTAATTGTGGGCTCCATGATCGCATGCAATGTGGACATCATGGCCAGCTATGGCCCTCAGGTAGGAATTCGCCTTGTCATGGTTGTTATGCATGCAATGTGGACATCATGGCCGGCTATGGCCCTCAGGCATAAAATAGCCTTGTTATGGTTGTTATTGTTACAATGGTCACAAGAGGGAGCGGCCATCAGCCAGGTTGTTTGGCCGATCAGCTGCTGACTGGTCTCGGCCAGTTACAAATAAATCCACGAGGTCAAGTACTAAGGAAGAAAAAGTGCAACTTTTGGTAACGGGTGGACGTCATGGCCAGCTTGAAGCATCATGACTCAGAATTTGAATGCCACGGCCTGCTTTCAGCCGTGAAAGCTAAAAGCTGGCCATGACCCATGCCGATCCGGCTTCCAATGTCATGACCCAGACTATAAACGTCATAGTCAGCTTTCAACATCAGGGTCCAAACCAATTCAGCTCTGCCCCTCAAGCATACATAGTACGGTTAATACTATTTTCTGCAACTGCAGCCTTGGATTATGTGGCTGTATGGGATCCTTTTGCCGTGTGGACATCATGGCCAGCTTTGGCCCTCAAGCATTTAAAAACACGGGCAATGTCAATTCCTGCAACCGCAGCCCTCAATTGCATGGCTGTGTGGAATTCATGCCCTTGTTTGTCCTACCTGCATGCAAGTGATATACAGACTTCATGAGCTGCACACACACACACACACACACACACACACACATACACACACACAAATATCCTGCAGAGCTCATCGTCAGTCAATGCAGTGCACATTGTGCACACCTCATACTCATTTGTGCGCACACGCACACACACACACACATATACACATACATACACATTCACATGTACAGGTCATACCTGCTGTGTTCACCCTCCATGGATGCGGCTTTTTCCTGGGCTACTACGTCAGCAAGCTTTTTGGGACATCCGACAAGGTGTCACGCACAAACTCTATAGAAGTAAGTAGCATGCGCACACACACACACAAACACCCACACACATACTCACAAACACACACACAAACACACACACATACACGTGCGCGCACACACACATGCACTTTCATGTGCATGCACACGCGCACATGCGTACGCATGCACAGACACACACGCACACACACATAAGCACGCACACACACATACACACACATACACACGTACACACACGCACACACACAACACACAGGTGGGCATGCAGAGCTCAGCCCTAGCAGCAGTTCTTGCCAAGCTTCATTTCCCGGATCAGCCCATGGTAAGCCTGGATGTTACGCCAAGCACATTCAGAGTTTGTGTCTAGCGCGATCCAGCCAAACACTCTCATCCCTCACACATCTCAGAGATTGTGTCTGGCGCGATCCAGCCACACACTCTCATCCCTCACACATCTCAGAGTTTGTGTCTGGCGCGATCCAGCCAAACACTCTCATCCCTCACACATCTCTTAGGATGGCAGTCAAGTGCCTCGACTGATGATTTAAACCCCCAGTCAAGTGCCTCAACTGATGATTCAAACCCCTAATGGTTACAATGGTTACAATGGGGGGTGACCTTCAGCCAGGTAGTTTGGCTGATGATTTAAACCCCTAAAGACTGTAAGCCGTTTCCCATTGTGATCTTGACCAAACGCTCTTGTCCGCCACTTTCCTCCTCCCCACTGCTCGGCTTTTCATCCACGACCATCGTGTCCTATCAAGGGTGGCAACACCTGAGCTCATGAATAGGGTTGGCCAGAACCATATATACACGGTGTATGTACGGTATTTTTGGCAGGGAAACCACCAAATAACGGTCATATACAGTGTATATATACGGTTGTGACCAACCCTACACATGAAATACGACTGCGCACAGGTAACACATTTTGTGCACACCTGCACACCTAAATACTTTTGCACCTCCACTTCCTGTGCACCTCCCAAAACAAACCTTCACCACTTTCTGTACACCGACGCACACCATGATGCGTGCTTAGGGTTGGCCAGAACTGCGTAAATGACCGTATGTTTGGTGATTTCCCTGCCGAAACTAAGTATATACAGATATACACCGAAAAACACATATATGGTTATGGCCAACCCTATGTGTGCTCCTTCTCCCATGCACCTCTTTATTCCACAGCTGTTGCACCTACTCACACCATAGCTTGTGCACCTGTACAATGTACAATCTGTGCCTCTCCTTATTACATGCACCTGCACAGTCTGTGCATCTGTGCAATCTGTGCAATATGTGCAATCTGTGCCTCTCCTTATTGCATGCAACCTCAAAGTCTGTGCACCTGTACAATATGTGCAATCTGTGAAATCTGTGCCTCTCCTTATTGCATGCAACTTCAAAGTCTGTGCACCTGTACAATATGTGCTATCTGTGAAATTTGTGCCTCTCCTTATTGCATGCAACCTCAAAGTCTGTGCACCTGTACAATATGTGAAATCTGTGAAATCTGTGCCTCTCCTCATTGCATGCAACTTCAAAGTCTGCGCACCTGTACAATCTGTGAAATCTGTGAAATCTGTGCCTCTCCTTATTGCATGCAACCTCAAAGTCTGTGCACCTGTACAATATGTGCAATCTGTGAAGTCTGTGCCTCTCCTTATTGCATGCACCTGCACAGTCTGTGCATCTGTGCACCTGTACAACCTGTGAAATCTGTGCCTCTCCTCATTGCATGCAACTTCAAAGTCTGTGCACCTGTGCAATCTGTGAAAGCTGTGCCTCTCCTTATTACATGCACCTGCACAGTCTGTGCATCTGTGCAATCTGTGAAATCTGTGAAATCTGTGCCTCTCCTTATTGTATGCAACTTCAAAGTCTGTGCACCTATACAACCTGTAAAATCTGTGCCTCTCCTCATTGCATGCAACCTCAAAGTCTGTGCACCTGTGCAATATGTGCCTCTCCTTATTGCATCACGCTTGCACCCCTTAATAGGAGGGAGCGTTTCAAATGACACAGTACACGGCACTTGTGTCAAAAGAGAGAAAAAGCCACGCTGGTAGTGTGAACACATTCAGCTTGATTAAAAAGGGAAAGAACCTGAGGAACTCTCACTCCTGAAAATAGCGCATAGGCCGTCTGATGAGGATCAGGGGAGTTGTGTGCAGAGACAACCACACCCTTGTCTTCAAAGGCCACTTAATGAGGATCATCAGGGGGGCCGTGTGCTGAAGCAAGCCTGTTATTAGCTAGGGATTTGACCTATTATATGCAAGGGAGTGAGTTCATCTCCCTATGCTAAAAGGATAAAAAGGTTAAAATAGGCACCAGGATCACGGCAGTAGTCCTCCCTCTCTGTTGTTGCTCATGCCGCTCTTTTAACCCCAGAAATACTAGTTATGGGGTCGCTCTTTTAACCCCAGAAATACTAGTTATGGGGTCGCTCTTTGAAACCCAGAAATGCTAGTTGTGGGGCCGCTGTTTCAATCCCAGAAATGCTAGTTGTGAGGCCGCTCTTTTAATCCCAGAAATGCTAGTTGTGGGGCCGCTGTTTTAATCTCAGAAATTCTAGTTGTGGGGCCGCTCTTTTGACCCCAGAAATGCTAGTGGTGGGTAACCCCAACGTGGGTTTTATGCAACCTTCACGACTTGAATACTGGTGGTGACTTCTGCATACTTTAAGCCGCTTTGGTTCAAGGTACCGTAAAACTCCTTGCCAGAGGAACAAGAAAGGATTGTCATGGGTCATAGGCAGGACTGCCGGTTTGTGCGCCTCTGTAAGGGCTTTTTACAACATCTATGACTCTCAATTTAATATCGGTTAGCCAATTGGGCCGATGGGAGGGCTGTGGGTTTGGCCTGATGCCCTAATGACTGTGGGTAGAAATACAGGTGGTGGAACTTGCACTGAACTTAGCACCCTGGTGTGTGTGTGTGTGTGTTTGTGTGTGTGTGTGTGTGTGTGTGTGTGTGTGTGTGTGTGTGTGTGTGTGTGTGGTTGTGTGCGTGTATATGTGTGTGTGCGAGCACGTGTGTGTGTGTGTGTGTGGTTGTGTGTGTGTGTGTGTTTGTGGTTGTGTGTTTCATTTGCTTGCAGCCCTCAATGGGAACTTCCTAGTTTGCTCATCCGTGACGTTGTGCATTCATTATGAACTTGGAACTTCACAGGCGGTTGTCACCCGCAAACATTGCGTGCACATGAATCATGTTTGCGTGTAATGACCACACAGGATCACTGATGGCAACGCAAACCCCTAACGTTCCAACCCAAATGGCAACTCAAGATTTAAAGCTCCAATCATCATCCCAAACTTTTTGCGTGCTCGCTGACCACACATTGCACGCTGCAGGAAGTCGCGTTGTGCGTCATGCCTGCGTGCACCCACAACACTAAAACATGTCCGCGGTAGCAACTCAAAAATATATGACCTTGTGCGTGCTCGCTTAGTGCGCATTGCATGCTTCAGGTAGTGACTGTGTGCATCATGCCTGCGTGCACCCACAACACTGAAACATGTCCGCGGTAGCAACTCAAAAATATCTGACCTTGTGCGTGCTCGCTGAGTGCGCATTGCATGCTTCAGGTGGTGGCTGTGTGCAGCATGCCTGCGTGCGCTCACAGCATTTAGGCATGCCTGGGGTAGCAACTCAAAACTTTCTTGCTGTCAAATGGCATCATCCCTAACCTTATGCGTGCTCCTACTCATGCTATTACACAGTCACAGCACTTGTCGTGCTACGTTTTGCTCTGAGACTTGCTGCTGCCAACACACAAAAACACACAACGCATTACATTGGTGGTGGCCGCATGCATTATGTCTTGCATTATATCTTGCATCATGTCCACATGCTCATCACGTGTAGGTGGTGGCCGCATGCACCATGTCTTGCATCATATCTTGCATCATGTCCACGTGCTCATCACGTGTAGGTGGTGGCCGCATGCACCATGTCATCTTGCATTATATCTTGCATCATGTCCACGTGCTCATCACGTGTAGGTGGTGTCCGCATGCATCATGTCTTGCATTATATCTTGCATCATGTCCACGTGCTCATCACGTGTAGGTGGTGGCCGCATGCATCATGTCATATTGCATCATGTCCACGTGCTCATCGCGTGTAGGTGGTGGCCGCTTGCATCATGTCATCTTGCATCATGTCATCTTGCACCATGTCCACGTGCTCATCACGTGTAGGTGGTGGCCGCATGCATCATGTCATCTTGCATTAAATC
>Ga0307948_1003785_pt1 | contig 11150 bp, 10 predicted proteins | sample OrgLakmetagen280_FD_201824 | JGI IMG/M metagenome (GOLD analysis project Ga0307948, IMG submission 201824) | Saline water microbial communities from Organic Lake, Antarctica - #280 | ecosystem: Environmental > Aquatic > Non-marine Saline and Alkaline > Saline | place: Antarctica: Organic Lake...
ACCAGCGCCCGCTGGTAGACTGGTGCCTGCAAACCAGCCTGCGTGACCTGAAAACCTCCATGCGTGAGCTGATCATCAACTTCCCGGTTCCGATCCTGCGCTGGCCGCTGCGGATTCTGGTGTTCCCACTGGGCGCCACCGGCCTGAACGGCCCGGATGACACACTGGGCACCATAGTGGCCAACAGCATTGTTGCAGACACCCCGCTGCGCCAGCGCATCAGTCGCGGTAGCTACGTCAACACCGATCCGGATGATTCCCTGGGCCGCGTGCTGAACGCCTACCGGCTGGCCAACGAAACCAAAGACATGCGTGATCGCCTGCACGAGGCGATGCGCAATCGCGATGAAGACGAATTGGGCGGCATTGACTTGTTAATGGGCCATCAACGCAAGGAACTGGTGGACTGGGCCTGTGAGCAGGGTGTCGTGAAGAAAGAAGAATGCGACAAGCTGCTTGAGGCCCTGGAAGCACTGTACGATGTTATCCGCGTGGATGCGTTCGATGCGGAAGGTATGAAAGCGCTGTCACGATGTGCGAAAGGCAAACGGAAAGTGGTCGAGCGTCCGCCCAGGGACGAAGAGTAACTGCCAGGGGTCACGGGCCGATACCCGGCCCGTGACCCTTTCAAAGCCATTGATTTCCCGATTTTTTACCCCCCGCCTTATGCTTTTGTCTAGCGCCATCAGCTTGACAGAATCACCGTCTGCCATCTTTAATGAAACCAGTATCCGGTCGGTCCAATTGCCGACCCATTTACTTTGAAAGACAATAAAAACATACAATAACTGCCAGTGTCTGTAACAAAGACCGCTGGCCTGACAGGGGTGCTTGCCGTGACCGACCATGCCAGGGAACCGGCCACTATTCTTGAAACCCATGGCCTTACCAAAGACTTCAAAGGCTTTACCGCCGTCAAGGACATCAACCTCAGCGTCCGTACCGGCTCGATCCACGCTCTGATCGGCCCCAACGGGGCGGGCAAGACCACCTTTTTCAACCTGCTGACCAAGTTCCTCAAGCCGACCTCGGGGAAAATCATCTACGACGGCCAGGACATCACCCACGCCAGACCGGCCGATATCGCCCAGCGCGGGCTGATCCGCTCGTTTCAGATTTCCGCGGTATTTCCCCACTTGTCGGCCCGGGAAAACGTCCGCATTGCCCTGCAACGGAAACTGGGGGTGTCCTATCACTTCTGGCGCCCGCTGCGAATTCTCGACCAGCTCAACGAACAGGCCCAGGCAACGCTGGAACAGGTGGGCCTTGGCAAGTTTGCGGACGTAGAGGCGGTCGAGTTGCCCTACGGGCAAAAACGGGCACTGGAAATAGCGACCACCATTGCCCTGGAACCAAGGCTGATGCTGCTGGATGAGCCTACCCAGGGCATGAGCTCGGAAGATGTGGGCACGGTGACCGACCTGATCAGACGAGTGGTCGAAGACAGGACGATTGTCATGGTTGAGCACAACCTCAATGTGGTGGCAACACTCGCCGACAGGATCACCGTGCTGAACCGGGGTGAAATCCTGGCAGAAGGCAGCTATGACGAAGTGTCCAACAACCCAGAGGTGATGGAAGCTTACATGGGGACCACCGATGCAGCCTGATCAGCATCCCGAGTTACTGCGGATCGAGAACCTGCACGCCTGGTACGGCGAGTCGCACATTCTTCACGGCCTGAACCTGACGCTGTGCGAGGGTGAAGTCATTACCCTGCTTGGCCGCAACGGGTCAGGCCGGACGACAACCCTGAAAGCCATCCTCGGGCTGGTCAGTAAACGCACTGGCTCCATCAAGATTCATGGCACCGAAATCATCAACATGCCCACACACCGGATTGCCCACGTTGGCAAACTGGGGTATTGCCCGGAGGAGCGCGGGATTTTCGCCTCCCTGAACGTCGATGAAAACCTGGAGTTGCCGCCGGTCATCGCCAAAGGCGGACTGTCGGCCGACGAAATCTACACCATGTTTCCGAACCTGAAAGAGCGCCGAAAAAGCCAGGGATCCAAGCTGTCCGGTGGCGAGCAGCAGATGCTGGCGATTGCCCGCATTCTGCGCACCGGCGCCAACCTTTTATTGCTGGACGAGATTACCGAGGGGCTTGCCCCGGTGATCCTGAAAGCCCTGGACGGTGTAATTCGCAAACTGAGAGAAAAAGGCTTCACGATCATTCTGGTGGAACAGAATTTCCGTTTTGCCGCGCCTCTGGCCGACCGACACTACGTGATCGAGCACGGTCAGGTGGTAGAGCAGATTGATGCGGCCGATCTGGAGGCCAAAAAAGAGCAGTTGAACAGACACCTGAGTGTCTGAGCCTGTGGGTCTGGGTCACCCTCGTGAATCCGGCCCGGAATCTAATAACAAAAGGAAAGTCACTATGTTCAAGCACTGGAAACAAGGATTGGTCGGCGCTGTGGCTGCAGCGACCCTCGCATTGCCTCTGACCGCAGCCGGAGCTTTGTCTGACGACAAGATAAAAATCGGTGTACTCAGTGACATGTCCGGGGTCTACAAGTCCCTGGAGGGTCCCGGTGCCGTTATCGCGGCCCAGATGGCCATCGAAGACTTTGGTGGTTCGGTGATGGGCAAACCCATTGAAATTATCTCTGCCGACCACCAGAACAAACCGGATATTGGCGCCAGCACCGCACGTGAATGGATCGACGCCAAACAAGTGGACATGATCACGGCGCTGGATAACTCCTCGGTCGCGCTCTCGGTGCAAGGTCTCGCCAAGGACAAGAAAATCATCACCATGAATACCGGGGCCGGCTCCACCGCACTGACCGAAGAGCAGTGCTCGCCCTACGGCATTCACTACGTGTATGACACCCATGCATTGCCGGTGGGCACCGCCACTGCCATGGTTAAAAACGGCGGCAAGAAGTGGTTCTTTATCACGGCGGACTACGCCTTCGGCCACTCCCTGCGGGATAATACCGGCGCCGTTGTGGAGAGCCTGGGCGGCGAGGTGGTGGGCAACGTCAACGCACCGCTGTCCACTAACGACTTCTCCTCTTACCTGCTGCAGGCACAATCGTCCGGTGCCGATGTTATCGGCCTTGCCAACGCCGGCCAGGACACGGTGAACGCCATCAAACAGGCCAACCAGTTCAGGATCGTCCAGAGTGGCCAGAAGCTGGCGGGCATGCTGGTGTTCATCACCGATGTACACAGTATGGGCCTGGACATTGCGCAGGGCCTGCAATTTACCACCGCCTTTGTCTGGAACCAGAACGAAGAGACCACAGCCTGGTCTGAACGGTTCCATGAGCGCCACGGTGCCATGCCAACGATGGTCCATGCGGGCGTTTATTCGGCGGTGACCAACTACCTGAAGGCAGTCAAGGAAACCGGAACGGACAATACCGACACGGTTCGCGCCAAGCTGGGAGAAATGACCCTGAACGACATGTTCGTGAAGGGAGGCAAAATCGCTCCCAACGGCTCCATGCTGCACGACATGTACCTGGTGGAAGTGAAAAAGCCGTCGGAATCGAAAAGCGAGTGGGACCTGCTGAACGTGGTCTCGAAAATTCCAGCAGACCAGGCCTACATTTCGATGGCAGACACCAAGTGTTCACTGGTTAACTAACCCACGGTTTGACCACCACTTAACGGGAGATAGCCAACGTGTCGATGCAGGTCATTCTGGCCCAGGCGCTGCTTGGGCTTAATGTCGGTGTGTTCTACGCCATGCTGAGCCTTGGGCTGGCGGTGATCTTCGGACTGCTGAACATCATCAACTTTGCCCACGGCGCCATGTACATGCTCGGTGCCTTCATCGCATTGATTGGCTACTCCTTTCTTGAGCAATGGTTTGGTATCAACGTCCAGATTGGTTTCTGGGCGTCACTGGTTCTGGTGCCCCTGCTGGTCGGTCTGCTGGGCGTTCTCATTGAGCGCTTTATGCTTCGGCGCCTGTACGCCCTGGACCACATCTACGGGCTGCTGCTGACCTTCGGCATCACGCTGATTCTGCAGGGCCTGTTTTCCAACTACTTCAACGTCTCCGGCACCCCCTATCCGGGCCAGCCGGAGAGCCTGAGCGGTGTGGTCAACCTAGGTTTTATGTACTTCCCCACTTACCGCCTCTTTGCCATCGTTTTTTCCCTGGTGGTGTGTTTTGCCACCTGGTTCTTTATTGAGCACACCAAACTGGGCTCGCGGCTGCGGGCGGGCGTCGAAAACCCCGAACTCACCCAGGCGTTTGGTCTTAATGTGCCATTGATGATCACCCTGACGTTTGCCTTCGGCGCTGGTCTTGCCGGCCTCGCCGGCGTATTGGCCGCACCGATTTACTCGGTCAGCCCGCTGATGGGGGCCGACCTGATCATCGTTGTGTTCGCCGTCGTGGTGATCGGCGGCATGGGCTCCATCATGGGCGCCATTCTCTCCGGCCTTGCACTGGGCCTGATCGAGGGGCTGACCAAGGTGATCTATCCACCCGCCGCCAGCACCGTGATTTTCTTCCTGATGGTGCTGGTACTGCTGTTCCGCCCGGCGGGACTGTTCGGTAAGGAGAAGTGAGCCGCCAATGACCAACCGTATCCTGTTTGTTCTGATGCTTGTTGCTGGCCTAACCGCACCGTTTTTTGCCTACCCGGTGTTTGTCATGGATCTGCTGTGCTTCGCGCTGTTTGCCTGCGCCTTCAACCTGTTGCTCGGCTATGCGGGATTGCTGTCATTTGGCCATGCAGCCTTCTTCGGTGGGGCGGCCTACATCACCGGCTATGTCACCAAGGAATGGGGGTTTTCGCCGTTGCTGGGCATCTTGGCAGGCACCGGCTTTGCCCTGATACTGGGGAGCGCGTTTGGCTTTCTGGCGATTCGCCGGCAAGGCATCTATTTCGCCATGGTCACCCTGGCGCTGGCTCAGATTATCTATTTCCTGGCACTGCAGATGCCCTTTACCGGCGGCGAAAACGGGCTGCAGGGCATTCCCCGGGGCGAGCTTTTCGGGTTTATTGACCTCAACAACTCGCTTGCCATGTACTATTTTGTGTTCGCCATTTTCCTGATCGGGTTCGGCATCATCCACCGCACCATCCACTCCCCGTTTGGCGAGGTACTCCAGGCCATACGGGAGAACGAATCCCGCGCCCTGTCACTAGGGTATGACGTCGACCGCTTCAAGCTGCTGGCCTTTGTCATCTCCGCCACCCTGGCCGGACTCGCCGGCGCTACCAAGGCGATCATTTTCCAGTTTGCCGCGCTCACCAACGCCCACTGGCAAACCTCCGGCGAGGTCATTCTGATGACCCTGGTCGGTGGCCTGGGCACGGTGTTTGGCCCCGTAGTTGGCGCCGTCACCGTGGGTGCCCTCAGTCACGAACTGTCAGCCTTCGGCTCCTGGGTTCAGGTGATTCTGGGGACCATCTTTGTGGTCTGTGTGATGGTGTTCCGGCGCGGCATCGTCGGTGAGATCCATCGACTGGCCCGCCGTAAAAAGGATTAGGGAGCCCCTGCGGGCAAGCGTCAATACAACACTTAATCAGAGGTTTCTTAGGCATTATGCGTGTAATTTCTGCACAAGAGGTGGCCGGAGCACTGGCATGGCCGGCACTGATCGAACGTCTCGCCCGGACTTTCCGGCAGGGCGTTGAAGCACCACCGCGGCACCATCACGCCATGCACCGGCCGGATGGCGAGGCCACCATGCTGCTGATGCCCGCCTGGGAACAGGCGGGGTATATCGGCATGAAGATGGTCAATGTGTTCCCGCAAAATGCCAGCGCCGGCCTGCCGGCCATCTCCGGTCTGTATGTGCTGTGCGAAGGTCAGCACGGCACTCCCCTGGCCTGCCTCGATGGCAGCGCGCTGACCAGCCGGCGGACCGCTGCGGCTTCTGCCCTGGCCGCCCGTGAGCTGGCGCGACAAGATGCGTCATCGCTTCTGGTAGTAGGCACCGGTAAGCTCGCACCGATGCTGATCGAAGCCCATGCCACGGTGCGCCCCATCCGCAAGGTGCGGATCTGGGGCCGTAATCCCGACAAAGCCGCAGCGCTGGCTGAACGTTTCCGCGATCGCTTTGACTGCGAGGCAGTAACTGATCTGGAATCCGCGGTTCCAGCTGCAGATATCATCAGTTGTGCAACCCTGTCGACCGAACCGCTGATCAGAGGGGAATGGCTGCAACCTGGCAGCCACCTGGATCTGGTCGGTGCATTCCGGCCAACCATGCGAGAAACCGACAGTCGGTGCCTGGCCCGCAGCGAGGTCTTTGTGGACACCTACGCCGGTGCCATGGGGGAAGCCGGCGACATTCTGCAGGCCATCGACGAAGGTGCGTTCCGTGAAACCGACCTGCGCGCCGAACTGGCGGAGCTGCTGAGAGGCGACAAGCCCGGGCGCACGAATAACGATGCCATCACTCTGTTCAAATCCGTGGGTGCCTCACTGGAAGACCTGGCCGCCGCCATCGAGGTATGGGAAGCCCTGGAGTAAATTCTCCCACCTACAGCGCGTAACCTATGGCACCCTCGCCTCCCTCTCCACACCGACGCGCCGGCCCCTCCACCGGGGCGTCTGCCTGGCCGGTATCAACGAAAAGGCGGCCGGATAGCGTGGCGAGAATATCCGACGGTTTCATGCCTAGCGTCATTCGAAAGGTATGCGAAAAGTGGGCAGAATCGGTGAAACCGGCAGCAATCGCTGCGTTGGTCAGGCTTTCTCCACGGTTGACCCCGGTAAACGTTACGAACAGCCGGTGCCATTGGCGATAGCGCCGGATTGGCACACCGACCTGAGCGCGAAACAGTTCCACGAGTCGTGACACCGACAGATTCACCGCCTGCGCCAGTTCCTCCACAGACACATTCCGTGACACCTGCTGCTGGATCAGCTTCACCACCTGTTCGATTCTCGAGTCGGGTGGCGGGTAATGGTGACCGGCCGGATTGATCCCGTTCTCCAGCCATCCGTAGGCCTGTTCCGGCGACACCGGCGCTCGGTGAAGGCTGGCAAACAGATCCCGCAGTGCGGATTCGCCGGGTATGTTTCCATGCACCCCTTCAAGCAAAGGCGTCATGCAAGATGACAGCAGCCGATAGTCTTCTCCCAGGGCGTCCAGGTAGCAGGCAGCCACCAGCTGCCCGGACGTTTCGATGGTCAGCTTCGTCCCAGGGGCCAACAACAGCGACTGCGCACTCATCTGGCGGCTCCGGCCGGGCACCTTGGCCCTCAGAGGCGCCTGCACGCCCGTCAGCAGAGACGCAGCCGCCTGACTGAATTCGATAGGCTCGGCCACTCGTCCCACAAACAGACTCCGTCGCGGCCACAGATAGAGAAGATTCGACAGATCGTCTTCCATGGGTATCGCTTTTTATTGTTGGATCGGTCCAGGGATTCTAGGCAATAACGGCGACAATCGCCCTGATCAATTGCCGGTTTGGCGATCAGTTCACGTCTTTTTGACGCTTTACCGGTTTCCCGTCAGTTCTTACAAGTGCTATGACAGAATTCCGGCATACATTGGGCGCGCTCAATCAAAAACGATTCCAAAAACAAAGATAAAAGGAAACATCCAATGAAACTGTGGCTCAAAGTCGCACTGTTCGCGCTGTCATTTTCCCTTGCACTGCCTGCTCAGGCCGGTTGGTTCGACTGGCTCTGGGGATCCTCCAACAAGTCCGCAACGCGGCATCCGATTGTGCTGGTCCCCGGCATTTTCGCTTTCGACACCATCGCCGGCGTCGACTATTGGTATAAGATTCCTGGCACCCTTGCAGATGAAGGCGCTCAGGTTTTTCTGCCAAAAATCAACGCCTTCGACAGCTCGGCCCAACGCGGTGAACGATTAATTGAACAATTGGACGCGATTCGGGCGTCCTCCAGCGGCAACATCCGCAAGTTCAACCTGATCGGACACAGCCAGGGCGGCGTGACCTCCCGGTATGTGATGAACGTTCGCCCCGACCTGGTGGCGTCGGTCACGACACTTCACACCCCTCACAAAGGCTCGCCGCTGGCAGACATAGTGACTGGCCTTGCACCGCAGGGCTCGCTGACCGGGGTTGGTTTTGAAGCCTTGGGCAATGCCGTTGGCAACCTGGTCAACCTGCTATCGAACAACAAGGCTGACGATTCCGATATCAACGCCATGCTCGCCGAATTCAACGCTTCCGGATCGGCTGAGTTCAACGCCCTGTTTCCAGCCGGCGTACCCACCTCTTCCTGCGGTGAGGGCCCGTCGCAAGTGTCGATTGATGGCCACAACATCGGTCTCTATTCCTGGAGCGGCACGGCCACCATCACGACCGGCTTGGACCTGTCGGATGCGCTCTTCGGCACCACCGGCCTTGCGATTTCCGGTGCTGATGATGGCGTAACTCCTCGCTGCTCGAGCCACTTTGGCAAAGTGATCCGGGACAACTACTTCATGAACCACCTCGACGCGAACAATCAGGTACTGGGACTGGTCTCACTGTTTGAAACCTCACCCAAGACACTGATTCGCAACCACGCGCGGCGACTGAAGAACGCTGGCCTTTAATCTCGCGATCCCTGACCGGGATAACCCCGGTCGGGGCGTTGTTGTCAGGAAGGTCGATTTATGATCAAACAACGGATCCTGCCGGTGGCGGGCCTGCTTATACTTTCAGGCACGCTGGCCGCCATCTGGCCGCCGAGCGATCAAACTGTCTCGTCTCCTCAGCCCGAAGTGAGTGCTCTTGAAGCGACTGACGCTGTCGATTCTTTGCCATCCATAAACTTACCCGAGGCCAACAGCAACTCCCCTTTGCCGCCGCTGCCGCCTGAACTGGAGGGTCTGGAACCCGACACAGAGTTATTGACCAACGCCGATGGCAATCTCGTACCCAGCCACGATTTGAAAGTCCTGCTGGACTTTTTCCTGGCGAACATTGATCAGGAACCTCTGACCACTGTACTGGCGCGCATCCGCGCCGCACTCAGTCAACGATTGCAAGAGCCCGCCCTGGGCCAGGCACTGTCATTGCTGGAAAGGTACGTCGGCTATCGCATGGCTCTGGAACCGTTAAAGGATGAGCTGCCAGACGGCATCAACCAAACCGGTTTCGACCTCGAAGCCCTGCGACAACGACAGGAATGGATGGAACAGTTGCAGCACGCGCATTTTGACCGGGAGGAACAAACAGCTTTCTTCGGCGAAGACATGCAACTGGATAACTACACCCTTGCCAAACTCACTATTGAGCAAGACCCATCGTTCAACGCCGGGGAGAAAAAGCAGTACCTGGAGCAGCTGAACCAGCAACTTCCCGAGCCCATCAGGCTCGCCAGAAAGCGAGCCGTGATTCATGGCGAGGTCTATGAACATGCAGAAGCATTGAAGGCCAGCAATGCCAGCGACACAGAGCTGTATCAACTCAGAGCCCGGGAACTTGGCGAGGAAGCGGCCCTGCAACTGGCGCAACTGGACCAGCAACAGCAGGCATGGCAGCAGCGGCTTTCAGAGTACCGGCAGGAAAAATCCCGCATTGTGCAAGCAGGCCTGAGTGAACCCGACCAGGCCAGCGCAATCACCCGTTTGCGGGAGCGGCGGTTCAGCGGACCCGAGAGGCTTCGAGTCCGCGCATTGGATGGCGATTGGCGCTGGCAGGAAGACGGTTATTGATCTCGAATATCAATGATTTCCGGGGTGTCTTTAATCACCGCAGGCCGTCGTCCGATTCATATTCACTTCTGAGCCCGGACTCAATCGCCTGATCGACCAGCCAACGCCGCAGAAGCTGAATGCCCCTCTCCTGTCGGCGACTGGTTTTCCAGGCGAAATAGAACGTATCTCCGGTCATAACAAAATGGCTTGGCAAACGCACGAATTCCTCCGAATCCCTCCGGGTGCTGAGCATGTAATCGTTGGTCAGAGCAATGCCCTGATGGAAACGGGCCGCCTCCAGCGCCAGCAGCATATGGCTGAAGTGCTGAATGCGGGCACCGGCAGGAATGGGCTGTTCTGCGACACGATACCAGGCCTCCCAGTCGCCTGAGGCTTTGTCGAAGATACTGTGGGTTGATAGCAATGGAAATTGCGCGACCTCCCCCGGCGTTACCTGTGGCTCATCCCGCCCCTCAATCTTCGAGTCCCGCCCCAGTTCCCGCCGGAGTCGCCGCCAATAGTCCTGACTGCACACCGGAAACAGGCGCTCGGTGTAGAGCAAGTCATAGCTGAACGCGGCAGACGTGGGTTTGATGGTAATGAAACAGTCGGCCACCCGATCAGAAAGCACCGGGTTTTCACTGCTCATCTCCAGCGACAGGTCCAGTTGTGGGTACTCCCTCTGCAAGTCCGGCAACCGGGGCACCAGCCAGCGCACCGCAAAAGAACTGAACGCCGACAGCCGCAACCGCGACTCCTCATGGCCTAACAACTGTTCACTCACCCGCTCGATCTGCAGTAAAGCTGAACTCACGCCATCCAGATACTGCCGACCCTCATCGGTCAGCGTCAGCGTGCGGCCACTGCGCCAGAACAGTTTCTCGCCCAGGTAGGTTTCCAACTGCTTGATCTGATGACTGATCGCACTCTGGCTAACCGCCAGCTCTTCGCCCGCCAGCGAGAAACTGTTCAGCCGGGCAACGGCTTCGAATACGGGCAGAGCTTTAAGAGGTGGAAGCTTCATTATCTAATTTTCTAATGATGGGTGCTTAAAGATCATTTTATCGGATATTAGCACACGAATAGAATGCAATCACAAGTTCAGAGAGCCCTGCATAACACCCTTTCCAAAACTGTGCGGAGCCATCACTGGAGTATGGGAGTCAGCGGGGAAGGCCTTTCCGAAATCGTGCGGAGCCATGGATGGCGGAGCCCGAGCGTACACGGATGTATTTATAGCGTATTTCGGAAAGGCCTTCCCCGCTGGCGCAAACTCCCAACGTTTAAGTTCATGAAGAAGTTGGAGTTTTTATGTCAGGCAAAACCGTAAACAGTGCAATCCTTCTGCTGGTGATCGGCAACGCCATGGCATTGATAAGCGACGTCTTCATCAAACTGATGGAACCCGGCGCCCCGATATTCCAGTTTGCCTTCCTACGCTGCGTCATCACCCTGCTGCTGTTACTGCCCCTGGCAGGACAGCTCAACCGCAAACACCTGTTCAGCGGCTTCAAGATCCACGCTGTGCGGTCCCACGTGCACCTGGCGGGCCTGCTTTGCATGG
>Ga0307948_1003788_pt1 | contig 11145 bp, 10 predicted proteins | sample OrgLakmetagen280_FD_201824 | JGI IMG/M metagenome (GOLD analysis project Ga0307948, IMG submission 201824) | Saline water microbial communities from Organic Lake, Antarctica - #280 | ecosystem: Environmental > Aquatic > Non-marine Saline and Alkaline > Saline | place: Antarctica: Organic Lake...
GACCACGCGGTCATCTGGAGCTGGAACATTGAATACGGCACCCTCAACAGGTGTGTTCTTCAATGCGGCCTGTCCGGATGGGAAGGTGTCCACTACAACGCTGATGCGACCGCTTGCGAGGTCAGCGTAAAGTGCCTGAGTAGTCTCGTAGAGGCTTAGGTCGTTTCCTAGAACGTTTTCTAGGTCTTCATTCCAAAGGAATCCAAGGGTTGAACCAACCTTGTTTCCAATTAGGCCCTCAACGGAGTCAACGCCACTTACGGAGATGAGTGTCAACTGGTCGATGATGACCGGGTTGCTCAACAAAACAATTTCCGCACGGGCAGCGGTTCGGTACCAGCTACCCAGGGTTGTGTCTGCGCGACCAGATTCGATCGCAGGAATCATTGCTGCGCCGGTTCCTGGCTGCACCATGACATCAAGGCACTCGAGCTCTGCGATGGCGTGAAGGATTTCACCCTCGGCGCCACTTAGTGACTCGCCATCGATTGCGGAGAACGGTGGGTACTCGTAGGCAGCAACCGTAAGGAGTCCCGCCTCAACAGTGGTGAGGTCAGGGTGCGCGGGCACACAGTCTTCGGTTGTTACTTCTTCGGTGGTTTCTGTTGCTGCAGCTTCGGTGGTCGCCTCGGGAGCGGCGTCAGTGGCGCACCCCGTCAAGACGAATGAAGTAACAGCTAATAACAGAACCAGTCTGCTGGCATGCTTTGGCATGTTTTTCCTTTCGTTGCATTGTTTGTCAATCGGATTATTCCGATTGAATTCGGTTTTGGTCGCCTCATACATGTCTTGCAAGGCGCCTCTCTATGGAAGTGACCAAGGCCGAAGCTGGGATTGTTATCGATGCATAGACAGCGGCTGCTGCCAAGAAAACCGGTAGGTAGTTGAAGGTCTTTGTTCCCAGGAAGTAAGCGGACTGCATTACCTCGCTGATGGTTATCACGTATGCAAGTGAGGACAACTGGAACATGATTATGGCTAGCCCCATTAGCGGCGGAATCGCGATTCTGGCGGCCTGCGGCATGATCACAAAGCGGAAGCTGTCAACGCCGCCTAGACCAGCGGCACTTGCCGCCTCCAGCTGGCCCCTGGGGACACTCTGAATGCTGGAGCGAATGGTTTCAGTTGCATAGGAGGCAGTTGACCAAGTGAATGCAGCAACTGCCGCGACCATAGCCGATGGCACGATATCGATCTGCGGCAGCCCCTGATAGAAAATGTAAAGCAGCACCAACAGTGGAACACCACGGCCAATCTCAACAACGCCTATGACTATCCAGTTAAATGGCCTTGGCGCGGTATCTATCAGCAGTGCAAAGACCAAAGCCATTGGAAAGCCGAGAGCCAATGACATCCCTGTGAGCTGCATCGCGGTTACAAGACCGGGAAGCAATTCAACGATGTAGCCGAACCAGGTTTGAATATCCATTAGTTCACCACGTATTTCAGTCGGCTCTTGGTATCAGCCCGTCTGGCCCAAGCTCCCAGTGGGACGCTCAGTAGTAGATAGGCAGCGCCAACGATTGCAAATGCTGCTAGGCCCTGTCCGGTGCTTTGGGCTTGCTGGTTGGCCCTGAAGGTCATCTCGACAACACCGATGGTTGAGGCCAGAGCGGAATCTTTCATCAAGCCCATTCCGTAGGTCACCATGGACGGGCTAACCGTTCTAAAAATCTGCGGCGCAATAATTTTTGTTAGTAAATCAAAGCTTCCAAGACCCAAGGCCCTAGAAGCCTCTATCTGTCCTCGGTCGAGGGTTGCCAGGCCTCCTCGATAGATTTCACCCAGGTAAACCGAAGCGATAATCGAGAAGGTAAAGATTGCCGCCTGCAGCGGAGTGAGCCGAAGCCCGATTTCGGCAAGGCCAAAAAACACCACAAACAGCCAAACTAATGGCGGAACGCTTCGAATGATTTCAACCCAGGCACGGCCAAGTCCTCGCACGATCATCAGCGGTGCGGTTCGGGCTCCCGCCACCGCCACCCCAATAACCGAGCCTATGGCGAAGCTGGACAGGGTTATAAAAACCGTCCAAATCATGCCCTGAAGAATGTAGCCGATCATCAGCGACCCAGAACCGCGCTAAGGAACTGCTTCGTGCGTGGGTGTTCGGGCTCACTCAAGACCTGGGATGGCGGACCGCTTTCGACAATGCGACCATCGACCATCACGTAGACGCGGTCACCGACCTCTTTGGCGAAGCCCATTTCGTGGGTAACGACCATCATGGTCATGCCATCGTCTGCAAGTTCGCGCATTACCGAAAGGATTTCCGCGCCCACCTCTGGATCCAGTGCCGAGGTTGGTTCGTCAAAAAGCATCACCATCGGGTCCAGTGAAAGTGAGCGCGCTATTGCCACTCGCTGCTGCTGACCACCGGAACACCTGCCGGGGTACTGATCGGCCTTGTCTTTTAGGCCCACACGGTCCAGAAGCTCCATGGACCTAGCTCTTGCCTCTTCCTTGTCTCGACCCAGCACTCTGCGCTGCGCCAAGGAAATGTTTTCTAGAACCGTCAGGTGAGGAAACAGGTTGAAAGACTGGAACACCATCCCGGCATTTCGGCGCAGGGTGGAAAGCTCTTTCTTGCTGGCTTTTTTGTGACCTTCGCCAATCGAAATTTGAAAATCACCAATTGACAGCACTCCGGTTGTTGGAGTTTCCAGCAGGTTTATGCAGCGAAGAAAGGTTGACTTTCCGGCGCCAGAGGGACCAATGATTGAAATCACGTCGCCGGAATGAATGTCAATTGAGACATCGTCCAGCACCCTATTTTCGCCAAAGTCTTTGATTATGTTTTTGGCACTTAGGTAGGGCAGTTCGCTTTTTGTCATTTCTTGGCCTCCTTGCCATGTCGATGAGCAATTGCGGTTAGTTCGATTCTTTTTTGACCTCTAAAACCCTGCACGAACACCGTTGTGCGCGGTGGCATCGGAAACTTTCCAAAGCGATTGCGCCAGGCCTCGTCGTAGGCCTCGAAATCATCTATCGCCGCCAGATAAACCGTGATCTGCAGAATCGCATCCAGCGAGGAGCCGGCTCTAAGAAGAGTGGCCTCGAGATTGTCCAGGCACACAACCGTCTGGTCGGCAATGGTCTCCGGGGTTGTACCTTCTGCGGTGACTGGAATTTGGCCGCATGGGAAAACTAAGTCGGCAAGCAAAGTTGCCGCCGGGTAGGAGCGAGGCTTGTCATCAGCGTGGTCTAGACGGGTTATTTTGTTCATTCGGGGACCAAGAACTTCCAGGATATTTTTTTCAGCGCGGACCATTCAGCAGGATCGACTACGACACCTGATCGCAATGATTGTTCAATCGCTTCGCGTCTAGCCTGCAGAGAAATAAGCAACTTGCCCTCCGGCATGACTTGTCTTGAGAGCGACCAGGTTTTTGGGCTGGCGGTCGAAGGGTCACCGTGCTGATAGAGCGCGCCACCGGTAACCGAGTAACCGATGGCAACCTTAGAAGAGCCTCGAGTCTGACTGCCCCAGAAAAATGTTCCGGCAGACTCTTCTTCTATGTCCCAGAGCGCCGTGGCGATTTCTTTAGTGAGAGCTGCGTTCTTGAAAGAGATTTCACTGTTCGGTTTGCCAAGAGCTAAGGCAAAAGCGAGCGGTGCAAAGGTTGGGAACTTGGTCCCTTTCGCGTTGATGCGAACGGCGGATTCCGAAGCGGTCACTTTAGGCGGTCTGCGAGATCCTAAAAACCTGTTGGCGTCTAAAGCTATTGCGCTGATGCCGGTGCCCCAGAGCACCTGCGAGACCCCGGCGACTCGGCCGGCAACCTGAGCTTGACCCCAGCTGTAACCAATAGCGCGCAGGGCGCGGTAGCTTTCCTCTTTGACTTCTCGTAGAGAAACCTTAGATTCTTGGGCGACTGCAGCGTCTTGAATCATCAACCAACGCCTTCCAGCTTGCTGGCGGGCTCAAAAACGGTTTCGAAAAGAGTCAGCCAGTTTTCACCAAGAACCTTGGTCAACACGTCATCGGCTACGCCCTGATCGGAAAGAGCATTGGCAAGGGCAGGGAAGTCTTCTGGCGATTGGAACCAGGCGCTCCATTTAGGCCACTGAACATTTTGCTTTGGCTTCCAGCGGCCATCTCGTAAGAAGGTCACGTAGCTGGCATCCCAGTTTCTTGCCGAGTCGCTTCCGATGGCTACGTGGTCCGGACCCAACTGGTCCACCAAGCGAATCACCATATCGCAGAAAGCTTCGCGGGTTGTCCCGGCGCCACCGATTACATTCGGGTAGAGGCAAGCTCCAACCACTCCGCCTCGATCGACAACTGCCTGCATTACCTCGTCGGGTTTGTTTCTTGGGGTGTCAGAGAACCACAGCGGGTTCGCGTGAGTAATCGACACCGGCTTGGCCGAATGGTGAACAGCATCCAAGGAGGTTCGGTTTCCGACGTGAGACAAGTCAACGAGCATTCCTACTCGGTTCATTTCTTCTACTATTCGGCCACCAAACCTGGTAAGGCCGGAATCATCTGGGTCGTAGCAGGAGCCACCAACGTAGTTTTGAATGTTGTAGGTCAACTGTGCGATTCGAACACCGAGCTTGTGAAAAATCTCAACGGTCGAGTAATCCTGTTCGAACGGCGAAGTGTTTTGAAAACCAAGCACGACGCCCACCACGCCATCGGCTGCTGCCTGACGAATTTCAGATGCGCTAGTCACTAATCGAGCTAGATCGGGAGAGTCGTTTTGAAGCACCAGCCAATCGCCGATGTTTCGGATGGTCTCTAAGGTTCCCTCCCACACCGCACAGGTTGCATTAATTCCATGCACCCCACCGCGACGAACCTCCTCGAGAGTTGCTCGATCCCAGTTGCTGATCTGTAGTCCGTCAAAAACTAGATTCTGATTCATCCGACATCCTCTGGCCTTGGAAGAAATAACCAGTCATCGACATCGACGCCCTCTTGCACGTCTGCGACCGTTGGTGCTCCGCTATAAAGCGTCACTCTCAGCCAGTCGGTGGATTGTGGGTTGTAGTTTTCCATGCCGTAGGTTGCAAGCTGGAAGCGCTGAAGGTCAAGCGGCAAGAAGTCATCGGCCAGTGGGTTCACATGAGCCTCGGTATAAACCAAGCCCTCGACCGACTGGATTCGCTCGATAATGCCCCAGTGCTCTGGGTGCAATGACAGAAACTCTCCGGTTGAAGTTTCTGCGCCAGTGGCCCAAAGGTCGTGCATCAAAGACACAACGTCTTTGGCGACGCCAACCGGGTGCTCGGTAATTAGGCCCTTGTCCTTGCCCCGCAGTCCGCGGCGAGGTTCTTGATTGTTTCTGGAGTAGAACCAGAAGCGCGAAGTTTGCCCAGCGGTTTTGAAATCGAAGTTCTCAACCCAGTAATACTGGCTCTCAATAATCTTTCTCAGATCCGCCACCGACATGGCAGGGTTCAGCTGAGTTCTGTCAACGCAGACCAGCAGAGATTCCATGTCACCATCCAGTGAAGAATCAATTTCAACCAATACCGAATCAACTATCTGACGCACCTCAGTTGATCGCTCAGCAGCTAGCTCGCTCAGCACCCTGGCGGGTAACGAAACTTTGGAACCATTCACCTCACCGCTTGTTTTGTACTGGTTAGCCCAATCGACAATCTCAGTTAGGAGGTCTGCGAGCACTGGCCCAGATGGGTAAGGATCAGTGGTGAAAGACTTTTTTTGTGAGAAATACAGTTTGGCTCGCGCCAGTAAGGCGCAGACCCTGGACCACTGAGCAGACTCGGGGCTCCAGTTTTGGGATAGCGCGTTGGTAAGCGGCAATTCGCGAAGCGATACCCAAGCATCCAACACCTGAGGGTGGCGAATAACGTAAGGGACCATACCCAGGCCAGTTGCGTTTCCAAGCCCCAAATACCTTCTCCACTCTCTGGCCAGCGGCACGGCATTTTCGTTTCGGCACCTTGCACAGTGATCTGCAAGGTCAGCCGAAAACTCCCTGAGTAGCCAAGCTGCCAACATTTGGGCTCGGTACGGGACCCCAAGCGGATTACTTGATCCAATTCCCTCAAAATCGCGAAGCCCCCACTTGCCGTTTCCGTAAAAAGCGGTGCTACGCAAAATATATGCCGCGTCGCTAACCGCGTCGGGCTCCGGCTGGTGGCCGCTGGCTAGGCGGTCGGCCACGTAATTAAAAAATCGCTGACTGCGGTTTGCTCTTGCCCAAATCAGGGTCATATCATCGGCACGACCATCTTCTTGCTTGGTGACGTGGTTTCGAAGAATCTCAAGTCGCTCCGGGCTCACTTCGCCATCGACCAAGGCTGAGGTAACATCCCAGTCCTGAGCGATAACTCGATCGGTTCGCATTTCCTCATCGATAACCTGGGAGAAAACTACGAGCTCCACAATGTGACCGCCGAGTTCAACTCGAATGATTGCGTGGCCCCTGCCCTTGTCATCTATTTCCCAGACTCGCTTTGAGATTTTCCAGCCCTCTTGTGAGGCATGCCGGACTAGCGCTCGGGAAAAGCTATGTCTGGTCTGCCTTGCTGTTCCCAGTTCATGAGGGTCCATCGCCAGCTCTGCAACTCGGGCCGTAGACCTCAGCGAAGAAACTTTTTCCGAAGCGATTGTCCTCATGATTGCCTCCTGGGAGCCACTCGTCGGTAGACGCTCTTGGTGATTGTGAAAAACTCCGCAACGCTCTCTGCATTTTGTTCTCTTGGGCCTGGGAAAGTAGAGCCCTTTAAGCCACCAAAGGGAACATGTAGTTCCGAACCGGTATTCGGCGCGTTTATCTTTATCAAGCCGGCTATTAGCCCGGTTGTTGCGAGCTGGATATCCGCATCGCTCGCGGAGAAAATAGATGCTGTCAATCCAAACTCGGTGGCGTTAGCAACCTCAATTGCCTCTTCGAGACTGCCCACGTTAATGACGGTGGTGATTGGACCAAATACTTCTTCCTTGCAGGTTCGAATTGTCATGTCACCCTCGAGAACCGTTGGGGCGACATAGAATCCTGGGCCCTCGGGCAGTTTCGCCTGAGCAACTATCTTGCCGCCCTGGAAAACCGCATCCGACACAGCGCTTTCAATTTCGGATTTTGCTGAAGCCGAAATGACTGGTCCGGTGGTTACTCCGGCTTGACCGCCTGGCCCAACCACAAGTGCCTCGACTTGGGCCTTGAGGGCTGCTACAAAACTTTCATGTGCATCACCAACGGTGATGATTCTTCTAGTGGCGGTGCACTTCTGGCCCGAACCAGACATTGCTCCCACTGTTAGCTGCTGGGCCGCGAAGACCGAATCGACATCCGGCATAACAATCGCCGCGTTGTGACCGCCAAGCTCAAGCTGGACCTTCACGCCGCGAGCGGTAGCCGCCTCGGCAATCATTTGTCCCACCGGAACCGAGCCGGTGAAGGAGAGTGCTCGAACGTGTGGGCTCTGGACCATTGCCGAAGCAACTCTGCCGGATGCCAAGATCAAATTAAGAACACCTGCTGGCACACCGGCATCGTGGAACACTTTTGCGAATGCGTGGCTTATGGCCGGAATGTCACTGGCTGGCTTCCACACCACGGAGTTTCCCCACAGCAAAGCAGGGGCGATCTTCCAGGAAGGAATTTGGGTGGGGAAATTCCACGGCGTAATTACTCCAACGACACCGATTGATTCTCTAACTTGTTCGATGTGCTCGCCTGGAAAAGATGACGGGTAGGTCTTGCCAATTGGATTTCTGGAACTGCTGGCGTGATAGCGAATAGTCTCTGCGGATCCGTCGATCTCCCCGAGAGCCTCTGGCAGGGTCTTGCCCTGCTCCTGAGTCATCAATGCAGCAAGCTCTTCACGACGCATGGTCATCAGATCTGCTACTCCACGAAGAACTGAGCCACGCTTTATGATTCCAAGTGCTTCCCAAGAAGCCTGGGCACTTACTGCTGCTGAGACCGCATAATCGACATCTGCAGGGCTGCACTGCGGGAAACTTGCGACCACTTCTTTAGGATTCGCCGGGTTTATGCTCTCGAGCATTTCACCCCGGCCCGCGAGCCACTGACCCCCAATTAGGTTCATGGGAATTTGCGCTTCGTTCGAACTGGTTGATGACAAGAAAGCCCCTTCACTGCGGTGTGATTAGCCAAAGTTACCTCACGGCATTGTTAATAACTACGGCAATATAGGAATGTTATTCATAAGTAGTTATGATAAATAGCATGAACATTAAGTCGCTAGCGGCATTTGTTGAAGTCGCCGAACAGGCCCACTTCGGGCGCGCAGCACAGAACCTAGGGATAACTCAATCCGGCCTGTCCCAGATGATCAAAAAACTCGAGCAAACCGCAGGCGCGAAACTGATAGCCCGAACCACAAGGACCGTTTCGCTAACCGAGGTTGGTGAAATCTTTTTAGAACACGCCCGCGAGCTACTTCTAGCCCACCAGCTATTTAGCCAGCGAATGGGTAATGCCATTCAGGGCGATGCCGGAACCGTTCGACTGGGATTCGTTGCGTCGGCAGCGTTAGGAATCTTGCCGGAACTCACGGCTGAGCTGCATAAACGTGCCCCGGGCATAAAGCTTTCCCTCGTCGAGCTAACATCCGAGGAGCAGTTACCCAGATTGCGTGCCGGAGAAATTGACGTCGGAGTTCTTCGAGAGATCAGCCAATCACCCGGGCTAAAGATGAGCCTTCTTCTTACTGAGCCGCTACTACTTGCAGTTCCAAAAACTCATGTGCTGGCAACTCGAAAAAGCGTGACGCTAGATGTGTTGAAGCTTGAGGGTTTCATCATGTTTCCAAGAACCAAGGTTTCCTACCTCCACGATCACATCTACCGGCTTTGCAATTCGGCGGGTTTCACTCCTCATATTGTGGAGCAGGCCATTCAGTTTGCAACGATTCTTGGGCTCGTCTCCAGTAATGCCGGAGTGGCGATTATTCCAAAGAGCTTGACGGCGATCCAGCTACCGAACGTGAGCTTTTTGGAGATAGACCATAGAGACGCTTTTTCCAAGATCTACCTGGCTAGGAGGATGGAAGAAAAGTCATCCCCTGCGGCCAAAAAGATGGTGGAGATCACGACCAATTTCGCAAGCAGCTTGAAGGCCTGAGTAGGAATCGGCCTCAAACCTAAAGTAAATACCCACAGCCCAGTTAACTTGGCTGTGGGTATGAAGCGGAGACGGAGGGATTCGAACCCTCGAGGGGATTTTGGTCCCCTACCCACTTAGCAGGCGGGCGCACTAGACCGGGCTATGCGACGTCTCCATTTGCTAGGAAAGCATACAAGATAGAAGGCACCAACCCAAACCTAACCTGAGGCTAGTTTGAGCAACTAGTTGTTGCAGCACTGGTTCCTTGAGCCCAACTAGGTAGCCCGGTTCCGAAAGTCTCGTCATTCGGCTGTTCGGTGCCGCCTGGATTAGAGGCGGTGGTTTCAGGTGCTGATGCCTCGGCGACAACAGCGCCATTGCCCGGATTTGCCTCGGCTAGAACCAGTGGTTGGTCGGCCACTATTAGGTCGAACAGTTCCTGAGCTCTTTCGGGGGATGGTGCCACTCTGCCGGCATAGTCACCCTCTAGGTCATAAACCGGAAGCTGCAGGAAGGTGATCTTGTCTAGATCGACATTGTTGACCTGTTTGGCAAGGCCGTAAATAACACTCAAATCCGTCAGGCTGTTGGAAAGTGTCATGTTCGATAGCGCCGCAGTTCCAAGCTGAAACATCTTGAAGGGACTGGAAAGCGTGCCCTCTTCCTTTAGTTTTCTAATCATCGAGGTTAGAAAAACCTGCTGATTAGAAATGCGGGACAGATCAGAGCCATCACCAACACCGTGACGGGTTCTTAGGAATGCTAGGGCGTCGTCACCAATTAGTGAGTGCTGACCTGGTTCTAGATACAAATCTGTGTAGCTGTCGTCAATGGTGTTTGCCACGCAAACATCAACCCCACCAAGTGCTTGGCTCATTGCGATTACGCCCTTGAAGTCGACCATCGCCAAGTAAGGGATTGCAACGCCGGTGAGCTGCTGAACAGCCAATAACGTGCAGGCAGGGCCTGCCTTGGTCATCGTGGAATTGATCTGGGTAAATTCTTTGGCTGGAAACGCTTCTCGGCCATTCGGATCTGGGCAGGATGGCACCGAGACCATCAGGTCTCGTGGGATGCTCATGGCAACTGCGTTTTCACGGTCCCTAGAAATATGAACCAAGATAATTACATCTGCGAGCGCCGACCCCACTGGGCCATAGGAAGTTGAGCCCTGATCCACTCTGGTGTCAGAGCCGATCACAAGCATATTTATCGGACCATTTATGTCCGCTGCGGTTGGCAGTTCAAAGCTATTGCCGTCCGTTGAGTAAACCTCAATGCCAGAGGCACTTAGCTGACTGGAGATGAAGAAATAGCCGCCCGCTACGGCCGCAACGGTTCCGGAAAGTAAAGCCACCAACACCCACACCACGGCCTTTAGCCAGCCGCGTCTTTTGGGCCTGGATGTCTCCAGGAACTCGTAATCGGAATCAGTCACTTATGTCATTTCCAGATAATGTTATTTACATGTCCGAGGATACTCGTGCCAACTGGGTATTCGCCAGAATTCCAATCAAATTCCCATGCAACCCCTATGCCGTAATGTCCTGACTACTGGGGCGCAACAAAAAGCTAGTCTCAACTTTTGTTGAAACTGGCTTTTTTGGATTTTGATGGCGGAGGCCGTGGGATTCGAACCCACGAGACATTTCTGCCCACTGGTTTTCAAGACCAGCTCCATCGGCCGCTCGGACAGGCCTCCGCAGAAAAGTTTAGTGGTTATTGGAAAAAATTAAGACCCTCAAGTGACATCAGTACCTGTGCAACGCCGTCTTCGGTCACGGATGCCGTGACCGCACTGGCGGCAAGCTTCACTTCTTCTGGTGCTTGACCCATGGCGAAGGCATGCCCACCAAGGCTCTGTGCCCACTGGAACATTTCGATATCGTTCCTGCCATCGCCCATCACAACAACTCGATTAGAGGTGTGGCCGTAATGATCGCGGAGTTCATTCAGAGCGTGCCCCTTGTCAATGCCCTTTGGGGCAATGTCTAGCCAAGCGGTGTAGCCAATGGCATAGCTCACGGACTGCAAACCAGCCTCGTCCATGATCTTTAGGAACTGATCGACATCGTGGTCTGGTGAAAGCACGACC
>Ga0307948_1003789_pt1 | contig 11144 bp, 24 predicted proteins | sample OrgLakmetagen280_FD_201824 | JGI IMG/M metagenome (GOLD analysis project Ga0307948, IMG submission 201824) | Saline water microbial communities from Organic Lake, Antarctica - #280 | ecosystem: Environmental > Aquatic > Non-marine Saline and Alkaline > Saline | place: Antarctica: Organic Lake...
GTCCGCTTCCCGTGCGACTCAGCAAAAGCCTGATCGCACACCGAGAATCCCGGTGACGCTCTCCACGCTTTGGAAGTCCCAAGCCGCGTGAGAGTGATCGGATTCCGCGACTCAATTCTTTGAATGAGTCGTCGGAGGATTCAATCGGATACCGGCTGTGCCGGCGATAAACAAGCTGGTCATGGCGCATGACGATATCGGCGGTGCGGATGAGGTGGGTGTAGACCTGTCGATTTTCACGGATTTTGGTACCGCATCTGACTTGCTCTGGTGGTGGGAAATGGAATTCGGTACCGGCCGTAGTCGGATGGGGTCAGAGATCGATTGGTTGTTCCAACAGGGCATCGAGCGGGCTCGACGGGGCTACCAGCGGCGCATTGCTGGTTACAGCGTCATGGCCGGTGCTGTGTGGGTCGGCTGGTGCGGGAGGGCGTCGATTTGTCCGATCCAGCGAGCCTGCCCTGGGCTGGCATCGTTCGAGCCACCCCAGGGCAGGACCGAGCAATCGGTGGCGTTATCGCTGTTCTGAGTTGAGAGCCCGGGTGGTGGAGCGGCCAGGACTGGTAACCTCGATAAGCCCGAAGGTGGATCGATTGGCGTGAAAGGAATGTGACGCTCAGTAGCGACCAACAAGCACAGGGCACGGTTCCGGTAGGAGGGTATTGTTGCTTTATGGCTGATTGATGTGGGGTTGTTGCCCCATTTAACCACCAAACATTACTGTTACCATACCGAATATCGAACAGGACATAACACTATGCAACCGATGATATTTAAACCATTGACCGAAATACAGCAATCCGCGAAGGATGCGGGTGATTCGCTCTATAACTTCACACACCGCGCAGCCCAGCGAGCGAGCGAGAAAGCGATCAACGCTAAACTGGATGGCATGGTGGCTGCCTGGAAGGCGCTGGACTTTGCTGGGGATGCTACCGGGAATGCGTGGCGTGATCAGTACATGCACCTTTTTAACGATATTAAGAATGGCGTTATTACCGGCCATGAGCGTTTCGAAATCACGCACAGCGCTTGCGGTGCTTTGAACCAAACCTTGCGTGATGCGATCAACTAGAGCTTTTGAGCGTAACAAAAATGAAGGAGCCACGAATGGACGATAAATCAGTAGACCTCTTTGAAGACTTCGCCAACTTGCCCCAGTCGGTTCAGGATGTGTTTGAGAAATTTTCGACGGACGAGCTGACCTATGATAACTGTCAGGCCTTGCTTAACGCATTGGAGCCTTTGGGATACACGTTTGAGTACGGGCTGGACGGGGTGCCATACGATCTTCGGAGGATTGCCTGATAAATTACTGCCCCGATCCTGGGGTATTTTTTCAATTGATTATTTTTTAAGCTTTTTAGCTACAACCTGGCTTTGCCACCACTGCGGTCCTTACCAAAGATGCTTGGTGAACTTGGGCGCAAAAAAGAGAATATGGCGCTACTAAGCGGCCAGACACCCAAGATCAGCGCCAGCCTTCCTGCCTTATTGTGTACTCATGGTTTCGACAATCACTCAGCAGGAGAATTACCATGACTGCACAACGCGAAAGCCTGATTACTGCCACACTTACAGCCATGAATACAGACGATACCTTCTTACGCACCTACGGCAACCTTGCCTTGGCTATTGAGCAGGCTCATCTGGCCGCGATGCGCGAGCACGTCCAAGGCAGCGCTATCTACTACTCGCTGTTAACGACTTCCAGCGGGGGCGTTGCTCGGGTTCTGACCAATCTCTGCCGCTTTCAGGTGACAAACACAAACAATCACTTCGATGGTGATATGACAGCTGAAGGCGCGAGCCTTGCTACATTTATTCTCGCCATCAATCACCTTGCCTGGGATGAGCATGCCAAAGACAATGACAGCGGCCTCGCGTTTCTGGTGGGTCAACAGGAGCTATTGACTGACTATCTATATCAGGGTCACCCAGAAGGGCCGACTATCCTGCGCTTCCTCGACTGATTCTCCTTTCGGCTCGCTCTGCGGGCCCTCTTCCTATTGGTCACTTAATGGAGGCCGCTATGAGTTGCAGACAAGCTGTTAAGGCCAATCTCGAATTTCTGGGCACTCCAGGAGGGGATTGGCTCGCAATTGAAATTACGGTATGACCAACGTTGACGCTGGTACCGATAAGGGTTCGGAGATGGCGGTGTTCAACTTCCCGGCTGGTTATCACGCCGTTAAAACACTTTATACCGGTGATTGCTGCCACCTGTGCGGAACATTAATTAAAAATGTCTTCTGGATAAAGAACGACAAGAAACGATGGGTCATGGCTGTTGGATCAGAGTGGGTTACTCACTTTGGCGCGGGCGACAGTGGGCAGGTGCTTGCTAAAAAGACGGTCTGGGAACAGAACAGACATCTATTGATTGAGCTGATCGAGTTACGCTGGATGTTATGGCGGCGATATAGCGAACGGATCTGCCTCGGTTACGGCCGTTACGACACTTCGATCTGGCCGCGCAGCCCAGTGAAGCGCCAGGCCGCTGATTTATATAAGGCAATGGTGGCCTGTAGCGGCAAGGCGACCGATGAAAGCCCCAACGGTGCGGTGACACGCTGGGCGAAAAAGAAGGGCGATGAAGCACAGAAGCTGATCGACCAGGCAAAGGTGCTGGTGGCCGAGGCGGTAGCCTAATTCAACTAGCCGGGTGGGCGATGACGACCACTAGACTGGAGTTTATACCAGGACGATACCCCACCTTATGTTTGATCTAAATAGCCCTTAGAGCACTCTTTATATTCTGCAGGCACTGCTGATGGCTCCAGGCGCGAGATAGCCGCATCCAACAGCCCTGCCCGGTCGATCCGGGTATGGGTTTACCGCTCTGGGTTGTAGTGGCGCACAAGGAATATGGCGCTATTAAGCATTCAGGGAACCGAGATCAGACCTCCCTCCCCCTCGATATAGTGGCCTCATTGGTGGGCAGCGCGTGATGCTCTGCTGTCTGCAAAGTCTTGAGTTAACCGTTATCGAGGTATTTATGTCCAGTTCAACGTTTAATGTCGCTGATGTGTTTACAGAAGGTCTCCGCGTCGATTCTGCGGCCAAGTCAGTCTCAGTGGTTCCCAGGCTCGACCCTAAGTGCTACGCCAAGGTTAAAAGCATCATCAATCGCATTGGTGGTACATGGTCTACCGCTGACCAGGTGTTTTACTTTGACCAGGCACCGCAAGGCAAGATCGACCGGGTGCTTGAGTGCGGTACCCGTACACTGAATAGGTTCCAGCTCTATCCGACGCCTGAATATGTCTGGCAAGCGATTGAGACCTCCACCCCTATTGACGACCTGTTCCCGGGTGAACGCCCGTTGCGGGTGCTTGAGCCCAGCATGGGTACCGGGTCTCTGGCGGAATATTTTTCAGCCTTTGCCGAGCGCGGTGGTATCAGCTTTGAGCTGGATGGCTATGACATAGATCCGTTGAATGTGGCGCTGTGTGAGGAGCGCTGGGATGTTACAGAAGCGGATTTCCTAAAGGTAACTCCAGACCCTATATACGATCTGATCCTGATGAACCCGCCATTCAAAGGGCAGGAATACATTAAACACATTCTGCATGCCCAAAAGTTCCTGAGCGAGTATGGCAGGCTGATAGCGGTCACGCCGACGGGTTGGACCCAGTATGACGCCGAGGCCACTTTATCTCGGACACTCTACGGCAAGGCCGTTACTAATAGTTCGGAATTCATGAATGGGGATGGGTTTTTTTCAAAAGATACATTCAGCGGGGCCTCTATCGAAACGACGCTGTGTATTCTCGACTCTGTATCGCAGGAGCAGGCCTATTTGGCTTCATCAAAGGCGGTCGACTTCGCTGTTTGGAGCTTTGACTTGTTCGTATCCAACAGCCAGGTCTTGCACGAAAAGCGCAACCAGTTAGCGCAACGGCTTTCAGTGGCCGGTGCTTCGGATGTGACTGCCCAGGTGGCCGATTTTGTAGAGTCCAGCTTGCAGAGTGCCATGGCAGAGGGCGTGCACATCAATCGATACTTTGTGCGTGACATTATCCGGGCGGAATTTGAAACCCATTGTTCATCTGTCTCCTTGGAGTTGCCCGTGGATCTATCCGAGCAGACGGCACTGTGCTTTTAACGGAGCCGGTGTTGATTGTCTGGACAGGGGGTAGTGGACATCAACCCCAGTATTTTTCGTGCCTGCGCTTGATCGCAATGCCTACAGGAGTATCAATCCCCTGATGACCTACGTTGCTGTTACGAAGGAGCAGGCGCAAGAGCTGCCCGATGAAGCGTTTACCTTTACCGCTGATCGAGGCTACTTAACCGCGACTAATGCGCCAAACATGATACGCGAGCGCCGTGGAATCGGTGTGGTTGTCCATCCGGTGTGGATGGAGTCGATCATTAATGAGCCGATCTGCGGCCCGGTTGGCATCGATTCGATGACAGATGACCCCGATGAGGTTGACTGGCAGGTGCCTCTGCTGTGAAGCGGGTATGGGCATCGATGGCGCGAAAAGGAATATGGTGCTCACAGCGTTCAGGAAGTTGAGATTTGTCGGTGCCTCCCATCGCTATAGTGGATCCATTGATTCAGCAGGCCGGTGCCTACCACCGCCTACACCTACCGAGAAGAGGCAGGAACCATGGACAAAGACATACTCAGAATTCAATGCACCGAGATACTGGCTCAGCTGGGTGGCAATAAGTTCAAAGTGATGACTGGAGCGAAAGACATTAACTATTCCAGCAGCAAGGACACGCCTAACCTGTCCTTCCGCTTGCCGGTACGGTTTGCCCAGCGTGGAATCAACGTGGTTTCGATCGTGCTGAATGTCATGGATCTGTACGACATCGAATTCATCAAGGGCACGAACCCGTCAGCGGCCAATGGCTATATGGGTAAGCGTGTTGTTGTTGAAAGCCTGTCAGGCATTTATGGGGACACTCTGGCGTCGGTCTTCACAGAAGTCACCGGTTTAGATGTATCGCTCTGAACGAACGATATCCGACCATAGCCCGCCCGCTTCGCCGGGCGCGACCAAAGGTGTGCGACATGCTGGTAATGATTCGAGACATTAACACAGGGGCTGTTGTTACTGGACAGCAGATTTCTGACGACTCCGGGCGCATTCAGCAGGATGCCTTGGCGGCCCGGTTGATTGATGAGCAAGGTTTGGACAGCCAGGATGTTTACTGCGCGGTCCAGCAGGGTGATGTTGCTTTGCAAAAATTTCAATTTTAAGGGCAGGCATTTGGAAGTTAAAAAGACAGTATTTAGGGATCTCTGAGCGGTTCAGACTCCCTTGAATCAAGAACCTTTTAGGAGGTTGCATCATGAGAACATTACTATTTGAACAAATATCGGATAGCAGATTCTCTGGATCAGAAAAAGAACTTGATGCTATATGCGGCAATGTTTTAAGTGAGCTTTCTTCTTTGACTGGCGTTACTGTTACATGCGCAAGCACCATTATGATACGTTTTCCAAAAACAGAAACAGAAGATAGTTTTTGCAGCTGGAGGAAGCGATTTTTCGTGCAAAAATCAGAGAATAGCACTACCTGGAATGATGTGCTTAAATCTATAAATAGAGTTAAAGCATCGTCCTATGGTTTCGTCCAGAACCATAAATTCTAAGAGAATGGACAAGGGTGCTTGGTATGATCAAGCCGGATATAGAAAACCGACGAACGATTCAACTGCCCTGCCTGGACCACCCGTTTTAAATGTAAGCGCCTGATTCGGCGGACAAGTACAGGAGGGGAGTAGCATGGCAGCATCAAACCAACAGATTGGTCTGGATATGACGATTGAAGAATTAGAATACGAGTACGAGCAAGCCCACCAGGCGTATGCACTTAATCGAGCCAACCTGTCGGAAGTGGCACCACTTGAAAACGATGAACTGTTCGCTACTTTAGTCGAGACCTGGACGCGGCGAGTGCTAAAAGCGCGGTGCGCCTTAGTGCTGGCACGAATGGCGCCAATCGGTTTGGAAGACTGCTAACGGGGTGTTCTCATGCCCCCACACTTCCATCAATAGCACTACATGCTGTGGTGCTGTTTCAGGATTCCCGGTATTTCAATTCACCAGAACACACTATGGCGTGTTTGCATCCTGTCGCTCGATGAGTTTGCTGCACATCTGAAATTAACTGGAGAGAGTCTTGGCGCTAAAAGGGATATGGCGCTCGTTGAGCAGTCAGGGAGCAGTGATCAGCCATTCCCTCTGGACGTTACAGTGTCTTTATTGATTCAGTAGATGGCATTGGGAGGTTCGGCATGAGTAAGGCAAAGGTCTGTATTCGTCACCACAACATCAAAGAGTTGCCGGCACGGGCGGAAATGGAACGTCTGGCCAACAACGACAGCTGCTTTGGCTGGTATATCCCGGTCTCTCGGATGATGGCTCAGTGGAAGGACGACGCTCGCACCAAGAAAGCATGGGTGAGCGTTAAAAGACGCACCCATGCCAAGGCTATCAAAGAATTCAAAGAACTGTACGCGCCTGAGTCATTCCTTGTGAGCTGGCACCAAGGGCCTGAATGGCGCGATGACAGCATAGAGGTGTTTTACCGCGAAGCGGTCTAATTCACCCCACTTTTAACAAGGAAATGACTATGGCTACTTCAACAGTTCACGAGGAATTCGATCTGGTCGAGGAGTATCTGGGCAGTGGCGGCAAGGTTCAGACCGCCGAGCCGGGCGTTCGCGTCTTGGACTCAACGGAGCATGGATGGTGTGACCGTTGAGCAAATGGAGGCCGCAGGTGCGTGCTGGTGCCTAGCACTGGCTCACTCCCCTTCCCCGGCGTTGCTGCCGTTCAATCACAGTAAGCCCATAGGCATTGATGGCGCAGTAAGAAATATGGCGCTACTGAGCGGCCAAACATCAGAAATCAGCATTCTCCTTCCTACCTTATGATGACTTCATTGTTCAGAAACGAACCGGGAGTGAATCACCATGTTAATCGCTTATGTAGAGCTGGAAAAACACACTTACTACCACGTTGCCGAGGTTGATGGTTTGCACCTTGCTCAGCAGGGCGACGACATCATGTTTCGTGAAGTCCGTTACCACTTCACCGAGAGCGTTCCGGTAGATGTTCACGACAACCGCTTTGTCGCTCACGAAACGGTTCGGCTCAACCCACCCAAGGTCGAGATTTGCAGCGAACACCCTGTAGCTGACTGGTTTGAAGTGCCAGCGGACAAGGTGAATGACAAGCACGTTTACCCCTATGCCGACATCGCGCAATACCGCCAATAAGCAATGAACTTGGAGATTGGAATGGCCCATTCAGTAGAAGTCGTCAAGCACCAGCAATACCGGCACAAGCAAACCGGGCAGTTAGCCTCGATATTCAGTGCTGCCATGGATAACAACTGGGCGCTGGAAACCCACGGCTTTACCTGGGAGGTGGTGTCCCACGCTGGCAGTGTATCGCGAGGTTTGGGACGTAAGCCGGCCAGCACACTGGAAGAAGCCAATGCCCATGCAGAGCGCTATGCAGCTATGACGGGCGCGACCGTGATCGGAGGTGAAACCCATGCAGCATGATGATTTTACCCATACAGCCCCTGCCTACCTTGCGAGTGTGGATGGGGCATTGAAGGCCGCCGGGCTCAAAACCAAGGTCGCCGGCTACGTCTCTGGTAACCGGTATGGCTTGTATGCGACCGATCGACTGAGAACGAGCCGTGGCGGGCATATTTTAGTTAAGTGGCATCTAAGCATTGACGGCAGGGTGTACCTGAAATCTGTTTGCAGGGTTAGGGACAAGTGGCAATCGGCGAGCCTATTGATCAACGGTCAGGCCGGTACCAATGCCGTCGAGACAGCCTGGTTTGCTGAAGGGGATGGGCCTGAGTTTTTAATCGAGGCTGCCTGATACTACTCAACCCAGCACCCAGGTACTCATGCCCCGGAGCGAAGGGGCATTCACTTTTTAGTCACACCAGCCCCTACCGTTAATCAACCCACCCGATCTATTGGCGCAAGAAAGGAATATGGCGCTAGTGAGCGGGCAAACACCAGAGATTCAGCCATGGAGGTGCTGGGTATCCTGTGTTCATAGGTTGCTGGTTACGAATACCAGCGCGTTGATACCACTAGGAGGTTTCCATGTTATCGGATCAATTGTCGTTAAACGGTGTGCAAGAGGTCGGTACGAGCTATCGCAAGATCAAGCACCGTGTTCGCAAGAGTACCGTTAAATTGCCGAAGGGTATGACCGCAGAGCAGGTGTTAACCCTGGCTTCTGAATTGGTGTGGGAAATGAACGAACGCAAATTTGTACAAATCGCTGGTGCAGACGATGCTGAATTGATTTTGAATGAGTGGCTTGTGCGCCGGTATGCCCATCAAGATCGTGAGGTCTTTGGTGTGGTATGGCTCGATACTGCGCACCATGTACTTACCTTTCAAGAGCTGTCATTTGGAACCATTGACGGCGCCGCCGTGTATCCCCGCGAGGTAGTTAAGTCTGCTATCACGGAATCTGCCAGTGCCTGCGTGATTTTCCACAACCACCCAGCACAGACCCTTTCACCAAGCGGAGCAGACCATAAAATCACTCGCATGCTGGTAGAGGCTCTGAAGACAATTGACGTTAAGGTGCTGGATCACTTGATCGTTGGCGGCGCTGAGGTTTATTCATTTGCCAAGAATGGGAAAATCTAAAATGAAGACTGACCGGCCAGGTGTTTTGGTGCTTGATGGGTTGACGTTTGCCCGTGACGACGATGCAGAAGGGCGATGGTGGTGCCTGATTGGTGGTGAGCGGTACTGCTACATTATTGGTGGTAATGGCACCTATATGGCTGAAAAAGGCGACGCTTCGTTTGGCCCTGCCCGCACGCGGTTCGACGCAGTGATGTTGGTGTATGAGGCGACGGCATAACAATCACCCGACATGGCCATAGGCAATGCCATGGCCCCACTCAATTAAAGGCTGGGATTGAACGATGAGAGCGCAGGAAATCAAGGTCGTGAACATCACGATGCCGGATGGCGATATGTTGGAGCAGGTGCTGTTGCAAGAGGAAGATAGCGGTTTGTACTTCACTCTCGATGCGAGTTATGTCGAGCAGAAGGCCGGTGCTATTCACTCCCCGTATGGCCATGGCGTGACCTTGCTCGATGACGAAGTGGAGGAAGGTGTGGTGGCAGGGTCTGTTGAATACGCTGTGATGCTCGGCTCTTTGATGCAGGTGCCTGCGGATTTGAAAGAGCGGCACTGGTCGCTGCGCGTCTACCACACTGCCGCGCCCGATAGCCGTATGTCGGCGGCTGAATCACTGGATACCTCGATCCGAGGTAATGTACCCATTATCACCGACTACTACTACAACGGTGGTGGCCGGGTATTGAACGTGGGCCGTGGGGCAGCTGATTGCATTCGTTATGTCCGTCTGCTGGAGTTTTCCAGGGCAGGCGACTGAGGTACCCCATTGTCATTTGCAGGTGCCAGTGACGGCACCTTGCAATGCCCTCCCCCCTTTCTAGCACCCAGCTAGAAGAATAGATCGGCGCGAAAGCGGATATGGCGCTAGTGGGCGAGCAAGCGTCGCAGGTTCAGCCCGGCCATTCCCTCTTATCCTAGGTGCATTCGTTAAACGAATCGGTTAGCTGAACAGGGGAACAACGATGAGCGTGCGCATAATCACTAAGCTGGAACTTAAAGCCTTCGAGACACTGGAACAATCTGATCTCGGACGCCCCTATATTGTGGTCGCTGGGACTATCCAGTTTGTACCGACTCGAAAGATTGCTGAAATTCAAAGTGACCAGCATGAAGGAAACATCCTGGATGAATGGGACGGCTGGTTAGGCTCTATGGCTTGTTGGCACAACCGGTACAACCTTGGCCCCATGAACAGCCTGACGTAAACCCAAGTGAGTTCCACATAGAGCTTATTGAAGAGGTGAACCTCGGCTTTGCAGACAGGCTAGAGCGTCGGTCAGATGCCTTCTATCAGTTGCTTTCTGGCTCCAGCCACCTTGGGAACCTGAAGTCCCTCGATGAGTTTGTCGATGGCATTGTCGACCGTGAACTGGCCAAGCATTACGTCACCCTACCTTTATACCTGTACGACCATGGCGGTATCACCATAAGCACTGGTCCATTCAGCTGTCCCTGGGATAGCGGTCAGGTTGGTTTCATATACGCGAGCCACAAGCAGATTCGAGATCACTTTGGCTGGAAGCGATTGAAAAGGAGAAGTTGAGACCTATGACACCTTCCTGCGTGGAGACGTATGGGGCTTCGTAGTAAAGAAAGAGGCATTCAACCCGCTCGATGAGGAATGGGTAACGGTCGAGGAAGACGTTGATTCCTGCTGGGGCTTCTACGGTCACTTAGGCGACCCACGGCTAAATGGCATGGACGATTGCCTGGAAGATGACGTGAACGTGGCACATAACGCAGTCTTTGACGAATTCTACGATCTGGCAGAGCACCGGGCGGCCTGAATCCTTAGTTCTGGCCATAGGGGGTTCGCCCCCTTTCTGGATTGGGCTGTTCGGCGCGAAAGCGGATATGGCGCTAGTGAGCGTTCAAGCACCAAGGATTCCGGTAACACACCCTGCTCTATGATGGCTTCATCATTCATTGAAGAGGAACGACCTCATGGCCGCGCTAACTGAATATCAAGAACTTGGGTTTGAAACGCGCAAGGCATATCTGGTCAATTTGGCTGAAGACCATGGAGTAGATAGATTCCAGGTTTTTGCTCTCGCCTCGGTGCTTGGCCCATCTGAAGATTTTGACGGCCTTGTATCTCACTTAGAAGATATTAACTGATAGCAGGAGCACAGTAATGACTACCTACTCCCAAGAGCACACACAGACTGAAAGCTGGATGGACTTGCCCGTACAGGTAAAAGAGGCTGCCGCTGCAAAGCTAAAAGAGAAGCGAGAGAGCTTTACTCCGGGCGAGAGCATAGGGCTGACAGCTGATGATCTGGGCCTGCCCAGGTCTGTCTTGCAGGCTCTGAACTTTGAGGCGTATATCTGGCCACTTCCCCGCGTATCTGACGATGCCTATTGCCTGGTTGATTTTGCAGGCCGGGGAACGAAGCCATACGACAATCGAATCTACTATTACAAGTCTCGGGAGTTAGCCATAGCTGAAGCATCCGGGCACGTCAGGTCAATTTATCGAAAG
>Ga0307948_1003794_pt1 | contig 11134 bp, 9 predicted proteins | sample OrgLakmetagen280_FD_201824 | JGI IMG/M metagenome (GOLD analysis project Ga0307948, IMG submission 201824) | Saline water microbial communities from Organic Lake, Antarctica - #280 | ecosystem: Environmental > Aquatic > Non-marine Saline and Alkaline > Saline | place: Antarctica: Organic Lake...
TGTTGGCAACGATCACGACATCTCTGCCGGCTTTTTCGAGCTCGTGCAGTATTCCGAGGTCGTCTTTGGTTGGACCAACGACCGAGTCAATCAATACAACCAATCGGGGATTGTTGTCCGATGCAAATAAATACCAAGAAATCAACTCACTGATAGTTTTGATGGTGTCGCCGCCAGCTTTGGCATAGCCATAGCCCGGCAGGTCCATAAAGTAGTGCGAACCGTTTATCAGAAAGACATTTATTTGTCGGGTTCGACCCGGAGTCTTACTCGTGATGGCGAGTTTTTTTGAGTTCGTCAGGGAATTAAGCAAGCTCGATTTACCAGCGTTAGAACGTCCAATAAAGGCAATTTGTGGGGTCCCATCATCAAGAATATCGGTTGGTCCGACTACGCCTGTCATAAATTGTGCCGACGTGATTTTCATACTGGCATCCTAGCAGAATTACCAGGGAAAACGAAGCGGCGTGCAAATGTAGATAAAAAATAACGCCTATACCTATACAAGTTTGGTGGAAGAAGTTATATGGATTCTACTCGATATTGTCTGTCGTGGTCTAGATAGTTAATTTACTTCTATACAGAGTTGGTGGTATAGTATTGTTAAACGCCTAGACATATAGTTAGTCAAAAAGATGTGGGCCTGGGTGAGGATAGTTTATGGTCAATAAGTAATTTTATGGAAAATGATGCACTACAGTCGCTACACAACGCAAGCAAGAAAGTGTATAAGCCGGTAACCCAATTACCTCCTGCTTATTGGCCAGAAGACTGGAAAGTTACCCATTACAAAGAGTACACCCGCTTCCCATCGGTTACGTTACCAGTGTCAGACACAAAAGCTATGATTGCTCAGTTGACGGCGACACGATCTTCAGGAAGATCTTTTTCCCGTATAGGGCTTACCCTAGAGGAGATAGGGAACTTGTTAAAGTACAGCTGTGGTGAGTTTACACACAGTGACGGAAGTGTGCATCGAGCACACGCGTCGGCGGGTGCCAGATATCCTGTCGAGATCTATGCAATTGTGCGGTTTTCTTCAAGTTCAGATCTCTTGCCTGGTGTATACCATTACAATGTCAAAGAGCATACCCTTGAATATTTGTGGTCAGATACCCGTACAGGAGTTGATCCTAACACGTTGGTAGCGGATCAATGGGCGCTTGAGGCCAGTGTGATGTTTGTGGCGACGGCTGTCTTTTGGCGTAGTCAAAACAAATATGCGGATCGTAGCTACCGGTATATCTGTATGGAAGCCGGAGCTCTTATTCAAAATGCGTATCTCTACGCCAGCGATACTGATTTGCAAGTGGTGGGTTACGGGGGAGTAAACGACGATAAGGTGGAACAATTATTACGACTAGATACGAGACTAGAATCGGTACTATGTGCATTCTTGGTCGGTAAGTAAAAATATGGAAAAACGGTATATCAACCCAGAGGAGTTACATGAGTTCGCTAATGTGTTGCCACGCATCACAAAATCGTGGGTGGTCCGGTTTCTTAGCTGGAATCTGCAACGTATTTCAGACTTACTTGGTTTTCCGGTATACATCGCTCTTCCAAATGAAGTCATAGAATTAAGAAAATATCCAGATTCGTTACAGGCTCTACGGATAGTGAAGCGTCTGCAACAAGCTGGCTATATAGCTGAGTCGGGCTACCAGGTGTTTGGTTATCCAGATGAACCACCGGCGTATCTCGTGTTTCACACGCTCCCAGGCGAGCAAGGAAACGGTTGGTCGGGTAAAGCGGCTCATACCAGCAGTTTAGCCTATATACAGTGGCCTGCACTGGGTGAAGCGGTTGAACGATATAGTTTACTCCATCCGCATTACAGATCAAATGAATTAGTGCATTCGAGTTATGCTAACTTAACAAAGCCCAAAGCTGATATTTTTTCAATTAGTAGTTTCACCGCTGCCGAGCGTAAGTCTGGTAATGCTTTGGTTCGACTTACGTACGATAAAGACACCAATTTTTGTTGGGCACCGGTTATAGATGCATTAACCGATAAAACTGTATACGCACCGTGGCAATGGTTTTCTTTTGCCCAGGTACGCAAGGTAATAGGGTCGCACCGGCATACTGAAAAGCAAGAGGCATTGTTATGCCCACCCATTACTACTGGTGCTGCCGCTGGTCAAACGGTATCGGAGGCAGTGTTGGTGGGCTTGTTAGAAGTGATTGAGCGTGACGCGTTTATAATCTACTGGTTACAACAGCTACCAGCTCGACGGATTGATTTTAGTTCGATTGATGATGAAGAAGTTCAGGCGTTGTATAAACTCGCAAAGGATTATCACATTGAGCTACATTTACTGTATTTACAAACTGATGCGCCCGTACACACAGTCTGTCTTGTCATGATAGATCGGACGCAAGCTGGACCAGCTGTCATGATAGACGCAAAGACTGGGTTCAATGTGCCAGCAATGGTGGTTGACTTACTGCAAGATCAACTGGCACAACGCGGTGCAAGGCGTGACAAGAAAGCAGGGTCTACAAACAAAACCCATACTGTACCAATCAATCAGTTTGACCAAGCTGCTCGGTCTAAACATTGGAACAAACCAGATCGATTAGTTGAGATAGAACCATTTATATCTGGACCACTGTGTTCTATCTCGGAGCTCCCTGTCTTTGAGTCAATTGTATCCACTGAAAACAAATTAAGTCACCTATATGAGTGGTGTAAGCAAAAAAAATATCCAGTGTATTACCGTGAGGTGATATCCCCAGAACTTAAGGCGTGTGCCGAAGGTATTTCCGTAGTCATGGTTCGCGTACCTAATTTGCAGCCGCTACAAATAGACGAGGCGTTTAAAGCAACCGGTGGAAGCAGGTTGCAAGAAATCCCACTTAGTCTGGGATACACACCACATTACGGTCCTGATAGTGGTTATTGCCCAATACCGAGTCCTTTTTTGTAATTTACGCGATTACTTTTTTGAAGTGAGAAATGTTCTGTTTACGAATTGAGACGATCTAAACTAATGAGACTAAGCACTATACTCGCAATGAGAATGGCTATCCCGGCCGGGAGCATATATGGTTGAGCAATGCTAAGTAATACAAACGAACTCGAAATTCCAAAGAAAGAAAAAACTAGTATCAGTGCCGCGAAACCACACGAAATGCAGCTTATTCCAATGGCTATTCCGACAGTGCTAAAAAGACTAGTTACGAAACTGCCCTTTGAAAAATAGTTTTTGTAAAAAAAAACGTAGCGTATTGTATTGATATATATACCACCAAGCGTTGCAATCAGTATGTACTGGAACAATGAGTGTATTGAATCTCCTTTAATAAACGATACAAATGCATCGATAAGCAAAGCGAGCGGCAACGTGCTGCTTATAAGTGTATATATCAACGATGTGTGGGATATGATAAACAAACATATAAAAATAACTAAAGAGTAGAGTGCAAACAATACCCACCCGAAATCTTTAAATGGAAGTAAAGCCGTCGTGGCGAGCCGAGCTATATATTGCATACTAGTACTCTAGAATTACTGCTTTAATTCGTCTATTGCAGATCGGAACACAGCTTCTGAATAAGAACGACGGAAGTCAACAATCTCGGTATCAGATACCACAAACGTTTGTGGTACTGACACTATATTGAGAGCCCCGCCAGATCGATGGTCAGATAGAATGCGATCTTGGTTATTAAAGTTTGCGACACATAGACGCAACTCATCGAGATCACTCCCAGCATTTTCTGCTGCGTACTTCATAAATGATTCATCTATGGTATCCAGTCGTTCACGTGGAGGTAAGGAAGAAAATAAAGTTTCGTGGTACATGAAAAAGCCATCATCACCGATCTGTTCTGCAACACACTCAGCGTACACCTCACTAGTACTTACTTCTGATCGCGTGTTCCAGATGGGGAGATATCGGTACACAAAAGCTACCTCACCGGCAGGAGTCGCGTCAACGAGGTTAAGTAGCTCCATAAACTGCCACCGGCAATAATTGCACGTGGCATCGGAATATATGACAACCATAGTATCCGCATCACGGTCACCGTATACATGATCCGACTCTCTGAGTGCCAGTAGTTCTTGACGGGCTTGCTCGCTGGATACCTGATTACCGTCTGTTGTGGTCGCCTGATGGTTTAAGTTCAGGTATAACACTGTGATCAACCCGATCAATATAAGCAACACACCTGTAAGTAGTAAAGTTGTTTTGTTGATTGAGGAGAATGACATGACGGGTGTGTTAATGACTAAGTGTAGCGAGTACTACATTAAATACTGTTGGTGACAACTGGTAGACCTGCTGCAGCCCAGGCTTCTATCCCACCTTCAACCCGTTTGATGTTAAAGAATCCATAATGCTGTAAATAACTATAAGCAACACCCGAAGCTGCACCACCACTACAAATTAATATGATTTCTTGATCAGTATTTTTTGGTAAAAATGCTCGCTCTATATAAAAAGTATGGAGTTGTTGTAGTTCTGACCCTTCAGCGTGCAATCGTTGGTACGCAGATCCGTTCCGCACATCGAGAAATATATATTTGTCAGGATCTTCACTGTAGAGTTCATAAAACGCTTCAGGGCTGATATCTTCAACGGTAGGTTCGATAACAGCTATGTGCTTGAGTGGTGTTAAGTATATAGCTGCTGCAGTCAACACGCTAGCTATAATAAACAGTAGTACGCCGTTAAGAATGTGTTTTAATTGTATAGACATATTATTTATTGTAGACGCTTTAGTTTGTATATTTCGTTGGCAAACGTAGGTGCGTAAAAAGAATCATTTCTTTTATTATATACCACATTGTTGACCATTCTTTCTCCGGTGTGGAAAAAACCGGTCGGTTTGCCATCCAACCCCAACTCGTACAAAAAACCATCATTTGATCCAACGTATACTCGGTCGTTAATTATCTCCGGCGAGCTGAGTATTTTACCGTAGGTTTCAAAATGCCAAATCTTCTCAAGAGTACGCCTATCCAAGCAATAAATACACTTATCCATAGAGGTTACAAAAACACTGTCTTGGTAGACTTTCGGGGTTGAATAAATCTCACCGGCAGTAGCAAAAGTAGCTACTACTTCACCAGAATCAACTGCACAGGCGTAGAGATTCCCGTCGAATGATCCAAACAAAACCCGATTATGCTTGGTATCAAATGCCGGGGTGTATTTGATATCTCCTTTGGTCTCGAACTGCCAACGAAGTGTACCTGACTTAGCGTCGAGGAGGTAAAACATATGGTTATTACAACCAATTCCTACCGCGTTGTATTTTGATTCGTAGGCTGGTGATGCGTGCGTTAATCCGTCCATGGCAAACTCCCACTTTTTTCTACCGGTTTCGCTATCTAAAGCTGCTATACCTCCACGATGTTTGAAAAGGCCAAACTCCAAGCCAATAAATACCAGTCCCAAGCGCGCAGCAACACACGGTGAGCTGCCAACCCAGTCAGCTTCATTAAATGTCCATTTTTTTGTGCCGTCTTTTGCGTGTCGCGCGTACACGTTACCATCGTATGCCCCATAGATAACCATTCCTTTGTGTAAGATGGGAGATGAAAAGATGGCTTTGCCAGCTGCTGTGCGCCATATATGGTGTTTCCAAACAACCGCCCCGGTAGCTTGGTCAAGCGCCCAGAAGGTACCGTTGTCAGCACCAAAGTATAGGTTGTCATGATCTAGAACTGGTCTTGATTTTGGGACTACGTAAAAGAGGTTTGGGTTGTCGGAATTGAATTTCCATACCATTTTAAAGTTTGATACTTGTGGTGGTTTATCAGACTTCGATGAATGAGCAGCAAGACCAAAGTCGGTCGGTGTAAATAAAGAATGAATATTAATATTGTTTTCCGAAGCAAAACGATAATGACGATTTTCTCGGAATCGCACTATGGTAAAAATACCGGTTACTGTTTTACCCAGGTTGTGTAATATAGAAAGTTGCTGCTCTTGTGTTTTTCCGGAATTAATCAAGTCGTCAACGAGTATGATTGGGTGGTCAGTAACTTCACCCTCAACGTTTTTTTGCAAGCCATTTTTTTTGCGTTCTTTGCGCAGGTAAAAGCCATTAACAGGCGTACCTCTACGACCTCCTTGAATCACGATGGCTGCAATGAGTGGGATGGCAGCTGTTTCTTGGCCACCCACTTGAAATGGGTATTGGTCTTTATATTTAGACCAAAATATATCGGCAATAGTTTCTAATGCAGTACTATCGAGAAATATGTTCCTGAAGTCAAGCAACCAACTGTGCGGACGTGAAACCCCTGATTCAACGATTGTGTGCGTATCGCCAAAAACCACTACCCGTTGCTGAATCATCTCTCGTAATCTAATAACGGGATTGCTAGACTGGCTGTCTTTTTGACTTGTAGTGATTTTTACATTATGGGAGGTCGAAAACTGGGTCCATTTTTTTTGCATGAGTAATTGGTAGTGAGAGAGAAACTCATCATAGGTACAAGATACACCATCGATCGACACCGTGCGGATAACAAAAAAACCGTTTCTCATATAAGCTGATGTCACAGTTACTTCCTGGTTTGTGTCGGTGTTAGTTAATTGCAGGTAGGCGTTACCATTCCATCCAAACGCACAAAATGTGCGCCACAATACAGTGTGGTCTTGTTCGTGATTGAGGACACCTGTCTGTTCTCGCAGTATCTGTTTGGTATACGAAGCACCTGATTCATTTTGAGCATGTCCAGAAGTCAGAGGAAGGTCAGTCTGGATTTTGTCCACGAGTAGGTTTGCTCCGAGATGACCCAGCTCAAAGCTAAGTCGCGCTGCCGACATAGGCCAGATAGGCGGGTTGTACACTGCTTGCGCTATAATTGGTCCGTGGTCTATCGTGTTGTCAATGATGTGGATAGTCACACCAGTATGGTGGGCATCAGTATAAATCTGCGCTATTTCTGGTTCACTACCCCGAAATGCGGGCAGTAAAGATGGATGAATGTTTACCGTTGCTTGATGTGGTAACTCAAAAAGCTCCTGCGGTAGCTTGCTAAAGCCAGCGACCACAAATAGATCGGCGTTATACGTGCGTATGGCGTCAATAAAATTTGGTTCAATTAATGTAGCTGGAGTAAGCGTTTGCAACTGTCTTTCTGTCGCCCATTTGTATACAGGTGAACCTGGATACGTAACGACAGCGGTGGGAGTAGTATTACGGGCTTGGAGCACCTTTAAAACAGTCAGAGAATACCCACCACTGCCGAAGAAGATAAGGGGTCCTTTCATATCATAACAGTATTACAAGCACTCGATACACACGACTATACGCGTCAATCATGTGGCAATTGTACTATGTCCATATTGTTTCTCAAAACTAGCCGAGTAACTAAGTCGACTGGGGATAATCTAATTATGCAAAAGGGAGGAATGAATGTATTGTTAAATAAATAAACTAAAAGTTTCACACACATAAAACACAATGATCAACCAAATAGAAGCAACAGCAATCAAAGGTAAAAAAGCGATCAGCTTTTTGTTGGCTTTTAGTGTGACCACAGCCTTAGCTTTAATTGGCATCAACCAAGCCAGTGACACTAAGTACACTGCAACCAAAAATGACGACGATACAAATAGCAAAAAGTACGGCATAATTCCGAACGTGATGGTGCCTAACGCACATGCAGCAGGCGTAAGTCAAGGTGGATGTGGAGGTGAAGCTGGAGGTGGATGTGGAGGTGGATGTGGAGGTGGATGTGGAGGTGGAGGTGGATATGTAGGTGGTGACGGCGGCGGTGACGGCGGCGGTTGCGGCTGCTGTTTTCTACCTACTACGCAAGTACAGACTCCCGATGGTCCTGTAGCGATATCACAACTTACAGTCGATCAAATTGTGACAGCGTATGATGAAGTGACACAAGAGTACACTACCGCGACCGTTGCACAGGTGCTACGGCACGGTGAAGCTGGTGTTGATCAGCACGATTTCAATGCTGCTCCACTATTAGAATTACAACATGAGCAGGGTAAGCTAATCGTCACTGCTAACCACCCAATTTATGATACTGTCACTGCAACCTTTAAACCAGCTGGGGACTTTGAGGTAGGGAATACCCTATTAACCCAGACTCAGCCAGTATCTATTACCGGTGTCACAGAGCTTGAAGAAGCAGAGCACCTAGAAGCTGACAAAATTGTCTATAACCTCACATTAACTGCTGGTCCTCATACCTACATCGCAGACGGTATTGTGGTGCATAACAAAGGCGATGGAAGTGACTGTTACTAATACGCTGATATTCAAAAATGTATATCAACCATATGGAAAATAAATACAACGAAGACAACCAGAGTAGTGGATACAACGGAGACAACCAAGCGGTGCAAATAACAGAAAAATCACCTGTAAACATTACGTTGATACTCTTGTTTATAGTCTTTGCCCTCGTCTGCATTGGAGTAGCATTCTTGTATATGTCCAGTAATATTAATTCACCTATGACGCAGTTTCCAGCTGATGGATCATCAGAGCAATCAAATACAACGGATGGTGATCTTACTAACCGCGAGTCCGCACGTGCAGACAACTTTAACGCCAGAATTGCTGAAGGGGGGAACATTTTGCGTCAAATGGGAGCTGCTGAGGCGGCGATCTATTTTAATCGTATGCTTGAGTCTGCATCGAACCCTCAAGAAAGAGGTCGAATCGAATTGAATCTCGGAAACGCCCGTTTGCAATCCAATCGTGTAGAAGCAGTTGCTCTATTGAAAGCAGTGGCCATTAACGAATCATACTTTGACTTCACTCGAGCCAAAGCAACTAATTTTGTGCTCAATGAATATACAGCCAGCAACGACGAAGCATTCGCAAGAGAACACATTTTTACCGGACCAGTATGGGAAAATTTCTTAGGCGATGACTTGCAGGAGTCTACTTTAACCGGGTTTTTCTATTCAGCTGACTTAAGTCCGACACCCGAGGCAAACATGCGAATTGCTTCCGACTTGGCGGCACAGATTGCCTTCACCAATCTTACGTTAAACGAACGAGATCGAAACGCAGCAGCGGCACAAGATTACTTAAGGTTCGGTAATCAACTAATAACCGAACTGATTCAAGATGGTGGGGTTGTCTATGGTGGCACACCGCCCGACGAAATTGCTTTAGCTATGAATCGGCGTGGGCTCGCATTAGATATTCTTTACTTTTCTGGCTACATTGACGATGCAGACGAGGTAAAAGATTCGTATCGAGAAGCGATATCGTATTTGATTGATAATCCAATTGAAATTTCTGATGGAACCGGTTCTTTTATCCGGTACAACTATGCAGATTTTTTGTTCCGACTCGATGCTGAAGCCGAAGCAAATAATATCCGCACCGTGCTGTCACCAATAGGTGGCCTGATCAGCCGTAGCAATTTTACGACTTTTGTTGATGGTAAGTTAAACAACACCGTTCCTGATAGCCGACCACTTAATATGATTGGCCATCCCGAAACACTAAGGCAGATAATCGGGTTGTCCGATGAATTCCGTCGCTATCTTTTGGTAACTGGAGTGAGAAATGTTCCAGCCCAGTCTGAGTAGTTGATATAGTATGGCCCATTCAGGGAATATTGAGCAACCTGCAACTGCGATATATTACTATTAGTTTTCAATGAAGCATTACTTACTACAAACGTCTCTATTGGTAGCAGCAGTATCTTCCTTTATTGCTAGCTTGGTTTTATATAGTGGAACGCTGGCAGAATCGTCTATTATCACTGAAGACGACCGCAACACCACCATTAGTGCTACAAATGATGAATTGCCAGCTCATATACAAAACGATAATTTCGCACTAGGAGAGTACTATTTTGTGCAAGACGCTGATTCTGCTGATCGATATGATCTAGACAAAGCAAAGTATCATTATCTGGCAGCAATCAGAAAAAACCCGGTTGAACATCCTTCAGCGTGGTACCAGGTCGCCCGGATTGACTTTGTTGAAGGTAGGCTTAGTTCAGCGATATTTAACCTTGAAAAACAGCAAGAATACTTTGGAGATAATCTTCCCAATGTTTATTACATGCTGGGTTTGACATACGGCTATCTAGCCTTAGAAACAGAGTCACAGCAGCACTGGCAGCTAGCTGAAGAAAATTTCATTCGCTATATGGAGTACGCACCAGAATCAGCGTGGCCGCGGGTAGATCTGGCCTGGGTATATTTTTCGCAAGGGAAGTATGAAGCAATGTTGCCAGTATTAGAAACCGGTTTGGAATATAATCCTGACCAAGCATGGTTGCTAAATACCTATGGACTGGCACTTTTAAATACTGGTGACAGGGAGGCTGCCCGTCAAACTCTCTTGCGAGCACAGCGGGCCTACAAAAAGTTAACAGTTGACGATTGGCAGCAAGCATATCAAGAAAATGACCCACAGTCATGGAATCGAAATTTTGAACTGTTTGGCGACATTATTGACAGTAATTTGCTTTTAGCTTCACAAAGATAATTGCAACGATTGGTAACCCGTAGCTGTATAGTTGGGTAAGTGTTAGAATAAGCATCATGTATAGCTTTTTAGAGCGTCCAGTAATGTATGTTATTGCAGGTCTTGCAACATTTCAGTTTTTTGCTCTTGAATCTATCTTGCTACTTGCTCTTGATGTGACGACCTCCTACTTTCAAGCGCAGCTGATTATTGCAACCAGTTTGCTGGGATTGTTGCTTGGAACCATACCAGCTGCTCGATTTTCGCAAGCGAATTGTATTGCGTACACACGGTATTGTTTGTACATGATATGGGTATTACCGCTGCTCAGTCTTGGGTTAGTATTGATAAGTTTTGCGTATCCAATCATCGCGACCATTGGTTTGATGTTGGTGTTTGCTCCACTGGGTTTTATTGTGAGTGCACTATATCGGTTTGCGTCACCCTGGTTACTGTATGCGAGTGAATTGTTTGGTGCAGTCTTGGGCCTTGGGTATTTTATAATCGCCATTCCGTATTTACGCAGTGAAAATGCGTTAATCGCATTAACTATTGTGACAGCTTTGATTGTTTTGTTGATCCTGCGCAAACATACTTCTGTACCAGCTAGCTTAGTACTAGCTGCAGTGGTGCTGGCGAGTGGGGCTGGTCTAGTTTCGAATGTCTACAATCACCACGTCAATTTTCTGATTCATACTTTATGTCC
>Ga0307948_1003802_pt1 | contig 11124 bp, 12 predicted proteins | sample OrgLakmetagen280_FD_201824 | JGI IMG/M metagenome (GOLD analysis project Ga0307948, IMG submission 201824) | Saline water microbial communities from Organic Lake, Antarctica - #280 | ecosystem: Environmental > Aquatic > Non-marine Saline and Alkaline > Saline | place: Antarctica: Organic Lake...
ACACACACACACACACACACACACACACACAAACACGCACACACACAAATGTAAACACAAACATACTCGCACACAGGGCGCTGTTGGGCCTGCTGTTCTGTGCCGTGTTGTCCAGGGACTGGTGAGCAGGCACCTCTTAGCCTCAAGCCCGAATTGGCAGGTGAGTGTGTGTGTGATTTATTAATATGTGGATTGTGTGATTTGTTAATGTGTGTCTGTGTGTGCACGGGAGGGGAGGGGAGGGAAGGGGGGAGTTGATGATCAGGCAACTCCTAGCCACCATTCCCTCCCCCGCACACACAGACGCACACATTAGCAAATGGCACACACACACACACACACGTAAGAGTTGGTGACCAGGTACCTCCTAGCCACCACTCCCTCCCCCGCACACACAGGCACACACACTCACACATAAACAATCGACACACACACTTAGAGTTGATGATCAGGCAACTCCTAGCCACCATTCCCTCCCCCGCACACACAGAAACACACATTCACACATTAACAAATGACACACACACACACTCTTAGAGTTGATGAACAGGCAACTCCTAGCCACCATTCTCTCTGGCAGTTGTGAGTCTAGAGTCATGAGTAAGGGTGTGTCAGCCTCTCGTCAAGGCTAGACGAGGTTGAGCCTCGTCGAGCCTCGACGTCACTGCTGCTAGGGCCTATATCAACGAACCTGGCCCTCGTCGAGCCTTGTCGAGCCTCGCTGGCAAAATCATACACCCTAGTTACTCATGCCTACATATAACATAAACAAATACGTACACACACATATACGAGCACACACACACACACCCTATTTACCAACACTCAGTTATGAGCGTGAGTTGTGTCTTTAGTTATGTTTGAGCGTGGGTTGTGTCCTTAGTCATGAGTGTAAGTTGTGTCCTGAGTTATGAGCGTGACTTGTGTCCTTGCAACTTGTGATGGAGGTGCCTGTCTGACCATCCGCATATATGCTGTCTGTCTGAATGGGGGCTGCCTTCATTTCTAAAGACGCATGTATGCTGCCTGCAGTTTGGAAGGCACGTATAGTGTAGGTGCATTTGAGTAAAGGCACGTTATAGTGTAGGTGCATTTGAGTGAAGGCACGTTATAGTGTGGCACACTTGCGCAACACTTGTCTGGAGCATCACTGTCCACATCACTCTGCTGGTACACAAGGACGGTGTTTTCAAGGACATACACACGCACGTGCACATGCACATTGTGCACACACAAATATAAATACAAAGACACGCACAAACACACACATAAACACAGACGCACGCACACACACACACACACACACACACACACACACACACGCGGACACACACACACACACACACGCACTGACCGGTTAACACCGTCCACATCACTCTGCTGGTACACAAGGATAATGAATTTTACGGCACACACACACACATGCAAAAAGCATACACACGAACAAAAACACAAACACCAACACAAGAAACACACTCACAAACAACATACACAAACACACACAAACACACAAACACGCACACACAGGGTATCACTGCCTACATTGCTTTGCTGGTACACAAGGACGATGTTGCCACGGTCATCAAAGAGGACCAGACCCTTGCCACGTTGCACGGGCAGCTCTGAATGGGCAGCGGAGGCTCTGCTGCACTGTGTTTGTGTGGGCCTACTTATCTCAACTACGCTTGTCCGTGTGTGTGGGTGAGGGTGGGTGTGGATGTGGATTGGGTGTGGGTTTGTGTGTTGGTGTGTGTGTACTGGCATGTGTGTTTGTGTGTGTGTGTGTGTCAGGAGCAAGTGCTACTTTGTATGCTAGGACTTTGTTGCGCGCGTTTGCGTGTTTGTTTGGGCTTGTGCGCACAGCCGCACACAAGTCTGCAACCTGGTCATGTTCAGTCATTTATGCGGGTGTGCACCCGTTCATGTATATCTGTATATAGCTTTGTAATGAATTAACTACCTGGTTTTCCCCCCTTAAGTGTGTGACCCGATATTGTTAGCATTTTGTTTGTTAATGCTGCTTGACCTGCAAGCTGTCCATTGTGTGTGCGGTGTATGCAGATCCAGGAGACAAACTTTATGCACCTTGCCATAGGCCTATAGAACTAGACGTACAATCAGCTCTTACAACCCCCTAACTTATACCTAAATTCTACACGATTACTCGTAGACACTTTGTTGTACAGAGAGGTTGTGCAATGACCAGAATTGTAGTGGGCTTAGGCGGCAGGATGCAGCAGACATGGCTGACCTTACATGGCTGACCTTGCATGTGATCGAGTGGTTACAGAGTTTACAGAGTTTACAGGTAAAGCCATCAGTCAAAAATTGTGACTGCTAGGCTGTGATCAAGTGGTTTCATGCAACCCTATCCTTTGACTTCCTCGGACCAGACTTAGCTTGCACTTATGTCTTATGAACTGTTTTTTGTCGGTTTCAATGATTTACAACTCGCTGAGTCTATGGTGCTTGGTTACTAAACCACAATAGTAATAAGTTGACCTTCAACCAGGATTGCGATGTGGAATAAAGCTAGTAACTAGTAACAGATCCGTGTCTAAGATGTCTCAGAAACACGCAGCAGTGCTCCACCCGGTGCATAATGACATATGCGTGACGTGGACGCGTTGCTATCCACGGCGTTTTAGTTTAGCTGCTCACTGGTTCAGATATCTGGTAGATGGAACGCAAGGACAGGCGCAAGGCACTCGAGAACATCCATGTGGGAATGAAAGTCCCCCACGCCTCCATGCAAGGAAGCATCAAGCAGCACCACAGCAGCATAGCCGAATAGAGGGAGAGGTTTACAAGGTTTACAAGAAAAGGCCTACAGTCAAAGCGTGCGACTGCTAGTCTACTCATAAACAGTTCATGTAGAAAAAAGTTTGTTGTTGTTCTGGTGTAAAAAGTAAAAACATCCTGTGCTCTTAGAACAAGGACTCATACTTCCTGTGAAGAGACACTGTATGGGGGTGTGTGCAGTGGAAATAGCATGCTGTTCATCCTGGACATCATCATCAGCTTCACGCAAATCACAGGTAGGGGAGGAGGTGGGGTTCCATGTTGCGGTCTCAAAGCGAAGGGTGTGGACACGCAGTCTGAAACGGGCAACACTGCGAATGACATCTCGTGTGGGAGGTCTAGGAACATGTACTTGGGAAGGCCGTAGGGAGAACGAATAGCCAGGGCTGTTATCGGGGGTAGTGCACACCATCTGTTATATGTTATAAGTGAGAATTTTGCTGTTGTGGTGTTCTCTTGGTCAGCCATCAGAGTAGGGTGTCCAAAATCACAAGTGTCTCTCTCTGCTTGAGGTCCACAACAAAACGACTGAGGTCAATGGTTCACAGTTCCGCAGCTTATCTTTGAACATGTACTCTTGTATCAGACCAGTCATGGCTGAAACAATATGGGAAGTAAGACCAGCAGTCATCAGACCTGGAGCTCAGTCGCAAGTCAGCATGTAAAACTTGTTTGGCAGTAGTGCTGTTGCATCGGGTCAGAGATTTGTAGAGACGCATTGTGGCACGAAACCAGTTGAACTGTAAAGGCTCAAGGCCACACTCTCGCATAACGCACGCACCAAGAAGGAGTAGTGTCCCAAACACCAAGGATTCTTTTCAACATTGTCAACAGCCACTTCTGAACTGGGTTGTCCATCTCTTTGCCCTGTTTTAAGAAAGGAGTTGACCAGATCTGGCTTGCGTACATGCTAGCAGGAATTGCATAAGTTTTGAGGAGCCAAATGCGAGCATGCAACCTGTTGGTAAGGACATTCTCTTGAACAAAAAAATTTTCCACTGAAAGTGCCAGCCGTGAAGGGTCTCAGTGCTGCATCAGCCGCAGTGGTCAGATTGGTATTTTTGTCACACACCATGCCCAGGTATTTGAATGTGTCGGTGTAGGATAGTTGTATGCCGTCATAATAGAGAGGAGGCAAGCGGTTATCAGACCTGGAGTTGAAACACATTACCTCAGATTTGTGTGTGTTCACCGTCAAAGATTTCCTGTGGGCATAAACGCTGAGCCTGTTGAGCATGACCTGCAGCTGGTCATGAACATTGGACAGCAGAGAGAGATTGTCAGCAAACAGCAGTTCTGGGACAGTACAATTTGGAATACCAGTAAGTGCGCCCTGTACCCCTTCAGCCAGACTGTCAACATCATTCAAATAGATGGAAAAAAGCAGGGGGGATGGAGAGGGGACAGCCTTGCTTCACACCAAGCTCTGGCTGCACACTAGCTTGCTTGTCCCCATTCAGCAGTGCGTACTCATCTGTGTAATACAAGTCTTGGAGGATGGAGAGTAGATGGTGAGGCATGTGGCAGCGGCGTAAGTGCTCCCACAGTTTGTCTCTGGGTATGGATTCAAAGGCCCATCTGGGTATGGATTCAAAGGCCCAGCTGGGTATGGATTCAAAGGCTCTGGGTATGGATTCAAAGGCCCAGGCTCTGGGTATGGAATCGAAGGGCCAGGCTCTGGGTATGGATTCGAAGGGCCAGGCTCTGGGTATGGATTCGAAGGGCCAGGCTCTGGATGTGGGTTCAAAGGCCCAGGCTCTGGGTATGAATTTGAAGGCTCTGGGTATGGATTCAAAGGCCCAGCTGGGTATGGATTCAAAGGCCTGCTTGAAGTCGATGAATGCAGCATACAGTCGTGATGTGCTTGCTTGTAGTTTTTGGGCAGCATCTTTCAAGTGTCTTAATATGAAGGGTGGCTGTAGCGTGCTTCTGCAAGGGAAGAAACCGAACTGGAAATCCGAGATCTTGTTGTGCTAGTCACACCATTCTTGAACAATAGAGCACACAATATTTGCATATAATCTGTACAGCGTGCCACTCACATCGATCATTCTGTAATTACCCGGCTTCGTCACTGGCCCCTTTTTATAAATAGGAGTAAGCTTGGCTTATTTCCAGGACCTGGGCACGCTTGCTTGTTTCATGAGCATGTTGAAAAGAGCGGCATTGTGTGGATCCATCACATTAACATTTTCCTGTCCCCTGCCATTATGTCTGGGCACTCGTTTTGTGGCACACTTGACAAAAGTAGGAGTGATTGTGTAATAAAGGGAGAGAGGGAGGGAGTGTAAAGTGAATCAAGAACTGCATGAAATAAAATCAACAATGCTCAGCTCCATCAGTTCTGGGGAGGGAGGGAGAGGGGGAGGCACTACTGTGACAAAGTGTTATGCCTATCCTACACACTTCCTGGAATTCAGGGTTTACTAGGCATACAAATTTCTTTAGGCCTTCAGGCAAGGAGTTTGACTGCTCATAAAAAGTAATTTGCTATTGGAGGAAAAAGTAATGCTTTTATTGTTCTGGCTTAAGAAAGTAGGCATATCATGAGCTCCTGTTTGCTTCTTTTAATTTATTCTCCATGTGTGGGACGTTGTGTGTCTCTGCATCAATTGGCTGGTGCAGAAAAACAAAACGACATCCTTTCCTAATCCATGCCAGTAGTGTTACACTATCAGCGTTATTTTTTCCCCTTCCAGTTCAGTCATCTTAAAAACCATCCTTCATATTACAAGGTGACAAATCATAACAATCTCCTTTCATTACAGGAAAAGCGTTATGCAAGCCGGTTCAGGAAACAGTTGCAATAAAAGCAGTGAAAATGGTAAAGGAGGAAAGTTGCAGGCTTGCAATTGGCTCCTGATGGGAGTACTGGAATGTTATTGGAAAGGGTGTGCATGGTTTGAACGTGTCGCGCCAAATGAGTGGCTGCAACAAACTGTGTAACAACCAATTAGGAGGTCGACTGTTATACTTTATTATTTTAGCTACATGGTCAACAGTCTTGGTCAAGCAAGAGTGATCTATACTTTCATCTGACAGACAAGTTTACCAGCATAGTCAACAGAATGCATACGGAGCTTAAAAGTAAGCTTAATAACTCTTTGAGGATTAAGGGCCAAGTCGTCGAGAGGATACAACTGTGATTGTTGTAAATAGTGCCACCCACTCTCAGAAGGATGGTACGGATGGTAATGGAGGCTTCTTGAATAACGGTGCAGATCTTTGAACTGTTTCTGTGCGGCGCTCAGTTGGTTCTGAGGTCTAGTGTCCTGACAGTAGTTGGCTCTAAACTGAGGTGGAGATCACGTTGAATAATGCTGAGATCCTTGGGGTGGATCTGCTGATGGCTGGCGGCGTTGCTGAGTTGCTCTTCCTCAGTAGCCCCCTGCCACTCCGAAGAACTTAACCCCCTGCAGCGGTTTTCTTGTTTTTGCAGGGATGGTAGTGTCCAGTGCAGGATCTGGACGGCTGGAGGTCAACCTGATTTTGTCTGAGAAGCAGGGTGGAAGCCACTTTTATTAAATTTGTTTTTGCACAGCTAGATGTTCATTGCGGCTGCCGATATCCATGATTTGCTGAATTGCTTACGGCTTTGTCAATCATGCTTTACGGCTTTGTCAATCATGCTGCACGCTAGGTTATGTCTCTCATAATCCTTATTCGCTTATGTTGGCACCCAGGATGGAAATGCAAGGCCCTGCCTAGCATGTGTTGGCACCAGGCACAGAAACTGCAGAGCTAAGCTAAGGGACAGACTGCTAACGGGTTTTCTTGAACAAGCTTTCTTCTGTTAATATTCTGCTTTCTGCTCTATTGCGGTCCGCTTAGGCTCTTCTGCAGACAGACGTTCCCTCTTATCTATTATAGACGCATTCCCTTTGTTTAGATAGGTTTGGTTACAGGCTTTTTTCCAAGCTTCCGCTGAGATGCCCTCTGAGGCATATATAGTGATGTAAGTTTAACCTTAACCTTAAGCTAAGGGACTACCAGGGATAAACACGCACCCGCCTTGGCCATTGCCAGCCTCAATAATTACTGAGTCACAGAGCCAGCCCTACAGCGCTGAACCTGCCGTGCTACTTCACCAACACAGCCATTCATTGCAAGCCTATAGAAAGGTCTACTAAACAAACACTGCTTGCATCACCTCAGCATTACCTCAGCTTAAACCATACTACACGTTTCTTGCTGTACAGGGTTCTGCCCTGTACTTCATAACCATGCACTTGGTCCCGACGGGGACAAAGATGTTGGATAAGCATTGCTAGTGGCTTCACAGGCAGTGCAATTCTTTAATAAGGGCCTGTGTATATATAAGTGTATCAAAGTATCGGGATATTTTAGTTCGTACAGGAGGTGCACGTGTGCTTGCAGGGTGAGGAAGGTGGCTTGGCCGTGCTTGTAAGATTTGGTTACACCACTAGGAGTATTGCTCAGATATCTTTGAGGGTTGGTTTCAATGTCGAGTCTGGTTTATTTGGTATTTGTTGCAGATCTGATGGCATTCAAGCTTAGTTTTTCCGTGAGTGCTATGGCAAGTAGACCAATAGCTTGGAGTGGGTTTCTTGTACTAGTATCTACACAGTAGTCAATTTTGATGTCCACAGGATTATTTTAAAGTGGCGAGGTGATTTGCTGGGAAAAAGGCAACTCTTCTACTTGCACCGGCAGATCTCGTTTGCCACGTGCTTGCTGAATTCATAGGGGCGTGGTTGGTAGATCGAAGCAACCTCAAACATTTGCAAAGACATGGAAATGCTCCACATACTTCGATTTGAGCCTCAGCTGGACGGAGTGCCATAATTTGCAGGTCTGCAGACTATGTAGCTTTTTCGAGGCCCTCAGCCGCAATCAATAGCATGTTGTTGCAATTCCAATCAATAAGCCCTATGTGCGTACGTGTGTACGTGCTTGTCTGTGCATAAGTGAGCATGTGTGTTTGTGTGTTTGTGTGTGTGTGTGCGTGTGTGCGTGCGTGCGTGCGTGCTTGTGTTTGTGTGTGTGTGTGTGTGTGTGTGCGTGCGTGCGTGCGTGCGTGTGTGCGTGCGTGTGTGCGTATGTGTGTGTGTGTGAGTGTGTGTGTGTGCTTGTGTTTGTGTTTGTGTGTGTGTGTGTGCGTGTGTGTGTGTGTGTGCGTGTGTGCATGTGTGCATGCACATGTGCGTGTGCATGCCATTTACTAGTCCCTGCATCAGAGCTAAATACATGGTTATTAAAATTAAGCCATGTTGCTTCAAAATTCCCTTCATCTTTGTGCACATGCACACAAGCATGGGGTACCACAAATCCACACTCCTGCTCCCACCATCACCACCTCCCTCTATGCCCCATCCCCAACCCACACCAGCAGCACATTCCATTTCTGCTCCCATGCACGCAAGCGCTGTGTGCACTACCGCTCACTGCTCGTCTCCCCCTCCCTCGCTCCATCCCCGTCCTTGCTTCCCCTCCCCTCGCGTGTACGGTCAACCTGCCATGCCCACCCACCATCAGCATCTGCATCCTCTGAACCTCAGCGCAACAACAGCAGCAGGGACTCCGGACCTGGGGGTGTGCAGCAGTCCAGCAGCAATCGCACACAACACAGGAAGGCTGAGGGTGCGCAGGGTGAGCATTGCCTTGCTGTCATTACAGAGAAATAGTCAGGGTGTGTATCCTTCTTACACATCCTTGGTGTGCACTCTAGAATGCCAAATGAAATGGATGATGTCTGCGTGCTATTCTCTACAAATACCAAACTAGGTATTTACACAGAGTGCCCTGAACAATTTCAACAGGTTCACAGCCTCAGGGGGACTCTATTCAGACAAGGAGTCGGAGTAGCCAAATTCAGGCCAGTGACGGAGATGGCAGGAAGCGGTTGCGAGAGGAGGGGCAGGAGCAGCAGGCTGGTGAGTTCCTAAGAGGGAGTTCTCAGTATGGCATGCACGTTTGACAATGCCTCGACGCAAGTGTGTGCTTCTCCTTATTGTGCCACATACATGGAATAATGGATTCATGCAGGAAGGTTTATGAATGAGCATTAGGACTACCAGAAATGGAAGAGATGAAAATGGTTCTTGTTTGTGTCGTCTAATCGGTGTCTGTTTGGCAAACACATACTCCAATCATTATTTATCTCTTGAAGTAAAAGAGTGTGTGTCTATGTCTGTGTCTGTGTCTGTTTTCTGTGTCTGTAACTGTGTTTGTGCACGCGTGCTGTGTGTGAGTGTGTGTGTGTGTGTGTTCTTGTGCGTGCACATGTGTGTGTGTATGTGCATTTGCCTTTGACCTGCAATCAAGGAATAGTGCTCGCAACACTGATGATTTCCTAATATAACCTCTGTTTCTTTCTCTCAGTTACGCGCCCTCCCCACAACAGAGCTAGCATTCAGTCAGCGATTGGCAGATGGGACAGAGGGAGTGATGCACAGCCAACCAGCAAGCGACATAGGCTGGGAGGGGACAGAGGTAGGCTGGAGGTGGGGAGTTCAGTCACTGTGCTGTACATGCATGGACGGGCTGATAGGGATGATCATTTCAGGACCTGATAGTTGTATTGGATAGCTGAAATTTCTTACATGCCTGCAAAGAAGCAGGCAGAAAGACCCAGTAGGTGGCTCGCAATCTGGAATTTGGGAATATTTGGGGTCAAGAACAGACATCACTACTCTCACACTGCACCATTCTACACCCTCCAATTCTAATCGGTCTTTAGAGGCCTGGATAATCCATACCGCAACTCTGGGTATGGTTTGAAATCAAATCAAAAAGGGCTGAAGCTTGCAGCATGTATGGAGCGACAAATTTCCTGTTATTTCCCACTGTGCCTCTTGTGTAAGTGCCTCCCTTTCGAAGGTTTTCCCAGTACCCCTGCTCCAAACTCGAAATAGCAGCAAAATGTTGTAAAGTTGTAAGATGTATTTTGACTGCATCCTGGAGTAGGTGATGTTTGCTGCAACTGTAGGACTGCACAATTTCCCTGCCAATGTGGGTGCAAATAGGCACCAAGCCCCACACGGCCCTCGGTTGTGGAAGTGCCAGCAAAGCTCATTGGCAAAGAAATGAAAGCGAGTAGGTATGTTGCATTCAGGTCAGGTAGAGGGGCTTTACGCTGGAAGGAAATCCTATTGGCACTATATGGGGGGACCTTTTGGCATGGGAACGACTGCATTCCAAGGCGATATACTCATGAAATCCGGACAGACGCCCAATACGTCGAACGTGATGAGTGTAAAATTCAGAGCTGTCTAACGCTGTCTTAGCCGTTTGTTATGTATTGCATGACTCTTGGTCAGGTTCCATGGCATGCTATCTAGGGCGACAGAGCAGGGACGAAGGCCATACACCCCACGGCTGGACGGCTGGTACACTCAAACACGGGCTGTTCTGTGCCAAAAACTATGCACGATCATTCTCTCCCGTTCATTGGTCGTTTCTGACGGAGAAGGTTGCAACGGATTGAGATTGTAGTAATAACAAAGGTGTGACCAGTAAACATTGCACGAGCAGCAACAGGCTGCAAGCTTGGAGATACCTTCCGCACTTGCAAAGGCAGGCCGTGGATGCGTGGGATCGCCCCTTCCCCCAGCATAAACCGTCCAGCCTCCAGCACCATTTTGACAAAGCATAACAAAGCATGACACGACAGAAGCTTATGTGCTGGAGCACAGGTGGATTGGAGCAGATCTAGTCGTAGGATTTTCTCTGCCAGGTCCTACAAAGTGACGAAATGGGTGCAAAAGGGCATAACACACAGGCTTGTTGAGATATGTACTTCACCCTTTGTGACCCTAATTACGGTACCGTACTGTAATACGCCATACAGTACGGTGCAAGCACGGTCTCTATGACTAAACATTGTTCGACGGTACAGTACGGTGCCGCCGTACTTGTATGGTCTGACCGTACAATGGCCTTAAAAGCCACTAGTTTCACCAGGCCTGTGCACTGTACGGTGTACGGTACGGTAAGCTTTGTACTGTACGTATCGTAATTTTGTAAATTACGGCGTAATTACGATTTTGGAGGATCGTAATTTACTGTATTTACGGCAATTTACTGTACGGCGTACGGTACGGTGCCAAGCTGGCACTGCCGATGCAAAAATGGCCTCCGAAAGGCCTCTCCACCCCAAAACCTCCCAATTTTGCTCCCCAGTGTGCTCCTCCCATGTGCTGACGCCACACAATACACAATGCTTCCCTGAACGACCCTGAGGCTGGGTTGGGGCTGCATCAGCTCAAGGGAAGGGCCCAGCAGTGGCTTGCATAAACACTCAAAATTGGACGCAGTATTTGATTCATGGTGTTGATTTGTGTTAAACAATTGTTTCAAAAA
>Ga0307948_1003809_pt1 | contig 11120 bp, 12 predicted proteins | sample OrgLakmetagen280_FD_201824 | JGI IMG/M metagenome (GOLD analysis project Ga0307948, IMG submission 201824) | Saline water microbial communities from Organic Lake, Antarctica - #280 | ecosystem: Environmental > Aquatic > Non-marine Saline and Alkaline > Saline | place: Antarctica: Organic Lake...
AAATGAGTGTTGGTGTGGGTGCGGGTGTGGGTGTGGGTGGGGATGTGGGGGGTGTGGGTGTGGGTGTGGGTGCGTGTGTGGGTGTGGGTGTGGGTGTGGATGTGGATGTTGGGGGTTGTGGGTGTGGGTGTGGGTGTGGGTGTGGGTGTGGATGTGGGGGTTGTAAATGTGGGTGTGGGTGTGGATGTGGGGGTTGTAAATGTGGGTGTGGGTGTGGGTGTGGGTGTGGGTGTGGGTGTGGATGTGGGTGAGGGGTGTGGGTGTGGGTGTGGGTGTGGGGGATGTGGGTGTGGGTGTGGGTGTGGGTGTGGGTGTGGGTTGTTAAGTGTATTGTTGTTGATTCATTTTATAGCTGGTGGCAGTCTCAGTCAAGTCACAGACGTGATTGGCATGGTGCGGCTTGATGAGCTTGCGTTCAATCTGGCTGGGGCTCTTAGGTAAACCAGTACCTGCGCCAGCTTGTCGACAGTGCAAAAGTCCTTCGCTATAAAGACTGACAGTACCTTGATTGTTAATGGCACCTTTATCATGCATGTTTAAGAGAGAGGCGTCAATGCTGTACACAAATGTCATAGCTCAAACGTTCTTGTGTGTGCGTATTGTGTGTGTGTGTGTGTTTTGTGTGTGTGTGTATGTGAGCTCTTGCTGCCAGATGAAGCACACAGCCTATCTAGGAAACTTTTACTTAAAGCACCTTTAGTCAGTCACTTGATAATAACAATGATGACAACCTAACAAACCTTCAGTCAGTCACTTGATAATATATAATATAACGTAACGGACCTTCAGTCAGTCACTTGATAATAACGATGATGATAACGTAACGAACCTTCAGGCAGTCACTTGATAATGTAATCGCAAAATGCTGTCAACCAAGAGGGCAAAAGGGTGGTATATTACAGGGCCACCTGCACGTGTGTGAGTGATAGCAGCAAAATTACTCGGGACCAGAACAACAGTTGTATACTGCAGGGCTACCTGCACGTGTGTGAGTGATCGCAGCAAAATTGTCGTGACCCAATCAACAGGCTGCCTGCAAATTATCATCTGTTGTGGGAAGCGCGTTGCCACCTCCAGGGTGTCGACAATCATTATTGGAACATGGCACCAAATTTGCCTGCAAAAGTTAATATTGTGTGATGTGTGTGTGTGTGTGTGTGTCTGTGTGTGTGTGTGTGTCACCTATCGTTGGTTACACATCGGATTGTTGGTTACATAACAGATTGTTGGCTAATTAATGGATTGTTGGTTACACAACTTACATTTGCAGGAAGTGTGGGGTTTCCTCTGAGGTTGTGAGTAGCATGAATTGCAAGCAGGAGCGAGCCTATATCCTGGAAGACCACAGGCAGGGCCGTACTCAGGTACGAGATTGAATGGGTGTGGCTTTGCCTGCTCATTTGTGCTAAAATCACAGGATTGTCGAACAGCTCAATGAAATATTATTTAGGTCTACATACCAACGCGCTCCCCTCGGCTGTGGTTCCCTTGGGGATATCAAATGCCATGTGGTATGTCCACTTTGTATTACAGTCCACCTGCGGCCCCCACACGCAGGTCCTCACAAATGTGGGCGTGCTGACAGAGGGGAATTCAATGACACATCCGTACCGTGCATGCTCCTGGTTTTCTTACACTTAGTATCCATCCCATACGCCACCCACACGCAGGTCCTCACAAACGTGGGTGTGCTGACAGAGGGGAATCCAATGACACATCCGTATCGTGCATGCTCCTGGTTTTCTTACATTTAATATCCATCCCATACGCCACCCACACGCAGATCCTCACAAACGTGGGTGTGATGACAGAGGGGAATCCAATGACACATCCGTATCGTGCATGCTCCTGGTTTTCTTACATTTAATATCCATCCCATACGCCACCCACACGCAGGTCCTCACAAATGTGGGCGTGCTGACAGAGGGCTACGATGACACATCCATATCGTGTATTCTTATGGCCAAACCCACTACTTCAACTGGTCTGTACACTCAGTGCGTGGGCAGGGGGCTGCGCACGCATCCAGGTTTGTGAAGAAAGGGGGAAATGGGGGGGCAAAGCGTGAATTCGTGCAAACACGACACAAGTAAGAATGGGTGAAGGTGGCCAAAACATATTTTGCTTGTGTGATCACAACATTGTACACTTGGAGCAGGGGTGCACTTGGAGATGGGTCACACTTGGAGAAGGGGGGCAAAGCCGGTGTGTGTGTGTGTGTGTGTGTGTGTGTGTGTGTGTGTGTATGTGTGTGTGTGTATGTGTGTGTGTAAAAGAAAGAAAATAAGCATGCAGCACACTGCAAGTAGCGAGCGCAAACTAACAACTGACAGCTGTGCTCGTGTGCTTATAATCCTTCTAGGATTTGAAGTCAGTGCCAATATTTTAACCAGCCTAAACCTGATCTTTTTTTATTCCTACCCCGCTTCCTGCCCACAAGCTGGGTCGTTTTTTATGCAATCCATTGCACGCACGCGTTATAAAATGTGATATGGTTGTTTCTGCAGTAGTACAGGTAACTCTCCATACCATGGCCTAATCAGTACCTGTTGTTTTGTGGTCACGAAGGGGAAGTCAGTAGGTAGTCAATTTTACCTTTTTTCCTGGACACGCACAAATCTGTATGCGACGAAGGTAAGGCAAAACACTGGAGGGCGTTTGCGTGTGCGTTGATTTGGTCTTGACTAACGGGTAAGAATGCACAGCTGTTAAGGTATGTGCACTGAGTGGTTTTAAGGTGTGTGCATTGAGCGGCAAAACAAGGTATGTGTGCCGACTTATGCTACGGTATGTGCACTGAGTGGTGTTAAGGTATGTGCACTGAGTGGCAATACAATATATGCATTGAGTGGTATCAAGGTATGTGCACTGAGTGGTATCAAAGTATGTGTGCCGACTAATGCTACGGTATGTGCACTGAGTGGTGTCAAGGTATGTGCACTGAGTGGTACTACAATATGTGCACCGAGTGGTAAAAGAAATGTGCACTGAGTGGTTTAAGGTTTGTGTGCCGACTAATGCTACGGTATGTGCACCGAGTGGTATCAAGGTATGTGCACTGAGTGGTACTACAATATGTGCACCGAGTGGTATCAAGGTATGTGTGTGCCGACTAATGCTACAATATGTGCACTGAGTGGCACTAAAATATGTGCACCGAGTAGCACTAAAATATGTGCACCAAGTGGTATTCAGGTGCACCAAGTGGTTCTAAAATATTTGCACCAAGTTGTGTCAAGGCATGTATATCAATCTGTATAGACTTTCTATCAGGGTTTTCCCAACAATTGTTTAAAGGGTTTGGGCAGGGGGAACATCCCAACCAATGTTGGTTTCTTTGGGTGGATGGTTGACATGCTAGCATTGCTAAAAGGGTGCCGGCATCGCTGCTGAAAGTTGTAGAGCACGCATCAGCAAGGTAAGGGTGCGTGCATACCCCCATCATGGACTTGCTCTACTCCTTCATGCACCAGTTAACAGAAAAAGAAATGAATGCGTGCGTGCTATTTGGTTGCATACCAACAGGATCCCTGCAGCCTGCAACGATGATGAACAGCTTGCTCTGCACACACATGTGCACTCATACCAAAAAAACATGAGAGGAGTTTGCTGCTGTGCTTCACGGATTGATAAAAGATCCCTTTGCATTCTTATGACTGACTTGTGTCCCCTCGTAACACCTCACCCAAACAAACAGGGAAAGAGGACTGCATGCTGCTGGACTTTACGGATCGCTTGCACTCCCTGGATCATGACAGTGACTTGGTCACTAGTGAAGAGAGTGAGTGGATCATGACAGTGACTTGGTCACTAATGAAGAGAGTGAGTTGATCATGACAGTGACTTGGTCACTAATGAAGAGAGTGAGTGGATCATGACAGTGAGTTGGTCACTAGTCAAGAGAGTGAGTGGATCATGACAGTGACTTGGTCACTAGTGAAGAGAGTGAGTGGATCATGACAGTGACTTGGTCACTAGTGAAAAGAGTGAGTGGATCATGACAGTGACTTGGTCACTAGTGAAGAGAGTGAGTGGATCATGACAGTGAGTAGGTCACTAATGAAGAGAGTGAGTGGATCATGACAGTGACTTGGTCACTAGTGAAGAGAGTGAGTGGATCATGACAGTGACTTGGTCACTAATGAAGAGAGTGAGTTGATCATGACAGTGACTTGGTCACTAGTGAAGAGAGTGAGTGGATCATGACAGTGACTTGGTCACTAGTGAAGAGAGTGAGTGGATCATGACAGTGACTTGGTCACTAGTGAAGAGAGTGAGTGGATCATGACAGTGACATGGTCACTAATGAAGAGAGTGAGTTGATCATGACAGTGACTTGGTCACTAGTGAAGAGAGTGAGTGGATCATGACAGTGAGTTGGTCACTAGTGAAGAGAGTGAGTGGATCATGACAGTGACTTGGTCACTAATGAAGAGAGTGAGTGGATCATGACAGTGACTTGGTCACTAATGAAGAGAGTGAGTGGATCATGACAGTGACTTGGTCACTAATGAAGAGAGTGAGTTGATCATGACAGTGAGTTGGTCACTAGTGAAGAGAGTGAGTTGATCGTAATGTAAAAGACTCGGTCACTAGTGAAGATAGTGAGTTGGTTGCAAGTTACAATGCATAGTCACAGAGAAGAGAGTGAGTTGATTGCACCTCCCTGGATCATGACAGTGAGTTGGTCACTAGTGAAGAGAGTGAGTTGATCATAATGTAAAAGACTTGGTCACTAGTGAAGAGAGTGAGTTGGTCACTAGTGAAGAGAGTGAGTTGATTGTAATGTAAAAGACTTAGTCACAAGTGAAAAGAGAGTTAATTGTAAGTTACAATGCTTAACCAGAATTGAAGAGAATGAGTTAATTGCGAGTTAAAAGGCTTAGCCAGAAATGAAGAGAGTGAGTTGATTGCAAGTTACAATGCATAGTCACAAGTGAAGAGAATGAGTTAATTGCGAGTTATCAAATTTAGCCAGAAATGAAGAGAGTGAGTTGATTGCAAGTTACAATGCATAGTCACAAGTGAAGAGAGTGAGTTGGTTGCAAGTTACAATGCATAGTCACAAGTGAAGAGAGTGAGTTGGTTGCAAGTTACAATGCATAGTCACAAGTGAAGAGAGTGAGTTGACTGCACCTCCCTGGATCATGAGAGTGACTTGGTTATTAGTAAAGAGGGTGAGTTGATTGCAAAGTGAAAGGCCTAGTCACAAGTGAAAATAATGAGAAGAGTGCATAAGTGAAGGTCTCATACCAACGAGTGATGGGGAAGGGAGAGGAAGAAGGGTGAGGCTCACGTGATAAATGGTGAAGAGGATGGAGTTTAAGTGAAGAGAACGAAGTGGAGGTAAGGATTGATGCTGAGGATCAATGCTGAGGATCAATGGTGAGGAGGATAGAGTTTAAGTGAAGAGAACGAAGTGGAGGTAAGGATCGATGCTGAGGAATAATGCTGAGGATCAATGGTGAGGAGGATGGAGTTTAAGTGAAGAGAACGAAGTAGAGGTAAGGATCGATGCTGAGGATTAATGCTGAGGATCAATGGTGAGGAGGATGGAGTTTAAGTGAAGAGAACGAAGTGGAGGTAAGGATTGATGCTGAGGATCAATGGTGTGAGGATCAATGGTGAGGAGGATGGAATTGAAGTGAAAGGCCTCGTACAAACGAGTGATGGGGGAGGGAGAGTAAAAGGGAGACAGGCCCCTCCTGATCAATAGTGTTACTATTGGAGAGTGAGTGCTAAGTAAAAAAAGCGTGCGTAATCACTGAGAAGAAATTGAGTAGGAATTAGCACGTCTTTGTACGCAATAACTATCGTCAAAAGCGTAGGTTGTACCCAAACAGAGGCGCACAAAATTTCCCCTCCTGGAAGCCGCAAATTTGTCACTGCTGAAGAGGAATGTGCTGCTACTTCTCCCAGTATGCACTTGCGCTGTACACCCTCAGTCACGTGCCAAGTTCTGTTGGGTTTGGTGATCAAGCTTGAAATGGACCTTCATACACTTGTCAGACACTTGTCAGCGCAGTGATTGTGAGTGTGTGTGCTGCCGTAGCAAATGCTTTACAAAAGGTCATTGATTCTTCCCAAAACCTGCACACACGTCACCCTCACGTGTCAACTGTGACGTGCAGTTTTCAAGGGAGAAAAGGGTGTGGTGCTCAAGAATTATGAGGCTGAGGACAGGAAGAACGTCGAACCGGAGCTGCGGAAGATCATGGTACGTATCATGCTTCGGACGCGTTTCGTGCTTTGGCTTAGGTGACCTTCTTACAATCTTGATGTTCTGCTTGGAATCCTCTATAGAGTGCTCAGCTCTAACGCTCTGCGTACTGCACATGACGTGCGCATGCTTGCAGTTGTCCTGGACATCCATGGGATGTTCTGCTATGTGACGGCGCTTGTGTTGTTTTCTGAAGCTGTGGAAAACCTTAACCGGCAGTGAAAACCTCTCCCAACGTGAAATGTTTCAGGAAGTCATTTGGGAGCCATTGACCGTAAAATGTTGTAGCCAGTACAATGCGCAATCTATTTACCTTGACTGTTTTTACTCAAACCAGAAGGCCTGCGGTGAACTGGACCCTCTGAACATCATTGTATGCCATGACCCAGTGCTTGCGGTGTTGGTCTGTTGAGTGGCATTTCACTCCCACCAAACACACTCAAACACACACGTGCTTGCACGCATACACATACAGCACTCACGCACACAACACTCACGCACACAACACACACAACACACACACGCGCATACAAACGCACAAACACATGCCACGTGAGTATGTAAGAAGGTCTCAGTGTGAGCACAATCACCTCCTTGTTTTTTTGCAGCTTGGTTGTATTATTGCAATGAGTTTCTTCCCTACAACAAAAGTTAAAATCAAGGGGAAGTATCCGTGGTGCATTGTCCCACTGAATGTGTGTGTGCTGAACTCTTTGTGATGTTGTGTGGTGTCAGTCTGAGATTGACTTACAATTCTCCCTTTGTCGCACAACCATCACACACAGGGAGGCGAGTTTGAGTTGTACCAACAGCAAAAGTACTTTTGGTGAGTAATCAGCAGTCCATGTAGGGTGCGCTTTTTATGACTTGATGCCAGGGTGCGCTTTCTTATGACTTGATGCCAGGTTTGTGTGCTTCCGGCCACACCTCCAACTGGGCCGTGGATACCTGCATCTAAGGTTTAGGCACAATACCTTTGGCTGTAGCTCAAGCTGGCTGTAGCTCAAATACACGCGTGTTTAATTGACGACAAACACAAGGACGGATTCAGATACATGTCGTATTGGATGACGGTATAGAACGTGACCATTGGCAGCTTTGCCAGAGGAGTGTGGAGGGTTACGGCACAGCTCAGACAAATCATTACGTGGTACATAATCATAGTAGTGTGTACTTGTGGGAAGACGTATAAAGTGTGTAGACTCATTAGTTTGGGTAAGCATTATCAGTATCAGTATCTGGGAAGACGTATAAAGTGTGTAAACTTCTAAGTGTGGGTGAGCATTATCAGTATCAGTAGCTCAATTATACCAGATCAACACTTAATGTATATGATAACTCCAACACTTAATGTATATGATAACACCAACACTTAATGTATATGAGAACACCAGACTGAAGGTTTACAAGGTTTACAAGTTAAGCCATCAGTCAAAACGTGCGACTGCTAGGCTGCGTATGTAAAACGTGTAAAAACTGGGATAATTGTTGTTGTAGCACCAGACTTGTAGCACCTTAAGAAAAAACCCTAGAAAGGGAAAAAAGGCACAACGTTGTTTGTTGTTTGTGACATTGCAACACTGAATAAATCAATAGATAATCAAGCATCTGCCAGGAATTTTCATGATGACACCGGACTGAAGAGATACAGCACTCACAACCTACATGCATTTTATTACACCTGACTGAAGGAGACATAGAATTCACGACCTTCATGCATTTTATTACACCTTGTTCACGCATCCACTCCTGCGCATAGCTCACTTACAGGGTTGGCCATAAACTTATATTTACACCGTATATGTCGGTGTTTTTGGTGATTTCCCTGCCAATAATACCGTATACCTCGTGTATATGTATATGGCTCTGGCCAACCATACTCACTAACATTAAGGTTACAATAATAATATTACAATGGGGGGTGACCTTCAGCCAGATTATCTGGCTGATCGGCTGCTAACCGGTCTCGGCCTCACAAACTTACAGGGTTGGCCAGAACCGTATATATACGTATATATACACCGTATATTTGGTGATTTCCAAGCCAAAAATACCGTATGTACACCGTATATGCATGGTTCTGGCCAACCCTACAAACCTGTCTACGTACCCATTTGGCTAGGGTTGGCCAGAACCGTTTATATGCACCATATATGACCGTACATACGGTGATTTTCGGGAAATTGTTACCGTACATACACTGTTTATGACCGTACGTATGGTGATTTGACAAAATTACCGTACATACATCGTATATATGTATATATGTATGGTGTTGGCCAAACCTACATTTAACCACCTCCGTGGTTCATTCAAGCATCCACTCCTCTCCTTAGCGCACAATGGCACAACAACAAAGAAGCCCATACATAGTAAACACAATCCCGCTTCTGCAAGAGTCAGTGCTCATGCTTGCTCCAGTAGCTCACTTCAAAATCCTCTTTTCGCCCTCTTGCGCACAACGACCAGCATGCTGTGCCCGTGCTTATCAACCCAGCCCGCACGCACGCGCGCTTCTCTGCGGCTTTGTGGATTTTTTTCGCGCACACGTCTGCAAGAGTCACCGTTCACACTCCTCTGTGACTTTGTGGATTATTTTCATGCACACGTCTGCAAGAGTCACCGTTCACGCTCCTCTGCGACTTTGTGGATTTATTTCGCGCACACGTCTGCAAGAGTCACCGTTCACGCTCCTCTGTGACTTTGTGGATTTATTTCACGCACACGTCTGCAAGAGTCACTGTTCACGCTCCTCTGCGTCTTTGTGGATTTATTTCACGCGCGCTTCGCACTTCTAAATGCAAACGCTGCACCCCCTGCTCATGCTTTCTAGTGCAAAACTGCTTCACGTACTACTCACACCCCTACTTGCCAACATGCCTCACAATGCTAATACTCGTCAATGCAAACTTGCGCCGCACAGGGTCCAAAGGTTCCGTGAGTTTTGGATGGGTGTATTGCCTTCAGCCCCTATTCGAAGAAGGGTAGGCCAGGGTGTGCTTCTTTTGTGCCTGCGTCGTTCCTTTGAACTAATTGTCCAAGGAAGAATTTATCCGAAACGGAAGGAACATCAAATAAGTACACGCTCCACATATTTGCATTTTTATTTTTGCGCACACATATGCACCCCTGTTACCAACAACACACGCCATTTGTATTTGTACAGTTTTTACCGCAACAGCAGCCGCAGCAGCCGTCAGGGAGTGTGTGGATTCAGCTCTTTGAGATCCCTAACTCCAGTCTCCCAGGTGCACAGGCAACAGGAAAGAATAAAATTGCTTTGAAGTGTTTTGTTATCAGTAAGTGTGTGGATTCACCTCACTCAGATCCCAACCTCCAGTCCCAGGTGCACAGGCAAGAGGAAAAAGCAAAAATACAAGTCTTAGCGTTATTAATTAAGTGTGTGTGTGTGAGTTCACACACACACACACACACACACACACAGACACACACACACACACACACACACACACACACACACACACACACACACACACACACAGACACACACACACACACACACACACACACACACACACACACACACACACACACACACACACACACACACACACACACACACACGAGACCACAACCTCCAGTCTCCCAGGTGCAGAAAGATGAAGCAGTTTAACACTCCAGTGTTCTGCAGGCATGCCAAAATCCTTAACTAGTCTTTTTACAAAAGGGTCAAGGACCAAGATCTTGTAGGGCGTCCACAAGCATTGTAATCTAGGATGCTTACAAAAGAATTTACACAGGTTAAGCAATGCTGTTAATCAATTCTGCTTGCACTCTAAGCACTCACAATCTGCATTTGCTTTTTGCGCAGCCTCTGGGTCCAAGCGGAAGCGCCTCAACTACGAGCTCCGCGTGTCTCTTCCTTGGTAAGTCTGTGTGTGTGTGTGTGTGTGTGTTTGTGTGTGTGTGTGTGTGTGTGTGTGTGTGGCTGCACATGTGTGTGTGTGTGTGCATGTGTGTGTACTCGTGGCTGCACATCTGTGTGTGTGCATGTGTATATGTCTATTCCTTGTCAAGTCTTTGTATGTGTGCATGTGTATGTGTGTGTGTACATGTGGCTGCACATCTGTGTGTGTGCATGTGTGTGTACCTACGTCTCTTCCTCGGCAAGCCTGTATGTGTGGGTGGCTTTGCAGACAGGGTGGTAAGGGTTCTGTAGTGAGCAAAAAGAGTATTGTTTGTGCTAAAGCGTGAACAGTAGTTCTTCCTCAAATACAAATGAAGCCAAGTCCTGGTTGATGTCGTCATGTACGCTTTGACTTCTGTGCATGGACACAAAGCGGTTGAAACTTATAGCGGATGCTTTGACACCAGATACTAAATCCCACGCCAATGTGAAAGGAGGGAAGGCACTAAAGACTTGATTGATGTGGGGAAAATCTGGATTATAGTTTACAGTGCATGCATATAAAATTCTAATCTTCTCTTCATCAATGCTCACACGTGATCCGTGCACTCCCTCACACTCATGCTCAGTTGCACTCATATGTTGCGCTTGATCCTGTGCTGAAGAATGTGTGCACGCATGTGCATGGCAGACGCCAAAATTTTTAAACGTAGGCGTGACATGTGTTGGAGTGAGATTCCAAATGTGCAGCAGCGCCTCGTTCACACAAAATAAGAGGCAGCAGCGCCTTGTTTATTGGTCACAGGCAGCAGCGCCTTATTTACTGGTCACAGGCAGCAGTGCCTTGTTTACTGGTCACAGGCAGCAGTGCATTGTTTACTGGTCACAGGCAGCGGCGCTTCATTAACAAATTGATAGGCAGCAGTACTTTGTTGACTAGTTCCTCCTGACTCTTCATTTACAAATTGATAGGCAGCAGTACTTCGCTGACTAGTTCCTCCTGACTCTTCATAAACAGATTGATAGGCAGCA
>Ga0307948_1003818_pt1 | contig 11108 bp, 7 predicted proteins | sample OrgLakmetagen280_FD_201824 | JGI IMG/M metagenome (GOLD analysis project Ga0307948, IMG submission 201824) | Saline water microbial communities from Organic Lake, Antarctica - #280 | ecosystem: Environmental > Aquatic > Non-marine Saline and Alkaline > Saline | place: Antarctica: Organic Lake...
GATCATTCAGGAAACCCTGGAAAAAAACCAGGCGGGCTTTCGCAAGTTGCCCGGTACGGCCCTTAAAAATCAGACCAGCGGCGAAGTGGTGTATGAGCCACCCCAGTCCGCGACCGCAATCGCGGATCTTATGGTGAATCTGGTGGCGTACATTAACGACGACCAGCTCTGCGATGCCGACCCACTGGTCAAAATGGCCATTATTCATCACCAATTCGAAAGCATTCACCCATTTTACGATGGCAACGGCCGAACCGGGCGCATCATCAACATGCTGTACCTGGTTGCCAGTGATCTACTCGACCTGCCCATCCTCTACATGAGCCGCTACCTCATTCAAACCAAAGCCCGCTACTACGAGGAGCTGCAAGCAGTAAGGGACACCGGCAACTGGGAGCCTTGGCTGCTGTACATGCTGGAAGGCATCAGCCAGACCGCCCGACAGACCATCGACCTAATTAGCCGCATTCGGGAACTGATGCAGCACACCAAGCATCGGATGCGCGAGGAATGCCCCAAGATTTACCGGCAAGAGCTTCTGAACAACCTGTTTAACCACCCATACACCAAAATTGAATTTGTGATGGATGACCTCGGCGTCAGCCGCATCACTGCCACCAAGTACCTGGACGAACTGGTAAACACCGGCCTGTTGGATAAAACCAAGGTCGGTCGCAGCAACTTTTACATCAATACCCCGCTGATGAGACTGTTTCTTGAGCGCGGATAGATCAACCTGGAAGCCAACATGACCAATAACGACATCGTCCAAAAACTCTGGAACCTCTGCGACGTCCTGCGGGACGACGGCATCAACTACTCGGACTACGTCACCGAACTGGTGCTGCTGCTGTTCATCAAGATGGTGCACGAGAACACCGAGGCCGGCACGCTCAAGAAGCACCCCTTGCCCGAGGGCTGCCGCTGGACGGATCTGAACACCAAATCCGGCATCAATTTGCTGAACGATTACAAACGGATTCTGCTCAGTCTTTCCACCGGTAAAGACGGTGATGGTAATACTGTGCACGATGACCCGCTGATCAGCGCTGTGTATGCGGACGCCCAAACACGCCTGCGGGAGCCGCGCCACCTGGAGCAGATGATCAAAGCCCTGGACCAGATCGACTGGTTCAATGCGCAGCAGGACGGCCTGGGCGATCTTTATGAAGGCTTGCTTGAGAAGAATGCCAATGAAACCAAATCCGGCGCCGGCCAGTACTTTACGCCCCGCGCACTAATCAACACGATGGTTGCCTGCCTCAAGCCCGAGCACGGCGAGATTATTCAGGACCCCTCCGCCGGAACAGCGGGCTTTCTGATCGCCGCCGATCAGTACATCAAGAAGCAGACCGACGACCTGTTTGACCTGAACGCCCAGCAACAGAGCTTTCAGCGCAACAAAGCCTTTGTCGGCATCGAGCTGGTGCCCGGCACCCGCCGATTGGCGCTGATGAACTGTTTGCTGCACGGCATGGAAGGGGACGACGAAGGGGTGGTTCATTTGGGCAACGCCCTGGGCCAGACCGGGGCAGGCTTACCCAAGGCCGATGTGATTCTGGCCAATCCGCCGTTTGGCACCTCCAAAGGCGGCGACGCCAGTATCACCCGCGACGACCTGACCTACAAAACCAGCAACAAGCAGCTCGCCTTCCTGCAGCATATTTACCGCAACCTCAGGCCCGGTGGCCGGGCCGCCGTGGTGCTGCCAGACAACGTACTGTTCGAAGCCGGCGTGGGCACTGACGTGCGCCGGGACCTGATGCACAAATGCAACCTGCACACCATCCTGCGCCTGCCCACAGGAATCTTCTACGCCCAAGGCGTAAAAACCAACGTACTGTTCTTCACCAAAGGCAGCGTCAAGAAAAAACAGCAGGAAGAGAACTGCACCGAAAATGTTTGGGTGTACGACCTGCGTACCAACATGCCCAGCTTTGGCAAACGCACGCCGTTTGGTGAAAAGCACCTGGAGCCTTTTGAAGCTGTTTATGGCGAAGACGCCAACGGCCATAGCCCGCGCAAGGAAGGCGAGTGGAGCTTCCATTCCGAAGACATAGAACTGCCGGAAGAGACTAAGGCGACTGACGAAAACCAAGGCGTGGACGAGCGCATGGTGCATAGTCGCTGGCGTTGTTTCTCACGGGAATGGATTGCTGAGCACAAAGGCGATTCACTGGACATCTCCTGGCTGAAAGACAGCGACAGCGTGGATGCGGCGAATCTGCCAGACCCGAGTGTGTTGGCCGGTGAGGCGATGGGGGAGTTGGTGCAGGCTTTGGGAGAAGTGGATGCGCTGATGCGAGAGCTCGGGGCTGAAAAGGAGGCTGATGTTCAGCAGGTGCTTCTGAACGAACTATTGCTGGATGGTGCTCCTAGATGAGTGAAGCTTCTTTCCCGCAAGAGTGGGTTAAATGCACAATTGGCGATGCATGTGCTCTGAACCCGAAAGAGAAACTTCCGGACAACTTAGATGTTGGTTTTATGCCGATGGCGGGCGTTCCAACTAATCATTTTGGCACCTGTAATTTCGAAACGCGCCCATGGGAAAAGGTAAAAAAAGGTTTTACGCAGTTTAAGAATGGAGATGTCATCTTTGCCAAGATCACGCCCTGCTTCGAGAACAGCAAAGCAGCGATAATTCGAGATTTTCCGAGTGGGTGGGGAGCTGGTAGTACAGAGTATTATGTTCTGAGGCCCTACGGCGACTTGGTTCGACCAGAGATTCTCTTCGCACTCATTAAGAGCAAAGAATTTCTGGTTAGCGGTGCAGTGAACATGTCTGGTTCGGTGGGACACAAAAGGGTGCCCAAGGACTTTGTTTCCGGATACGAATTACCTCTGCCTCCTTTTGCCGAACAAAAAGTCATCGCCGACAAACTCGACACCCTGCTGGCCCAGGTGGACAACACCAAAGCCCGCCTCGAACGCATCCCGAAAATCCTCAAACGCTTCCGCCAGTCTGTGCTGGCTGCGGCGGTGAGTGGGCGGTTGACGGATGAGTGGCGTAGAGGCCGACCAAACAATCCAAGTTGGGTAGCATTAAGGCTTGGAGCGTTAATCAAGAATGGCCCTCAGAATGGAATTTATAAACCATTAAAGCTTTATGGGTCTGGTAGCCTGATTATTCGAATCGATAGTTTTTATGACGGACAGATTTCTTGTTGGGGAAAGCTGAAACGGGTAAAAATTGAGGCGGCAGAGATTGAAAAATGGCAGGTTCATCAAGGTGATCTTCTAATCAACCGGGTGAATAGCATTGAATACCTGGGTAAAAGTGCCTTAGTTGGTGAGTTATCTGAACCTGCAGTTTTCGAGAGTAATATAATGCGCCTGTCTCTGGATAGGGCCAAGGCAGCGCCAGAATTCATATCCTTGTTTTTAAGGAGTCCCGCCGGAATCGCTCAACTGAGGTCCAATGCAAAACTTGCGGTCAACCAAGCCAGTATTAATCAAGGTGACGTAAAAAACTGTTCTATGGAACTGCCGGGACTTGATGAGCAGACTGAAATCGTCCGTCGAGTTGACCAGCTCTTCGTCCACGCTGACCACCTTGAACAACAGGTCAATAACGCCATGGCCCGAGTTGGCAACCTCACCCAATCCATCCTGACTAAAGCCTTCCGAGGCGAACTCACAGAGCAATGGCGCGAGAATAATCCAGAGCTGATTAGCGGTGATAACAGTGCAGCGGCGTTGCTGGAGATGATCAAGTCTGAGCGGGCGGCGGTGAAGCCGGTGAAGAAAACCCGAAGCAAACGGACTACCGTTTAACTTCCCTCTGAACTACCCTTTAGAATTCAATGTTTTAAAAATAATCCGAGGAAAAAGGCGACATGATGCAACATGGATGTTTTCGGCATTTTCCGTCAATGGCACTTGACAACAGCGGGCCTGACTACCAAACTTCGCAACACATCCGCCCCTTGGCAGTAAGCCCCCTCACACATCCGGAGGGTGCGCCGATCCCCTGGGGCTTTCTTATTTCTGGGCTCTCGAAAATCTCTGCTTTCGGGAGTCAACCATGAGCCACCGCAACATTGCCATCCTTATCGATGGTGGCTTCTTCCTCAAACGCCTTCCCAAGCTTGTAAATGCCGATGGCTGCGATACCGTAACCAAGGTAACCGACTGCATCCGCCGCATGTGCAAGCAGCACATCAGGTTTCTGACTGGCGATAGCAGCCGACAGTGGCACCAGCATGTCTACCGGATCTTCTTCTACGATGCATTGCCCTATGACGGCAAAGCCCACCATCCCATCGATAATCGTGCTATCGATTTTGCCAAGTCCGATGTCGCCAAGTACCGTCTCGAACTGTTTGATGCACTCAAAAAGCAGCGGAAAGTCGCTCTAAGGCTCGGCAAAGTCAATAAGGATCGCGACTGGACCATTAATCCCCGATACACAAAAAAGCTCCTGAAGACCCGAGAGTGGCTGTCTGCGCTTGATCAAATTCCTTCGCCTGAGGGCGATGCAATGCCAGATGAAACGAACCTCACCCTAAGCCCCGAACAGACACAGAGCCTTTTAAACTTGAGAGACCTTTGGAGTTCTCTGGATGGCGGAACCGTGAGTTTGGGGCTCCATCAGAAAGGCGTGGATATGCGGATCGGCATCGATATAGCGTCACTGACACTCAAGCAGCAGGTGGATACGATCATTCTGGTGGCTGGAGACAGCGACTTCGTTCCAGCCGCCAAAATGGCTAGGCGTGAGGGGATTGAATTCATCCTTGATCCGCTATGGCAGGAGGTCAACGCTGACTTGTTCGAGCATATTGACGGCCTTCAATCTGGTCTCCCCAAACCCGGTACCCGAACACCTCCCCAAGAATAAAAGGAATATCTTGTGCACTGCGATCTCTCTAAGGACACGGAACTCAAAACCATTCTGGACGACATCTCCCCTATTGAGCGAAATTCTGACTGGGTTTCCAGCCTGACGGGTTTTCTTGAGTATGTTGAAGGGGCGGATCTGGAGACCCGCAAAACTCTCGAATTTCAGCAGAAGCTTTGGGAAGAGAATGCCGTCAGCGGCGTGGGCATGGGTACGGTCAACATATCGGCCGCTCTTGAGGATCCTGAATTCAGAGCCTGGATTGCGGAGGAGTCGCTTAAGCCACTCCCTGAGAGTTCGGAAGCACGAATTACCCGGCTCCAAGCCTTCCATGACGAAATCGCTACACGGATGAAGAATTACACCAATCGGATTGCTTGGGTGAAAATCTGTCGGGTAATGGCTGCCTTTTATCCGCGATATTTTAGCACCATCACCTATGACCTTATGGCCCAGGAATGTCACCGGGCCTGGTTTGGCGATTCCTCCCGCCGGCCGAAAGTGGTCACTTGCCAGCATGATCTGATGAGGCGTTTAGAACAGCTATTAGGCCCAGTAGAAAGCTCACCTAAGGCACTTGCCGAACGCATGACGCTGCCCTGGTTTGTCTATGAAGGATATGTCCAGGGCTCCCATACCGAAACGGTAGCAGAGGAGGCAGATGATAAGGGTGACGTGAAGCTGAAACCGCTTCCTGCGATTCAAAGGCGCAAAGGCCTGACGAGCATTCGTGGTGGTATTGCTACCCTGATCAAAGCACTGAGCTTTGTTGAGGATGGCGTTCGACGCGACGAGCTCATTGATTTTCTAAGATCGGAGTTTCCAGATTACCGGGAAAACAGCCTGCGGACGACGGTCAACGTTCTGAAGAATGAGTTCTATGTCATCGAGGAACACGAGGGCATTGTCACGAAAACCACGCGGGGGCAGCTATATCTGGATACCAAAGACCCCCGAGAACTGATCCCCATCTTTCTTACACGGGTACTGGGTATCGATCACGTCCTTTTAGCATTGGCGAAACAGGACCAAACCAGCCGTCAGCTCTATAACCTGCTTAGAAAGGTAAATTCCGGCTGGACCTCGAACTTTATGCCCGGAAGCATCATCAAATGGCTGAGAGGCTTTGAACTGGTCCAAAACTCGGAGAATGGGCTGTTTTCACTCACTGAGACCGGCAAGGAGTGGGCAGCCCAGATTCACTGGGAGCCGGAATTCCTCGATCCCGAAGATCTGGGGGAAGAGAGTGATGCAGTAGAGGGCGATGACGCGTCTTTGGATATTAGTCGTGTTGATCAGGGCTCCTTGATTAAAGCCGTAACTACAAGCACCGCCTTTTCGGCCAGACTCGCAAGCCAACTGCATTTTGGGTTGTGGTCCCACGAACGAAGGCATTTTGCCATCCTCGCTGGCCTGTCTGGGTCAGGTAAAACACTTCTGGCTCAACGATATGGGCAAGCACTGTCGGAGCAGTTCGGGCTTCCGACAGATAAGCACGTGTTTGTGCAGGCGGTGCAGCCTGGATGGTATGACCCATCCCCACTGTTCGGGCACATTAATCCGTTAAGGCCTGACAACTATGTGCGCTCCCCATTGCTGGACTTTCTGCTTCTGGCCGCCAATTCTCCTGGCCAACCTTTCATTGTGATCCTGGACGAGATGAACCTGTCTCACCCAGAGCAGTATTTCGCCCCCGTTTTGTCTGCAATGGAAACAGGTGAACACTTGCGGCTGCATAATGAAGGAAAATCCTTTGATGGAGTGCCAAGCACTGTCCCATTCCCGAGCAACGTGGCTTTCATTGGCACCGTCAACATGGACGAAACCACCCATGGCATTTCCGACAAGGTGCTGGATCGTGCGTTTACCATGGAGTTCTGGGATATCAATCTGCAGGCTTATCCGAACTGGCAAAAGTTCGGACTGAATGGGCAAGACCTGGCTCGGGTGAAAAGTTGCCTAACCGATCTTCTCGGAGCACTGGAAACTGAGCGGCTGCACTTTGGCTGGCGCACCGTTGAAGATGTGTTGTCCTACCTATCTCTGGCACAGAAAACTCCAGACATCGAGCTATCCCAAGCGCTGGACGATGTTATCTACGCACGGGTGCTTCCGAAGTTGAGGGGCTCCGAGAGCCACAGGCTACACGAGGCTTTGGTGAAGTTGATGTCGGTTCTGGCTGACTACGACCTGAAGCGATGCCGTGCCAAGGTTGAGTCACTGAAATATGACTTGGCAGATACCGGAATGATGCGATTCTGGCGCTGATATGAAACTGCCGGTTTTCGCGTCACCGACCGCAAACGAACCGCTTGGTTACCTGGATACTGAGCGGGTTCTGCTGGGCCTGAGTGAGGCCAAAACCTATTTGATCAGCATTCCCGATCAAAACGCCCGATGCTATGTCGATGATGCTTTACTCAGTGTGGATGAAAGCGGGCAACACTGGGTCTGGGAGCCGGGATTTTTTGCCGGCGAGGTTGGCCTGGAGTTGGAGTTGCCTGAATTGGCACATCCGATCCGTTATCGGGTAGACGTATCCCCGGCTTCAAACAAATCCGGGCGAGATCAGTTCAAAGAATATCTGCAACAGATCATCGACTTTATGCCGCAGTTGGCCACTGGAACTGAACCGGCTATGCACAACTTAAGCGGTCGGTCCGGGTTCGTTTCGCTGTGGCTTCGTTATGCCAGACTTCGACAGTTTATTGATCGTTACCTTTCTGGACTCAGGGCTATCCAAGACCGTCCTATTGTTCGACTGAGCAGCCGCCGTGAACAGATGCCGCTGCATATGGCCAAAAGGATTGATGGAATTACGGTGCAGCGCCTGACAGCCAATGCCGCCTTGCTTTCAGCATTGTCCGGGAATCTTGCCGCTGAATCATCTCTTGGTCCGGAGCAATGCAATCTGGATATCCCCTTCCACGAGCCGTCTTTGGACAATCCTGCTAACCGGCTGATGGCGCGTCAGCTGATCGAAGTGCGCAGGCTTGCCCGGTCCATGCTTTCAGAACTTCAAGACGTAAGGGTTTCAGGATCCGAAACGGAAACCGACCTACAGGCCCGGTTGCCACGGCGTATTCGTTTTTTAAAATCCGTAGACAAGCAGTTGGGGCGAATTGCACGGAGCGAGCCCTTTGCGAGTGCGAACATCGAGAAACGAGGGGTTGCTGATCTCAATGCCGTTTCCGGCCACCCGCACTACAACATGACCTATCGGGCTGGTATCCGAATTCTGCGCCAAGGCCTCTCGGATATGGGTGGCGATGAGCAGCACTACCTTGCGCCCACATGGGAAATTTATGAGGTTTGGTGTTTTGTGGCCTTTGCGGAGGCTCTTCAATCCCGGCACCAAGAGTATGAGTGGTGCCTGAAGCTGAATCCAGTTTCTGCAGATCTGATTCTCCGGGGCGATGCCGGGTCGAAAAGAATTACGCTCTTTTTTCAGATGGCTTGTCCGTCTCTTGAATCTCCTAATATATATGAATACTTCTCAATTACCCGGGCGCGGCGGCCAGACATGTTGTTAGAGATAATGGATGGCGATCAGAGAAGGTTTATCTGCCTCGATAGTAAATACACGGCAAGCAAAAGCCGAATTCTGGACTCCATGGCCTCAGCTCATATTTATCGGGATTCTCTACGACGGGATGATGCTACACCAAATTTGTCAATTATTCTGGTCCCAATCAACGAAGACGTACCTGCCCTTGGTGTTACGAGCTATTGGGAGAGGAACCATGTCGGCTGTGCAGTATTGGCAGACAAGGCAGATGCGGATGCTGTTCTCGACCTAGTGTTAAGATTTCCCGATGAGTGAGGAAAGCCCCTTTAAAAGTCTGATGTGTGGTGTCAGGACGACCCAAAGTTGGGTTCTCAGGGCAAAGGTCAGGATGTCCGGATTAAGGAAGTGGCCAACTAAAAAGTGAACACGTCACGGACACAGTTTGGACACAGCCAAACAAAAAAGGCCTGCTTTTTCACGCAACCCCTGTGAAAATAATGGTGCCCTCCGGAGAGCACCGCTCTATGCCTGGTAAGCGAACGTATTCGAATAAAAATGCTGTAGTTCCAAAGCTATCAAAAACGAATGGAATCTATATCTCATGCCATTACAAAACCGCGTAAGCCCAACCGGCAATATCGAAAGAAATAGCACTAGAGGGACCCTCATGGGCAATAGAGGTGTTCTTCACGATGCCAATAAAGAGCTCAAGCGGCAATTTAAATCCAAGGCCTGGATTACCTGCGTTCTGGAGTTCAAAGATAAGACGCGCAAATTGATGTCCCCCGGCCTTTACACGGAGCTATTTTTTCTTGATGAGGTGACAGCGTTCTCCGCCGGGCACCGTCCCTGTGCTGAGTGCCGTCGACCTCGTTACAACGAATTTCGTGACGCTTGGATTCGTGCCAACAATCAGGAGGGTGACTCTGTTGTTCGCGCTCCTCATATGGACGGCGCTCTTCATGCTGAGCGGATAGACGGTAATCAAAAAGTCACTTGGCCTCATTCTTTGGCGGGGCTACCGCACGGAACCATGTTTCAAGCTGGCGATGAAACCTATGCCATATGCGATGGCGAGATTCGAAAATGGGATTTCGAAGGCTACTCAGCAGCCACAAAGGAAGATCTTCCGAAAACAGTGGATGTTTTAACGCCGCGTTCGGTGGTAACTATCTTCATGAGTGGATTCAGGCCAGAGTTTCATCCGAGTGCGCTTTCCTTGATAAGCTAATCGACAATTCAGGAGCGCTTTGAGTTGATGCCTTTATCCCGTGGTGGAATAGACACTCGTGACTGACGTTTACAGCCAGAAGGCCAGAGCCTTCTATGATCAATACCAGTCTTTGACCTTTGAGCAGGTTCATCAAGGCTGGCTCTCATTCCTGGTCGATAAATCAGGCCTTGCTCTGGACGTCGGCGCAGGCAGTGGTCGCGATTCCAGCGCCCTTGCAGCGCGGGGCTGGGATGTTGTCGCCGTAGAGCCGGCAGCCGGCTTACGAGAGTTGGGACAGGGCGCTACTCGCAATCAGAGCATTCACTGGGTAGACGATCAATTGCCCGATCTTGGTAAGATCCGGAAGCTGAGCTATCGCTTCGATCTGATTCTTGTTTCCGCTGTCTGGATGCATATCCCACCATCCGATCGTGAACGTGCCTTTCGAATCCTGACTGAGCTTCTGGCACCCGGTGGCATGCTGGTTATTACGCTTCGGCATGGGCCTGGTTATGGCGAACGCGTTTTCTACGATGTCAGTAGGGAAGAGCTGGAGGGTTTTGCCAAACGCCGGGCACTGATCCCGCTTCCGTTGCCGGTCGGGCGCAAGAAGGATGAGCTCCAGAGGGACGAAGTTTCCTGGGAGACAGTGGCGTTTCGATTGGCGGACGATGGCACAGGCGCATTGCCGACGGTCCGCCACATCATCGTTAATGATAATAAGTCTTCGACTTACAAGTTGGGTTTGCTGCGAACCCTTGTCCGGATTGCTGACGGCTCGCCTGGCTTGGCGCTTCAGCGTACCGACGACTGGGTAGATATTCCGCTTGGTGCGGTCGGGCTGTTCTGGATTATGCTTTATCATCCTCTGGTTCTCCGGCACCAGTTGAGGCAGGCGCCAGGTAGCCGTGGCTATGGCTTCGCCACGGAGGATTTCTTCAAGCTGCAGAGTTTCACGCCTCTGGATTTCAGGGTGGGTATGTCACTGTCGGCGGATGTTGCACCGGTCGTCCTGCGCGCTATCCGGGACGCTTGCGCGACCATTCTCAAGAACCCCGCACATTTCACGACCTGGCCAGGCAGTAACCGTCCGATCTTCGAGGGCGGTTCGGCCAGGATGACCATCAAGAAGGCATCCGTGCGTTTGGATAAAGCAACGCTTTCCCGGTTCGGCACCTTCCGTGTGCCCTCATTTCTCTGGGATACGTTCAGTCGCTATGCATGCTGGATTGAGCCTGCGATTGTTAATGAGTGGATTGATTTGATGGGGAGCTGGGACCTGCGTTATTCGATGGATGTCTATCATCGTGGTTTACAGTGGGTTGAAGGTCGGCGGGATACGGCTGCGGTCCGTCAAATGATCCAGCGGCAGCTCGAGGCCGGTAAAGTCGAGTGCGTATGGACAGCCCAAAATCTCAAAACGAAGCGATTTGACGTCGACCATTGTTTCCCATGGTCACGTTGGAACAACAACGATCTCTGGAACCTGATGCCAGCGACTCATACGGCTAATGCTTCGAAGTCCGAAAAGCTGCCCGGGGACTTGC
>Ga0307948_1003827_pt1 | contig 11091 bp, 9 predicted proteins | sample OrgLakmetagen280_FD_201824 | JGI IMG/M metagenome (GOLD analysis project Ga0307948, IMG submission 201824) | Saline water microbial communities from Organic Lake, Antarctica - #280 | ecosystem: Environmental > Aquatic > Non-marine Saline and Alkaline > Saline | place: Antarctica: Organic Lake...
CACACATGCGTCACATGTGGCATACATGCCCTTCCATGCGTTAAACACGGCATGCATGCACCCCACACATGCGTCACATGTGGCATACGTGCCCTTCCATGCGTTAAACACGGCATGCATGCACCCTACACATGCGTCACATGTGGCATACGTGCCCTTCCATGCGTTAAACACGGCATGCATGCACCCCACACATGCGTCACATGTGGCATACATCCAAAGCATGTCTAAAGTGCAAATCAAGCTGTTGATCATCACTCAAGCAAACAAGACAGCAGAGTGACCGGCTCATGCACTTTTGCTGACTCACCACCAGGTGATGAATTCAACTGCTCGTTCTTATAACTTATACATTTTCTTCTGAGCACTATTCTTCTCCCCCTACCTTTTCCTTAATGTCATCTCTCTGGCCTTGGACCTGTGCCATCTGCTTTGCAAGGTCAGACAAGTTCAAGGCACCTGTGGTACGTGTGTAATCATGAGTGGACATGAGTGGACACACGCGTGTGTGTTTGTGTGTGTGTGAACATGTGTATTCAAGGCACCTGTGTGTGTATTCAAGGCACCTGTGCGTGCGTGCGTGCGTGCGTGTGCGTGTGTTGTGTGTGAACACGTGTAATGAAGGCACATGTGGTACGTGTGTGGACATGTGTGTCAGTGTGCATGCACACTTGCAACTACCATTCAAGGCGTCTGTTATGCATGTGTGCACGTGTGTCTGAAAGCATGTATATCTGCACCCAGAGACATTTCATACAGCGTATTCGTATAATACACTGTATCGTTTTTGTGCGCATTTTAAGACCATCTTAAAATCGGTATGAAACACCCCTGTTTGCACCTGTGCGTATGCGTGTGCACTTTTGCATTAAACAGCCAGCTGGCTTCCTCCCAGGCACAACCGCGCAGACTGGCTTGCCTTTAAAGGCATTCAAACAGAAAAAGGAAAGCAACAGGTCCCGCAACAATCTCAACCACCTCTGATCAAGGCTCGGCTACCCCCCTTTAAAGCACCCGACCCTCTGTGAAAGGCAAGGCATAAGTAAGCACCTTCTCCCTCCGTCAAGCACCCACCCTGTTCTTTTGTGTGGCCTCTCATCAAACAATTACCCTCTACTTTGCCGTGGCCTCCATCAAACCTCCGCCAAGCACTCGCCCTTCATTTTGGTGCGGCCACCACCAAGCACTCACCCTTCATTTTTTGTGTGGAGGTTCAGCTGGTTGGTGTTATCCCTCCACCAAACACTCACCCTCTATTTTGGTATGGAAGTCCCGCTGGTTGTTGTTATCCCACAGCACTTGCTCCTTGTCGCTGAACACAAAGTCAAGTACCGCACTCTCTTTTGGAACCTGTGTGGCATACAATGGTTCCAATTGTTATCCCACAGCACTTGCTCCTTGTCACTGAACACAAAGTCCAGTACCGCACTCTCTTTGGGCACCTGTGTGACATACAATGGTCCCATACCTTAAGTACATGGCACGTAGTAAGCTGCCAATATAGCTCATATAAACCTTTCTGCAAGGTTGCAGCTGTCACACATACACACACACATACACACGCATGCACATACGCGCACAAATACACACGACTCTGCACCTGCACCCAGCTGCCCATCCAATTGTGGTTTCCGCCCACGTTTTCTCTCAGCCCGGCTTTGTCCACAGCACCCCCAGGCATGCTTGTGAAATCAATGACCTGCAGCGAGGTAAAGGGACCAGAGCTGTGAGCGGGGGTAAAATGGGGGCGAAGGCCAACGACCTACGGCCTACAGTGGGTGGAGATGAGCAGAGCTGCGAGTGGGGGTGACACTGGGGGTGAAAGCCAACGACCTACGGCCTGCAGTAAGTGGAGATGAGCAGAGCTGTGAGTGGAAGAGCCTTGAATAAAATAATAGCATGCACACAATGTGAGTCAGGGGTAACAAGACACTGGAAATGAACTGCAGGGGGGAAAATTGAGCAGAGCTGTGAGTGGGGGTGAAAGTGGAAGGCCTCCATTCGGTGGAACTGAGTAGAGCGGAAAGAGCCATGTGATCTGCGAGAGGCCAAAAGCAGCACACAGGCAAGAAGGGAGGCACGGCACGGGGCTTAGCAGCAAAGGCACACGTACAATCAAAACGAGGGAGGAGTCAAAACACACAGGCAAAAAGGGAGGCACGGCACGGGGCTTAGCAGCAAAGGCACACGAACAAATTAAATGAGGGAGGAGTTTAAAGAGAAGTGTTGAGTGCTCTTGTTGTAAATGAACAAGCAGTGCCCTTGCATACAACATGATTCTTGCACAACGTAGCGCTTACACACGTCCAAACAATAAGCCAGTGGGAAAGATAACAGGTTGTTGCAGGCACATAACCACGCTGGCGTACACACACAGTCAAGTTACAAACACATGTACGCATACACACATACACCCCTGTACTAAATTGTTGTATGATGACGCTTTTCATCATACAAGTGACAAAGATCATTACACAGCACGCACACACACGCACACACACATACGCGCCTGCTTGGTCTCTGCCAGCCAGCCGTCGCACCATAGGTGCATGCGCACCGAGCTAGCATTTGACAGAGGCCCTTGGCCCTTGTTGTATGCCAGGTATGCCTGTGTGTGCATGCAACAAGAAACAAGCTTGTATAATGTTGCAGGAAAAGTCTGCACACAGGTCAGGCATAGAAAAAAAAGAACTTCACACACACAAACGCAACAGCACGCAATTAAGCGTACACATACATCACAGCACAGCACCACACTAATAGCCCGCAACTGCAACCACACCCGCATCTGTGCACACACCCACACGCAAACCCACGGCACAAAACACACAAACAGCTCGCACCTCCTGTCCCAGCCATGCACACACCCACACGCACACCCACGGCACACACAACAAACACAGCCCGCACTTCCTGTCCCAGCCGTGCACACACCCACACGCACACCCACGGCACACAACACACACAGCTCGCACCTCCTGTCCCGGCCTCACAGGGGTGGTCCATTGGAAGTGCCCGCGCTTCCCTATCTGGCTCTGCACCTTCAGGGCCTCCGGCCGGCGCCTTGCCTCTGCTTTGACGGTGGCTTTTTTCAGGGTGGCCTTGGCTTCTGCTGCCAGCGCAGCCTGCCTGTTCTTCCTGTGCGTGTGCCCCACATGTAACCAAGTGTAGTTGTCAAGTTTGCTAGTGTGCGTGTTGAGAGCTTACAGAGGCACATTTTCATTTGTGTGTGTGTGTGTGACACATGCACGGTTCTGACGGTTTTGAGACTTCCTGTGTGTGTGTAACATGCGCGGCTTTGACAACTTCGAGACTTCAGTAAAATGCCAGCATATATTTCACTCAGACTCCGGCTTCATCCACAGCAAACATTCTCTGTCTATCCTGTATGTCTGTGGGGAATAAGCAGTGCAAACAACGCAGTCTTCATACAAGGCTTAAGCTGTGGACCTCACATGGAGCAGCGAAGGTACTAGAAAAACACAAGATTCACATACGTAAGCACACACACGCTTGTACTCCACGCACCTTGCTTCTGCTGCACCTCAGGCCAAGCTTTACACCGCGCGTCAAGATTAGATAGCATACAGTCCACACCCACACCCACACTCGCACACACACACACACGTACACACACTCACACGCACACAACTCATATACACACCACGAAACCCATACCCACACCTGCGTACATGCCTGCACACACACACACACCTGTACTCCACACGCCCTGCCTCTGCTGCATCTTGGGCCATGAGCTCCACTTGGCGCAGCAGCTCAGCATTCTCCGACTCCAGGTACTGCATGCGCTGTGCCTCAAAGGCCTGCAAGCAGAGAGAGAGAGAGAGAGAGAGAGAGAGAGGCATTGCTCTGATCATCTCCTGTGCTGGTGTGCGTCTACCAGCTTCGACAAGGTTCTTCACAAACTTTCGGTCTACCACCGCACCATGATCGCTGTCATCCTCAGCCACCTAGCCTCCAATCAAAAGGTGGTAGCTGGTAACCCTTCATGTTTTGCATACGAGACACCACAATTTATAAGCATTTTGCCATCACGGAGCAAAACACGCACAAGACGCAGGCTGACCGCTTGGACGTGAGACGTGTATTTTCTATTGAAAGAGAGGCAAGGTAGTCCCTGCTCACTCACCCTGTATGCCATTCCTACACGCAACCTGCTCCGCTCACTCACTCTGTCCCTTTCACTGACCCTGCTTTTTTTGCTCACCCTGCTCATTGCTCTTTCACTCATCCTGCTTCTCCCACTCACTCTGCTCCTTTTACGCACCCTGCTCATTGCTCTTTCACTCACCCTGCTTCTCCCACTCACCCTGCTTTTCTTGCTCACCCTGCTCCTTTTACGCACCCTGCTCATTGCTCCTTCACTCACCCTGCTTCTTTACGCACCCTGCTCATCGCTCCTTCACTCAACCCGCTTCTCCCACTTACCCTGCTTGTTTTGCTCAACCTGCCCCTTTTACGCACCCTGCTCATTGCTCCTTCACTCAACCCGCTTCTCCCACCCATCCTGCCCATTGCTCCTTCAATCACACTGCCTCTTCCCTACCTTGCTCCTTAATGCACCCTGCTCATCGCTCCTTCACTCAACCCACTTCTCCCACCTATCCTGCTTATCGCTCCTTCACTCACCCTGTAGGTTGCAAGACGTAACTCCAGGATGGCCATTTCACTCATAGGGTTGGCCAGCGCCAAGGAGTAGTCCCTGCACAGCACCAGTCAGCAGCACAGCACAGCACGGCAGTTGAGCATGTACAGCAAAAGCAACTGAACAGGATCGCTGAAGATATTTGTAGGGGTGTGTGTGTTTGCAGGGGTGTAACAAACATGTGGGGAAACGAGTTATGCAGACGAGCTCAGTGTGCAGGCAATTTTAAGTTGGTGCTCACCTCGGGCGGCATGCTGAAGGGGAAGAATGTGTGTGTGTGTGCATAATCTGCTTGTCAGCGGGAAGGAGGGGAGGGATGAAGGTAGCAGCTCATATAATATATAATAGTTTTATAGGAATACAAGAGAACAACTGCTTGTACACATGAAGGAGAAAGAGAGGAGGTAGCTAGAGGTACACATACACTTCAGTCCTGAGAGCAGATCACAGGGGCGCAAAGCAAGGAGGATGGACATTAACGGGGTGGGGTTTACAAGGATGGACTCCACAGGACTTTCTTTGCACAGGGCAGACCCCTGGCTAATTTGATCCCTTGTCCTGATTTATTAATAGAGGGTATGGACTTCGACGCCCCGGCCAGTCGCTCTTTTTGGTTTGGAGTGAAGTATGTCTGCTTTAGTATGTATATGTATATATGTATTCATATGATATATATGTATATGTATATATATGTGTATATGATATATATGTACCAAAACATACGCACAGTTCGGTGAGGGGCTCAAACGTGCTGGAACACTAGCGTTTTCCCCTTCATCATGCTGGATGCGCCTGCACTACTGGAATAAACGTTCCTGCTCTCCCCTTTTCACCAGCCCTGCTCGCCCTTGCATTGCTTATGACAGCAATGACACTCCCTTTTTTCACCAGCCCTGCTCGCCCCTTGAAATGCTTGTGACTTGCTACAGCAATGACACAGGAGTGGGCAAAGGGGCACAATAACAGCCTTGGACTATAACGTACTGCTTCTTGAATGCCTGACTTAGTCCACGCGGTGAATCATCAGAATAAAAGCAGTAGCGTCCCAATCTGGACGCTTTCTACTCACGGTGATTGGTGCTTTGTCCCTGCTTCCTTCTGCAGGCCTGGAAGGCAACAGCGGTCATTGCTGCTCCTTCAGCTTGTTGCCCACAGGCTGTTGTTATAACAGTTCTCGTTGGCACACCAACTCATCTTTACACCCAATCAATGCGCTATGATGTGCTATATGGCTGTGTTAATTCCTTTCAGACTTCAAACGCAGTCCAGCTCACTTGCAGCCATTCTTGTCGTACAGGCCAGAGCGCGCTTGTCAAGATCATGTGATCCAATCTCAACGTATTTCTGCTCACTTACTTGCAGCCATTGTTGTCGTACAGGCCAGAGCGCGCTTGTCAAGGATCATGTGATCCAATCTCAAACGTAATCCTGCTCACTCACTTGCAGCCATTGTTGTCGTACAGGCCAGAGCGCGCTTGTTAAGGAACATGTGATTCAATCTCAAACGTAACCCTGCTCACTCACTTGCAGCCATTGTTGTCGTACAGGCCAGAGCGCGCTTGTTAAGGATCACGTGATCCAATCTCAACGTGTTTCTGCTCACTCACTTGTAGCCATTGTTGTCGTACAGGCCAGAGCGCGCTTGTTAAGGATCACGTGATCCAATCTCAACATATTTCTGCTCACTCACTTGTAGCCATTGTTGTCGTACAGGCCAGAGCGCGCTTGTTAAGGATCACGTGATCCAATCTCAACATATTTCTGCTGACTCACTTGCAGCCATTGTTGTCGTACAGGCCAGCGCGCGCTTGTCAAGGATCACGTGATCCAATCTCAACGTATTTCTGCTCACTCACTTGCAGCCAGTGTTGTCGTACAGGCCAGAGCGCGCTTGTTAAGGATCACGTGATCCAATCTCAACGTAATTCTGCTCACTCACTTGTAGCCATTGTTGTCGTACAGGCCAGAGCGCTTGTCAAGGATCACGTAATCCACCCGGAACACTTCGGCAGGCAGATCCACTAGGGCCTCCCACCACTCTTGCTGAGCATCACGCTGCATGCAAACAGGGCACAGTGTGTGTATGCACGTGTGTGTGCTTGCTTATGTGTGTGCGCGTGTTACCAGGCATGTTGACTAATCTCACAGATTTTCTTGTTCTGATGCATCGCAAATGTCACACACCAGGGAGCTCACATGCAAGCACAACGACCAAAAGGCGTTATCAAGAGAAAAGCAAGGGGTTTCAAGGGACTTTGCTTATGTTCACAGAGGGGATACGATGCAGGGAGTGAATCTTGCCTGAAAGGCTACCTGGCTGGCACTTGATGCGTTTTACGTGAACAGGCCATTCCTCAATCAGCAATGCCCGGTATTTCTGTATCAAATTGAAGGGACTGAAATTTCCATTTGCTAAATCTTTCACCCTACTGCCCGCTTCCCAACACTCATCTTTTCCAAGCCTCCCTTCCCAGTGCACAGACTAATTACCCAGCAATATGGGTAGTACACTTGAAACAGCTTCAATCTCAAATTTGCCACGCAAAAGCAAGTCATGCCTGCTACAACCTTCAATGCTATCACGTGACAGCATGCAATTCCTCCTGCTATAACCTCAAATATAACCACACGGCAGCATGAGGTTTTCGCCCCTCTTACCGGCAACGAGTCCACGATGCGCATCTCAATGTCCTGCTGGATCTCCCATTGGTTCAGCCCCAGCTTTAACTGCGAGCCATTGGTGTGCATAGGTATCACGATTTAAAGGACACACGCGGCGACAGGCACGTAGTACATGTCTAGCTCTCCAGCTGGATGGATGACAACGCATGACAGCGCAGGTGAGCACACTGAGTGATCACGGGGTCGCCCGATTGTAACAGACAGGTCACACGCGCACACATACACTCACACGCACACTCACACGCACACACATATGCATATAACTACATCAAGGCCGTTTATGCAACAGACATGTCACGCACACGCAAACACCCCCCTCCCCCATACATACACTTCCACATCAAACTGAACTAAGGCCGCTTATGCAACAGACGTGTCATGCACATACAAAAACACACAAAAACACGGAGGTAGCTTATGCAACGGACACGTCACTCACACATGTACAATAGAAGGCACTGTGAACTGAGTGAGCGAGCTCACAAGAGCTAGGTCGCTCTAGGCGTCGAGGTTGATCCTTAGCACTTTTGAGCATGAACGTACAGACGCATGCACTCGAGCAGCTTTGAGCGCGTCTGCATGGAAATAAGCAAGTTTCCCCTTTGCTCAGACTTTTTGCCTGTCGTGGCAAGTCCGAGGTTGGGTTTGTCTTTCTTTGCAGTACCAAAAGGCAGAAAAGGACACTCCCATCCAGCCTAAGTACAAAGTGGGATTCTACCAAGACCCCTACGTAGCAAAAGACTGAAACCCAACCATCCTGCGCCTTCACCTACCAGGGTGGCTCTGTTTGGAAGCAGCTGTCAGGCTGCAACTGCACAATGGTTTAAGCATTCATAGTGGCCACATAACACAAAGCTCGCTCACTTATTATTATTATTATTATTATTATTATTACTATTACTATTATTATTACTATTATTATTATTAATATTATTATTATTATTATCATTAATATTATTATTACAGCAATTGAGCACTCCTGAGTGAGAGAGAGCAGTAGATATGTGGTAAGTACGCGTGCCACTTGCAGAACGGCCCATTTGGCAGCTTCCTATTATACAATCACACACCAAACAACACGACACCAGCACCAGCTCTGCATCTCACCTGTAGCGTGGCCATTCAGGCAAACTCCACATTCAGATCCACACCCAAACAACGCTACTCCAGCACCAGAAACACTGTACGCACCTGTAGCGTTGCCCCGTTTGGCAGCGGCCCTTGGGCACGGTTGTACAACAGGCGCAAGGGGCCGTCCAAAGGCACTGGAGTGGGGGGCACCGTGAACATGGGCTCCCGCGCTTTAGCAGCAGCGGCTGCTCGCAGCTGCACTTCCTTGGAAGGCACTCGTGCTCGTTCCTGCGCGCGCGCAGGCCCGGGAGCGATGGAGAAGGAAATATGTGTATTTTTCTAGATGAGAGCGTGCACAACTCCCTGGTTAAAAGGAGGTGCACCTATGACTGCTCCTGTGCTCCTGCACGCACATGCACGCACCGCACGCACGCACGCACACACGCTCCCCCTTCCTTCTCCCACTCACACACACAGAGGCATGGGAGCAGCAGAGAGCCTCTTGCTGTGAACTTTGTGTAACACAGGGCGTTGAAATCAGCCAGGAATGCAGATCAAATGACCTTGTACGTGCACGCGTAAACACGCGCAGGCACGCGCACACGCACATGCACACGAATGCAAACACACACACACACACACACACACACGCACAGGGAACTAAACAGAGGAATTGCTTTAGCGTACACCACAGCACGCACTTAGGTAGAACACAGGCATGCACGCAACTGAACAGCAAGGCGTTTATAACGTTATGAGCTTCGGAAGTCGCAGCGAGGATTTCGGATGTTGCCGTCCGTCCCTTTCTTGGTACACGGGAATCGCAATATACCTGGACGTTAGGGGGGCGTGAGGGCTTGGGGGGTAGCCTTGGTGGCTGCGCCCTAGTGGGCTTAGCTGCTTCCTGTTCCACCTTGGACTGGGCCACAGCAGCTGCTGCTCCTGCAACAGCAACGAAGTGTGTGGTATTGAAAGGCCAGAGAACCAAGCTAGATCAAACGAGCAACAGGGAAAAAGAAACAACGGGCCACAGCAGCTGCTGCTCCTGCGACAGCAATGGGGTGTGCAGTATTGGAAGGCCAGGGAACCAAGCTAGAGCAGACGAGTAACAGGAAAAAAGAAACAACGGGCCACAGCAGCTGCTGCTCCTGCGACAGCGACGAGGTGTGTGGTATTGAAAGGCCAGAGAATTAAGCCAGAGCAGACAAGCATTAGAACAAGAAAGTCAGGGAGACGGACATAAAAGTCAAGAGCAAGGAAAAAGGATTCCAGTATCTTAATTCACCACCAGCCCTGCTCGCCCTCGTAAGCTAAGGCGCAAGTAACAACATCCGTCATCATAATCTGACTCAACGCACAACTTAGAGAAGGGCTTATTGAGTTGCGCCAATCATAATTACTTCTGGCTTCGCATGTCTATACCCAAATGTACCTACGAATTAAAATCATGAGGTTCAGAGCAGCAATTAGTTTAACAATTCAGTTGTGAGGGGGTAAGGTAAAAGATGTCCAGGGGGGTTCACACTTTATTGGGGGTGCTCCAAAACTCCCTGGCCCACTTCCAAGCTCTCAAATTGGCCTTGGAGTGCTTGTGGTCAGGCAACCAACCAGCAATGCTTCCAAATTGTAAGCATATGTGTTGAAGTACGCATAAGTTGCAATTATGATGTACACGTTGCTTTGGTGATGGACTGGCTGGGTTTGTACACTGAACAGGTTGTCGTTGGGTCGTGCCAAGCCTCCCCAAACAGAGTGAATTAGTTTTGCAACTAATCTGAAGCCCCCTCTAACTCAATTGACAGCACCAGACTTTGTAAACATCTACGTCATCGAGCTTTGCTAAAACTTGGCATTTTGAGGAGCTGTGTGGGGCCCATTGCCGATTTGCACCCACTCCCTATATGTGTTGAGCCGGAGGCCAAAGCTTTATCCGTGAAGTCAGGATTTTGTTTTACGCCCTTAAAATTCGTTAACCCTTTCTGCATCCTCACCATCTGACTCAAGAGGTCAAGGCTGACGTGCAACTAAAAACACTCTTCAATCTTTTCACTCTTTGTGCTGCAGTTGGCCAGAACCATACATCATACATGCGCAGAAATTGACCGAGTATTTGGAGGATTCCCTGCCAAACGCCCCACAAAATCACTGCTCAAGTATGCTTCTGGCTAACCGATTGTTCATACTCTTGTATCCAACGCAGAGATGACAATTCAAATCCCTGCCTGATATTTCATGCCACCCTTGCCTCCACAGCGGCAGCCCCCATGAATGATATGTCAATCCACAACACGCACGCATGCACTCACGCACTTGCACACACACAGCACACGCACACACACAGCAGCAGCACACACACATACATACACACACAAAGTTCACCTGTGGGCCCAATCTTCGTCGCCACCATCCCTGCCTCCTCAGCGGCAGCTGCAGCCCCCAGCGGAGTCACTTGAGCCGACAGGCCTGCACGTTCTGCCTGAGGCACAGGGGGGGGTGCTGCTGCTGCTGCAGGGGGAGCAGAAGGGGTGGGCGCAGTGGGCTGAACAGGGGCAGCGGCAGGAGGAGGAGCGGCAGTGGCAGCAGAGGGTGCAGGGGCGGCAGGGGGCGGGCGAGTGGCTGCAGGAGGGATGGCACCGGGCGCGAGGGTCGGTATTGGGGGGGGAGGGGGTGCT
>Ga0307948_1003830_pt1 | contig 11088 bp, 13 predicted proteins | sample OrgLakmetagen280_FD_201824 | JGI IMG/M metagenome (GOLD analysis project Ga0307948, IMG submission 201824) | Saline water microbial communities from Organic Lake, Antarctica - #280 | ecosystem: Environmental > Aquatic > Non-marine Saline and Alkaline > Saline | place: Antarctica: Organic Lake...
GCAGGGGCGACCAGGACGCACACCTTCCGTGCTCTCCTCCTGTGTGTTGGCAGCAGCTCCTCTGCGCCTACGAGGAGGGGGGGTGTCTGCGTCTGACGGCTCAGGCCCCAGCTGTATCTCTTGCTCCATCAGCTCGGGGTTGAGCCCTGCGCCCCTTGTAAGAATTGCCGATTAACAATCACATTTGCATTTGTTTTGTTTTGTTTTGTTTTGTTTTGTTTTGTTTTGTTTTGTTTTTTTTCACTTTTTTGTTTTTCTCGGGGACACAACTGGGACATTATACCTGCAAGTCGCCATAAGTGATGTACTTATTATTATTCAAATTCTACTGCTTGAGGTAATAAGTAGTAGAAATTCAAGTCTCAAGCAGTAGAAATTCAATCTCATTGTTATCAGTGAAATGTCACCAAACTATTTCAAATTTCATTTTGGCGATGCCTCCTGCTATTGTCGTGTGCGTGTGCTATCGACTTCCTCGACATGTGACGGAGGGTACAAGTTGACTACTCCCCACCACACTTCACACGAGCCTCCCCAGGCTCACTAAATGTGTTCCGTGTTGGCTCGGAGTGCTCGTGGGGCGTGCGATTAAAGGCATGGAGTGCGCGGTGCAGGTGCTTGCCGTGCTTGCTGCGCACTTGTGTCGAAGCGGTGTTCAGGAAGCTATATATGCTCTAAGGGGCGTCTAAGCGGAAGCTTAAAAAAAGCCTGTAACCACACCTTAACAAGAGGGGAAACGTCTAAGAGAAACAAGAGAGAGAGATGGAATGATATAAGGACTTATGTCATACTTCATACTTGAAGTATGACATAAGAACCGGATCATGAAAATGGCAAGCTTGGTTTAAAACTGTTGCTAATATGAATGAAAACAGCACCAAAAAAGGCTCGCATGGCTTCTCCTCTCCAGTTGTCGTGGCCATCAATATATATCCTGCAAAGAAACGAATTAGTCTACTTGTGTAAGTGTGTAGCCTCGCATTTGCTAAATACACGTGATGCATAACATTGATGCATAACATACTTTGCATCACTTGCCCGTTTATCTAAACCCTAGTCATGCTGGCTGTGTCATCACTACCAGCGGAGTTAAAGTAAAAGTCTACACTGGAAGTCACCAGCGTGCATTAAGGAAAGGCTCTCAACTAGTGCTTGCACTAGCCAGAGCCCCACCGAAAGACGAATAAGAGAAACAACAGAGACTAATGAGGATCCGGCGGGTTGTCAGCCATGCGATCCGGCCTGCGCCTAGCCCTCCTGAAGCCAGCCGCTCTACCAGTATCCCCCCTTCCAGTTCCCCCATTATCACTTTTGCTGTTGTTAAAGTGTATTTTGTGTCTTGTTTTTGTGATCTTGTTTAAGCTTTTTATTAGCATGGCAGTGTAGTTGAGTAGCTAGTTGGTGCACTTTGTGCGTGGGGACGCCTAAGTTCAGTAAAGGAGTTATGGTGTACTAATTGTAGATTGTGCCCCCGACTCCAAGAAGTATAACATGAAGTGTGACTTGGTTGTTTCAAGAGATGCCTCGGAGGCTCCTTGTTCGTAGACGCTGGACAAGGGGTTGATGCTGGTTGTGCGCTTTTTCTAATGTCTGTTGCGGGTTTATGTCTGAGCAGAATTTGAATTCTACAAGATGTATGTCTCTGTACTTTAGGGGGATCTGTTTGGGATCCAAATGCCTGCCTCTTCCCTCAATGGGCATAACTAACACGCCACCTGGACGGCTTTGATGTCTAGTTGGAAGGTTTTGTTGTGTTGGGAAAACCCAGTCTGTACAGCACTAATGAAATCAGCTGGGCCAAATAGTGAGCTTCATGGATTTGTCTGAAAGTATGTCTTGATAACATCTGCAGGTGCAGATTGTATTGAATGGCATCTTTGATTAATGCAGGTTGAGCTGCCTGTCCTGACCTAAAGTTGGTTACAAAATCCTGAAATTTTGGGTTTTGGGTAGTAAGGGTGCTCAAAAAGCGCGAAGACTCAGATAGTTGTAATATGACAATCTTGTATATTTCAAGTTTGCACAGGCCAAATGATAAAAATGTTGAAGAAAAACAAACACTTCCATTCTTATTCATTCGGCGATCCAAAAAAAGTTCACTACAAATTCAACAAATACATAGGAGTCATTCTGTCTAGTACATTGTCCCACCTAGTTAGAAGAAACATACACCCTCTGAACCATGGAAATTTGAAATCTACGCAGGCAGCATAACCACTCCCCACATTAAAGAGCGACCATTAAATACCATAAAAGCCCTCCAGCTATGCATATTCCACACTCCAGAAGTGCCATAAAAAGAACGCCTGCTTGCAATTTTTGTCAATGCTCTAGCATTGATACTCCGCTAGGTCTGCCACTGAGTCCAATGCAAGGAAAATTGCCCCTACTAACCTGACAGATGGCTGTGCCGATCCATAGCCCCTGGCTATGAAACCGAACGACATCTAACCAAACAAATGCGAATATGCACAAATTGAGATCAGATACCTGCTGTGTGAACCCTTTATCTACCCCAAAACCAGAAAAGACACAAGAACAACACCAGCCGCTATAATTGCCTTGCTTACCAGGGCACCACAAACCCTTCACACCATCCTACTACTAGGAGCGACAGGCACCATCTTCAGGACCCATACAAGAAATAAACGCTGCACAGTCTTGGATTGAAAGGTCTGCATGCCACAGTTATACTGAGATCTAAGCTCACCTGCCATCATATCCGCAACAAAACTAAATGGACATAAAACGCAACCCTAGAAAACCTGCCCTATCTGCCCTTGCACTGATAGTGCGCTTCACATACTCTCAGGTTGCCAACACACTAAAATGAGAAACATGAATATAAAACGCCAGAACATGCGTACCACGGTATCTCCATCTTGATCTGTCCAAACATGTTATGCGCAATGTAAGTACTCCGCTTGCGTGCGCATACTTTAAAAGTTGAGGCAGCAGCGTGGCTTGAAGATGGTTCTCGCGTATGTGAATAATGTCCTGGTGAAGATGAACATATTCAGAACGAGGTGCATGCTCTTTTATTTTGCCAAGACCATCGAGTTTATGAGCTGAGGAAACGTTTTTCCTTTCTGTTTACGCTTTTTTTTGGAGGATTTTTCCAGCAGCCCAACCCTTTTTGCTGCAACAGGTCAACAACCAACTCGGTCATAATTTCCTTTTTCAGCAGAACACTAGACTTTATCTTTTTCTTTCTGAGCTTATGGATTTAGCTCCCAACAAAGGCTTGAAACAGGGCTGTCCTCTGAGTCCCCTTCTGTATTCCCTTCGTACCAATGACATTGACAGATCCTTGACCGTGCAGAGAGGTGCTGCCACTGCCTTGAAATTCAGTTCAGGTCCCTCATTGTGATTATGCTGATGACATTGCTCTCACTTCAAACACAGCTGAATGTCTGCAGTTTTAGCTAAACAAATTCCACAACTACACACGTTTCAAGGGGCTCGAGCTCAACACTGACAAAACAAAAGTCATGGTCTTCTTCAGCAAGGATACTTCTGCAATTCCCACCTTCACATACGATGGCACGCCTCTAGAACTTGTCACTCATTTCAAATACCTTGGATTCACTCTCACTCGTGATGGAAGTATGCAGCCACACAGCAGCTGAGAAGATGGCAGAAAACTTGAGGCTCGCTATAGCTAGAGTTTACAGAACCGGTTCTAGCAAGGGTATCACACACAGAAAACATGCCATGTTGTGGCTTTTCCAGGTCTTCGCTTTGACAGCTGGCCTATACGGATGTCAAGTATGGGCCACTTTTGTCACTGACATATGATATGATTCCTCAGTAACCACCCGTGCACACGTCCTTCATCTTGGCCTCCTGAAAAAACTCCTGGGTGTCAAGAAAGGTACTCATACTCACTGCGTGCTCCGCGAATCAGGGCAGATGCCCATCTTTTTCTACTGGTTCAGATGCACCATAAGATTCTGGAACAGTTTACTCTTTTCAAACAACCCTCTTCTTGAGGAAATTGTGCGGGCTGATTTACTTCTTGCAAACATAAGTGATACATGGACTTACCAGGTTCTACACGCGCTCCAAGATTTACCTACATCTCAACAGCTTTTGGATGCCATACGATCTCGTCAGACTATCAATCTAGGACAGTTTGGACTCACTCTACGTGAACATATCATTGGGGGCTGGAAAGATCTTGACATTTTGACACCACATGAAGCTCACCATTCCAGCAGAATTATGAGGACATATCACACACATTTTGGTGTACCTTTGGGGAATACTCCTGGATGGTGGGATGACAGGAAAGAATCCAAAAGCCTGTGTTGCCTCTCTACCTTCGCTTGGACAATCCCAGCAACCTCAGCCGCGCACTTTCTTGCCTTCGCCTTTCTGGCCACAACTTTCTGGTCCAAAGAATGCGTCTTGACAGGAATAGAAGGCCTTATGAGCTCAGGATCTGTGACAGATGTGACTGGCACACTATTCAGGATGAGGAACACATTTTGTTGGACTGTCCGCATGATCATCTGGTCAGACTTCGCACACAGCAACAGCTTATCTTCCCACCTCAGTTTGAGGATGGCACAGCTCGTTTGAGGACCTTTATGAACCAACCTGATATTATTGGTGTGGCCTATTTTGTAGCCAAGTGCCTAGCCCTGTTCCCTTTATTTTCTAGCGTTTTTTGGTTTGGTTACAGGCTTTTTTCCAAGCTGCCGCTCAGATGCCCACCAGAGGCATATATAGCGATGTAGTCTTTCCTTTCCTTGGATTTAGTTGTGGCTGGCCGAGACCAGTCAGCAACCGGTCAGCTAAACAATCTGGCTGAAGGTCACCCCCCATCGTAACTATTGTAACCATTTATTATTTATATAGTCTGTCTGTGGCTCTGCATCCATTGGATGGTGCAGGACATAAACAACATCCTTTCCTAATCTATGTTGGTGGTGTTTACACTACCTCCGTTCTTTTTTATTTTTCTTTTCCTGTCTTGCTGAGGTGGGAGTACAACAGCAGAACATCTAGGCATAGTTCGACTCGTGACTGTCGTAATTCGTAATCAAACTGTCAGCAACTGAGTGCAAGCTAATTATTATTGCATGCTCGCCAGGTAATTCAAAATCTTCTGGGTGGACAATGCTGTTGCAAGTTGCATCCTCAACATGCGCTGCTGCGCCTCTGTTAGTAGTATGCCACGGAAGAAACCAAGTCTTCCTTGAGCGCACCAGCAAACCTCTGCTGCTCCAAACAGAGCACACCTTCCTCCTACTGTGCTGCCTCTAGCCAGCCATATGTAAACACCTAGCACACAAAGGGAGTAAAGACCTCACAGCTCGCATTTTAGCACCTCTCGAAACACCTCCATTGCCCGTGCAGGCAGCGACCTGCTGCTCAGCTCCTGAGCGACTTGGGGGGCAATGGCAGCTGTCTCTGACAGATATTTGCGCACAAATGCGCGCAGCTGCGCATACAAATGGTCAAGGCGTGCTTGGCGTACTCTGGCGGCGCGAGCAGCCTCGTCGCCTCCGTCCTCTTCTTCCTGTAAACAGCACAAAACATTGGTAATGTTGAATTATGCTGTGCAGAAGCAAAAGTAATAGTTATATGCAGCTCACCTCCCTCCTATTCCCTTTCACACAGCACAAGGCGGCTGTAATAAAATTACCTAAGCGCGTCGCAGAATAACCTAGCACAGGCTTGTTCAGTAAATTGTATAACTCAGGCAATCTCTTTTATCTCCCTCCCCTTTCCTTTGCATTGAGGATGCGGTTTATTAAATTGTGCAAGCTCGTTTCATGATGAAAAGGAAAAACTATGCAGGCAGTGAAAACACTTGATTTGTGGTGACAGCCTTATGCTATTAGAGCATTCAGCAGCTGAATGTGGGACACGCAAGTTCATTAAATATAGGTAAACCCTTGAAGCTTAGCATGCACTTGTATGCATTCCACAATTCTTGCATGTATAGAATAATGGACTGAGACACTTTACTGGACTTAAAGGCACTTTTTTATGCGCAAACTTTGCGCTGGTTTATACACGATGCCGACATAAATAATGCAGAGTGCGTGCAAGATCGATATACCTGTTCTAACACAAGCTGGTGCAAGACCAGTGCTCTATCCCCAAACATCCACTTACTCAGCACTTACGCAGAGAGGATAGCCATGAGCCGCACAGTGGCTGCCTCCCTCTCAGCTGTCACCAGCTGCAGGAAACCCTTATCACCGTCATTACTTGCAGAGACACGCACCATGGGCTGCACACAGGCTGATTCCTCTTCAGCTGTCACCAGCTGCAGGAAGCCTCTGTAGGCTGCCAGCATGGCCACGTCCCTCGCAGGGCCCGCTGCCTCAAGTAGAGCTCGGTGATGCTCGAGCGTGGTGCCAAGAGCGTCAGCCTGTTATTGCGTGGTGTATGGGTGTATGTATGTGTGTGTGTGTGCAGCTGCCTGTGTACAGTGGTAAGAACCTGCAGTTCCCATGGTGTAAGTACATCTATTGATTTACTTGGTCAGGAGACAAGGGTGTATAGAACAAGTGGTGAATACATCGAGGCATCCACAACAATCAAAACTTCATTGAAACCCCCTTTTTTTATACACGACCTCAGAGCACCTCCTCACCTTTGCAGAGAAAACACTCGCTCGGTGTATGGCATCCCTCTGGCCTGCAAGCAGCTTCCTGCCACGTGGCTCTGTAGCCAGCTCCTCTAGGGGCATGCCCTCTATGTCCCTACCACCCTGCTGAAGGGCATCACCTGTGTATGCGTGTGTGAGTGTGCTCGTGCATGTATGTTTGCTCACACACCAACTGTGTACTGGGTTTGTGGCAGAGGTACCTACAAGAGCCATTGCAGCTTGCCAAATTAGGAGGCACCTGCATGCATAAATGCACACACACGCAAACGCATCCATACACCCCCCCCTCTACCCCCACTCACACTTTGCACACACACAACATGGAAACGCACCTGCGTCATCCTCTTTCTGCTGCTGCTGCCGCTGTTGTGCAGCATGGGACCGCAGCTGACCAGCCAAATGGTCCGCCTGGTCTTGAAGTGCGTGCACCTTTTTGCGCACCAACGCTTCGTCAGCTGTGGCCTTGGCGACCTTTTCCTGTGCCTCCGGGAGCCTGGCCGACGACCGCTCTAGGGAGTAGTGCAGAACCTGCACAAGCACGTATTAAGCATGCCAAGTGCACTCACGTGTCACTGCGTACACACGTATCACTGCACTCACTATCACTGCACACACGTATCAAGCGTGCCAAGTGCACACAGTAATGCACAGCAAAGGTGAACATGAGGCATAAAGCAAAAGCACTGCACAGAGGAGCTCAGGGGCTCTACCCATGAAAGGATGGTGACGCCAGCTTCGTGCCAATGTGGCAAAGAGGTCGCAGCAAAGATGTGGATACAAGGCAGACTTGATGGACACCGCGGTTTTGTGCTTGCTGTTTGCGTTTGTACTCCACTCAGAGCAAAGCCGCACCCCCTACACATTACTGAAACTGTCTATTAGACTGCACAATGTACTCACGGAACACAATCTCATAGCTTACGCCCTGGAAAACAGCCACTCACCTCCCATGCGCTGCTGGCACTGGCCTGTTTGCTGAGGGTGGCGGGGATGGAGCTGTGGAAGGCCCAGTCGGACACAGCCTCTGCTCCCAGCAGTCCCAGAGCTAGCAGTCGGTCGAGGACCATGAGGACCTATGAGCAATGACATGAAGGCGTGTTGTTTGGTGTTCGTACGTGCATGCTATTGCGGAAATCCCAGTTGGACACAGCCTCTGCTCCCAGCAGTCCCAGAGCCAGCAGTCGGTCGAGGACCATGAGGACCTATGAGCAATGACATGAAGGCGTGTCGTTTGGTGTTCGTACGTGCATGCTATTGCGAAAATCCCAATTGGACACAGCCTCTGCTCCCAGCAGTCCCAGGGCCAGCAGTCGGTCGAGGACCATGAGGACCTATGAGCCTATGAGCAATGACATGAAGGCGTGTTGTTTGTTGTTCGTATGTGCATGCCATTGCAAAAGGCCCAGTCGGACACGGCCTCAGCTTGTGTCGACCCAAACACTGAGTGCCACTAAAAGGCCTAAACCCATAAGCACTCACGTAATGGTGTGAGAGTGTTTGTGTTTGTCTGTAACTACAATATTCTAGGTGGCGGTCAGGGATCCATGGTGCCTGAATTGTGTTGTACGAATGACGACCCCCGAAATTAAGATGAGCACTGCAGGGTTAACACTACGAGTGTGGTGGGCAACAGCTGAGTATGGGGCGGCCAAGGCCTAAAATGAGAATCACGATACAAAGTGAAGAGTTGCTCATGACAAAAGTAGTTGAGCATATCCTCACTTTTGTGCCGAGTTTTAAAATACAGGTCTCGATCGTCCCAATCTTAGCCGCTGGTCATTCCCCAATATGTGGTACATGCATGAGTGCAGTGTGCAGAAAAATGAAGACGGAATGTTTGGCTTTCAGCAGCAAAAAAAAAACCTGGTTGCAGGCAGGCAGAGATGTTGAGGTCAAGGGTGTGAAGCAGCCTTATATCAAGGCGACCTCGTGCTGCACCCCTTTTTCCACCTTTGTGATGCCAAGTTTGAAAGCAATGATTGTGTCCGAGCATAACCGCCTTCCTTGAGACTTGCTGTAAGTTGATACAGGCATCAACTTCAAGCAACACATCTATAAATATAGGCAGGCCTCGCCCGCCCCACTTTCAGCCGCATGGCATCAACGTGTTGTGTGCTGTCTTGGGGTTAAAGCTCCTGCCTTGCAACAAGGAAGAGCGGGTCAGTGACACACACAACAGGCAGAGCAGGAGCCTTAAGCTTTGTGGCAGCACACAAAAAAGCTGTCCAGAACACAACGACTCCCCTCTAGGCAAACACCTCAACAAGGGAATCCTTGGTGAATCACCAAACGGGCAGGGCCTTTTTTGGACCATCACGGCAGCACACAAAAAGATGTCCGAGACACAGCACCATCCTTAAGACAGCGCACAGTGCAAAGTTGAACAGGTCCAGACAGACACCTAGCAAGTCATCAAATGGGCAGCACAGGTTCCTATCCAAAATACAGGGTTTGATTTGGTGGGGCTCTGGCTGCAGCACACATCCATTCCAAAATACAGGGTTTGATCCGGTGGGGCTCTGGCTAGTGGGAGTCCTTGTTGAAAGTGTTGTGGGAGTCCTTGTCAAGAGTGTTGTGGGAGCCCTTGTCAAAGCTGCAGCACAGATCCTTTCCAAATTGAGGGACTTTATTTGTCGGGCTCTGGCGAGCGGGAGTTTTTGTCAAGAGTGTTCCCTTAAAGTGAAGACACGCTAATTCCTTTCAGCGAAAACTCCTGAATTTAGGAAACACACCTTTTGGGGCAGCGCAGAATAGAACTGGGCTGCCAGCTCTACCGCCACGACCTGGCCTGGGAGCCCAGAGCTGCAAAGGAAGCACAAAGGCACACAAACAAGGTTGGGTTACAGACAATACACAGCGCAACAAAACCATTGTAGTTCCTTGAACACCTTAACAACCTGTCTTACCCAGCCTGGGAGTCTGAGTCTGCAGGGGCCTAGTGTCAATGCCACTGCCTCAAAAATTCACACATACCTGCAGTCACACAACTGTTCTACACACATACTAAACACATACTAAACACATGCCAACACGTCACGGAGCATGTGTGCACTCACTTTTCACACACATACACATATGCAGTCACGCCACCTTCCTCACACACATACTTAGTGCATGCTATGCAATTTGTTAGCACAATTGCACAATTATCACGCGCAAACTCAAAACACACACACCTGTTGCCAACCTCCCTCACACTTACCTAAACACCACATGATTACGCACCATACAGCAGTACAAACGAATGCACTCATACATTCACACTCACACTCACATGCTCACATACACAAACTCACGCACCTGGAGATGAGCTCCTTCATGGCGCTTGCATAGCGCTCCAGCGCCACGTTCAAATGGGTAGGCGACTTTGAACCAGCTGCTAGCAGGGCACGCATGAGCACCTGCAGGCAGCGCGTGTGTGTGTACGTGTACGTGTGTGCCTGTGTGCAGCATGATTGTTAGTAGGATACGCACGAGCACCAATGTAATGTGAAGTTTGTAAGGTAGGGAGTGGGTTGGATTCAGCTGCATTGCAGAATTATTATTCACAATACCGATGTAGTACATTTCTGATCACTGGTAGTGAGGGCAGACAGATCTGGCCGTGTTTGCGTTTGTGCTTGGGAGGTAATAGCATCTATGCAAGGCCGCGAGGAATGGGCATGTGAAAAGAACGTAATCAAGGTGAAGGTGTGATGAAAAGAGGGACACCCTGTACCATTGGACAACAGTTTATTATAGCATATGTAAACGGGCAGCAAGGATGCCTCACGAAAGCAGGGGAGTTTGACACGTGGACTAGACGCCTTGCTAGATGTAAACGGGCAGCAAGGATGCCTCACGAAAGCAGGGGAGTTTGACACGTGGACTATAGACGCCTTGCTTGCACCCTGAATTCCCAAGGAACGCTCAGAACGCAAAGGGGGCAGCACAGTCAGAGGGACAGAAAGAGTCACACAAGGGAGGCTAGAGCAAGGACATGCGTCTTTGCAGACATGCGTTTTTGCTTGTTGTACGTAACACACGCATCTTTTGATATCCTTGACCGCGTACCCCTCCTATTCAAATGAAATTACACCCGCAGCTTCATACCCACATCTACAACCCACTCACATGCAAACTGGCTTCACACCCATCCAACCACACACACTACTATTACCACACGCAAGTACCCTCAAGACCCCTCTCTCCCAACCACCCACCCACGTGAACACACACACCCACGTAAACACACACAAGCCCACAAAACGCACACCCACCCACAAAACACACACACACACGCCCACCTTGACCATTCCCTGCGGCCCCTCCCCAACCGCCCCCTCCACGCCCCTCTCCCCCATCCACTCCAGCAACGCCTCCGGGCTGGCCTTTGCGCGCACAACGTCACGCAGCATCTCCCCTGCAAGCACCTCATCCACACTGTACTGGATTACTTTTTCTGCTCCCCTCTTGTTCCC
>Ga0307948_1003832_pt1:0-10000 | contig 11083 bp, 10 predicted proteins | sample OrgLakmetagen280_FD_201824 | JGI IMG/M metagenome (GOLD analysis project Ga0307948, IMG submission 201824) | Saline water microbial communities from Organic Lake, Antarctica - #280 | ecosystem: Environmental > Aquatic > Non-marine Saline and Alkaline > Saline | place: Antarctica: Organic...
CGGTGTGCATGGGCCAAAGGCAAAGGGGCCTGCCTGGCAACAGGAGACGCTGTGGCCGCGCATGAACCTGGTTACCTGCAATGTGCGTGTGCCTTTGTGGGTGGGGGTGTGTGGGCATGCTTGTGCGTGGGGGTGTGTTTGTGTGTGTGTGTGTGTGCGTGTGTGTATGTATGTGTGTGGGCATGCTTGTGTGTGTGCGTGTGTGTGTGTGTGTCTGTACGTGTCTATGGGTGCGTACATGTTGTGTCGGCGAGCAAAATCCATGCCAGGTGCTCACAAACGAGTGCTTGTCGGTGTACTCACACGCCAGCAAGCCCAGGATGAGCAACAATGCCCCTGGTTGAGCTCCTTCCTAACCCTAAAGTGCAACTTCAAAGGACGCTGGGCAAATACAGGGAGGCATCACGTGCACAACAACATTCACTGCCCGCAACGGTGTGTGTTATTTCAAGGCAGAGGCGAGGAGGCGCTTACACAATTGTTGGCTTAAAACAGTTGTTGACGGTTTTGCCCCTTTACTTGGTTCTGGGCGGTGGTCAAAAGTTCATATTTGTGAGCTCTGGGTGGTCGTCAGAAGTTCATAGGTCATATTTGTGAGTTCTGGGCGGTGTTCAGAAGTTCATAGGGCGAGGGCCGGTGAATAGGGAGTAGGGTTTAGGTGAAGGTCAGTGGTGTATGGTAAGCAGACGCAAAATACTTCTGTAAGCATTGTGCCGATGAACAATTGCGTATTCAGTGGGTATACTGCTATACACTTCTTTCAACTATTGCAACGCTCACGCCAAAACCCTGCAATAAGGCGGGAAGGTATTCAAAAAGCAGCTCAAGAAGTGTGGATTGCAGTTGCTGACATCCTTTTTCTTCTTCCTGCTTGCATCTCGCAGGAAAACCTTCTCAACAAGAACCCTTCTGTCAGTGATGGGCTGCTGGTATGTGTTTGTGTGTTTGTGCGTGTCTTTGTATGTGTGTGTGCGTGCAGTTGTGTATGTGTGAGTATGTGCGTGCATTTGAACGTGCATTGTGTATGTGTGTGTGCGTGTGTGCCTAAACACAACTTTTATCCCCTTGCCCTACTTCTCTGCGTCTTTTCCAAAATCCTCTGCGTGAAGAGGCAAGGCAAAAACCCTTGTCTGCTCTCATGACCTGACTCCATAAATGCAAATCACGTGGGCAGCCAACTTTTGACTTTCTTGACACTTTTGACAAATTCTTGACGCACTGAACTCTGGCAAGAGCAACAACCAAAGGTTAGCCTCTTTCTGCTGCTGCGCACACTGCGCTGCAAAATGCCCTGCAAAGTCCGTTTTGGGGGGTGGCCATTCAGTACGCCAGGAGTGGATTGCAGACATTCCTGTTTGTTGTTCTGTGAAGAGGGACAATCTGTGTGTGAAGCTGTCAAGTATGGATCGTGCGGTTGTTGTTTGCGTGATCATGCACGCAAACCGCGGGCTGTGGGTTGTTTATGTTTCTGTGCAGGCAAAGTGCACGCAAATCGTTGGTAGTCTACACACTGGAAGTGCTGTGCAACTTACGCATCTTGCCTGCAGCCTGCGGATTGTTATGTATCGTTTTTGTGCAGGAAAAGTGGGCACAAATCATTGGTAGCCGATACCGCACGTAAAGAATAGCACAAACCCTATTTAACGTCTTTGGGGGGGGGGCAGCGATCAAATTATAATTCTTGTAAAATATTTAATTGACGCAAATTTTCAGATTTTGCAGGGATTGCACGGAATTCTAGGTGGGGCGGTGATCGATTTTGTACGGTATTATTTATAGAAGGGGAGGCGGTGAGTGCATGTACACACAGTACATTGGAAATGCTGCCTGTGAAAACGTGTTTCAAAACGATCATGAATGGCCCTCATTGTACGGCACGCACAACACCTCTTGCTCCTTAATTCAACAAATATGCAGCAGGCCCTGCATACAACAAACAGGCAGCAGGCCCTGCATACAACAAATAGGCAGCAGGCCCTGCATACAACAAACAGGCACCAGGCCCTGCATACAACCTACAGGCAACAGGCCCTATATACAACAAACAGGCACTAGGCCCTACATACCACAAATGGGCAGCAGTCCCTGCATACAGCCAACAGACAGCAGGCCCTACATACAACCAACAGGCAGCAGGCCCTGCATACCACAAATAGGCAGCAGGCCCTGCATACAGCCAACAGGCAGCAGGTCTTGCATACAACAAACAGGCACCAGGCCCTGCATACAACAAACAGGCACCAGGCCCTGCATAAAACCAACAGGCAGCAGGTCTTGCACACAACAAATGGGCAGCAGGCCCTGCATACAGCCAACAGGCACCAGGCCCTGCATACCACAAATAGGCACCAGGCCCTGCATACAACCAACTGGCACCAGGCCCTGCATACAACAAACATGCAGCAAGCCCTGCATACAACAAACAGGCAGCAGGCCCTGCATACAATAAACAGGCAGCAGGCCCTGCATACCACAAATAGGCAGCAGGTCCTGCATACAACAAACATGCAGCAGGCCCTGCATACAACCAACAGGCAGCAGGCCCTGCATACAACAAACAGGCAGCAGGTCCTACATACAACCAACAGGCAGCAGGCCCTGCATACCACAAATAGGCAGCAGGTCCTGCATACAACAAACATGCAGCAGGTCCTGCATACAACAAACAGGCACCAGGCCCTGCATACAACAAACAGGCACCAGGCCCTGCATACGACAAACAGGCACCAGGCCCTGCATACAACCAACAGGCAGCAGGTCTTGCACACAACAAATGGGCAGCAGGCCCTGCATACAGCCAACAGGCACCAGGCCCTGCATACCACAAATAGGCGGCAGGTGTGAAGCAAGGGGGAGGCACAGCGTATCTCTCCTGAAGCCTGTGCGTACTATTGACTCCAAAACAAGCGCGCACAAGGCCGGCATGCAGGAATAAAGGATAGCTGCAACACCAAGTGTTTCTGACACGTCACCTCTGCCGCTGATGGCTAAGTTACACACACACTGGACTCAGTTCCACAAAGACAACTCCACAACTCCACCTACACACCAGTGCGCAGGGCAGTCCTCTCCTCAGTTGAAGGTGGACGCGTTTTTAGAGCTACCTGTATCGCAAACGACGCTGCGCTGATGTGCTGATGCTTTCCTGTGTGTGAGCGCACTTGATTGCTCCCCCTCTAAACATCTGGGGAGGATCCTGTGTTAAAAGAGCTGCTTGCGCTGCAAACGACGCAACTCTGATGTTTTCCTGTGTGTGAGCGCACTTACATGCACCCCCTCTAAACATCAGGGAGGGTCCTGTGTTCACAGAGCTGCCCGCGCTGCAAACGACGCAACACTGATGTGCTGATGCTTTCCTGTGTGTGAGCGCACTTGCATGCTCCCCCTCTAAACATCTGGGGAGGGTCCTGTGTTCACAGAGCTGCCCGCGCTGCAAACGACGCAACACTGATGCATCCCTCCTCACACACTCACACACAAACCTACAGGGCAGCCCCTCTCAAGTGGAGGAATTGAATGCATTTGAGGACCTTGTTAAAAGAGCTGCCCGCGATGCAAACGACGCAACACTGATGCATCCCTCCTCACACACACACACAAACCTGCAGGGCAGCCCCTCTCAAGTGGAGGAATTGAATGCATTTGAGGACCTGTGTCCAGAGGGCACTATGGCTGCAGCGCTCATGCTGGACCAAACGCACACAGTGTTCTTGGACTCGTGCCTGGTACAACTCTGCAAGTGAGTGTGCATCAGTCATCGGGTGTGAGTATGTATCAGTCATTGAGTGTGAGTGTGCATCAGTCATTGGGTGTGAGTATGCATCAGTCATTGGGTGTGAGTGTGCATCGGTCATCGGGTGTCGGGCAATTATGTGCCTGGTACAACTCTGCAAGTGAGTGTGCATCAGTCATCAGGTGTGAGTGTGCATCAGTCATCGGGTGTCGGGCAATTGTGTGCCTGGTACTACTCTGCAAGTGAGTGTGCATCAGTCATCGGGTGTCGGGTAATTATGTGCCTAATACAACTCTGCAAGTGAGTGTGCATCAGTCATCGGGTGTCGGGCAATTATGTGCCGAGTGCGTACGTTTAATACTGAGTGGCCTACAGGAGGGTGTGTGCTATTGGTGCACACGGTACGCGCATATGGTGCTCCTCAAACCGTGCCTGTTTCAATTCTGCCAGTTGATTCGCATCATTTGGGGTGTCATGCAATTATGTGCCAAGCATGTGTGACTTGCACTGTGTGACATACAGGAGTGTATGTGCTGTAGGCGGATACACACACACACACCTAGGGTTGGCCATACCCATAAGCCCATAAGTATACACCGTATATGACTGTATATTTGGTGATTTCCCTGCCAAAATTACGGTATATGCATTGTTTACATATAATTCTGGCCCACCCTACACATACCGTGTGCTCAAGTGCATCATGGTAGTGTACGTAGTTTGTACACGGTTCTGGCCAGCCCTAATCGTGCCCCATACTCTCCCTTTCCCAGTGGGGGGTGGTGCACAGCAGAGCCAGCCGGGACTGCAATTTTGATGCAACTATGATGCTGCAAATATTAGGCGTATATAATATAGGGCTTCCTATCTTAAGGTCTGCTGACTCCCCACCTAATATTAGGCGTCCTTGTTATATAATATTAGGCGTATATTATATTTAACAAGGACTCAGTCAAGCGCAAGCTTGCTGTGTACCCATCTTCCTTGTTTTTCTATTTGCGCATCAGTGTGCTACTCTCAATAATGAGATCCTTTTTTCACACGGAAGGTGCCCACCAGTCGAGCACCGATTTTCCCCCCAGGCCCACACTCTCAATAATGAGATCCTCTTTTCACACGGAACGTGCCACCAGTCGAGCACCGATGTTTCACAGCAAAGCGTACGAGCAGCCAAGTCTATTGTGTTGCGTTGCAAGTTGCAAGTGCATTAGGATGAGCTGCTGATCACACTGATCAGGCCCTCTAAAAAACACGAATTAAAGCCCCTGGTGTTGTATTCCCCTCGCAGCGTCGGCGTTCTGCTCAGCAGACCTAAGGCCTGGCTCTATCCCCGCAGCACCAAACCCGCCTACCCTGCACACAAGAACGTCATCTCCAACTCCGGCTTCGCACTCTGCACTCTCGCGGCCATCATGGTGTTCAAGGTGTGCGTTGTTCTTACTCCAAGGCTCACCACTTTCCTCGGTGTTCTGGAGGGGGTGAATGCAAACTCCATTTTATGCAGAATATGTAGGGTTGGCCAGAACCATATATATACGTATATATACACCGTATATTTGGTGATTTCCAAGCCAAACATACCGTATGTACACCGTATATATATGGTTCTGGCCAACCATTAGAAGATGCGCTTGATCAATTCCGCGCGCGCTGCACTCCAGCAGGCATCGTGGTTTGTGAGGCGCGCTCTTTTGTTCTATTCAGCAGAATGTTACCTGTTTGGCAGAACTTGGCAGAACGCGAGCGCTTTCTTTTGTTCTATTCAGCATATTGTTATCTGTTTGGCAGAACTTGGCAAAACGTGAGCGCTGTATTGACTTTGCGGTCTGTAGCTAGGTAGGCATCAGAGTGTTTTCCAAGCTGTTTCCCCCCCTTTAACTTCAACAATACGTGTGTGTGCTTAGGTAGGCATCAGAGTGTGTTCCAAGCTGTTTCCTCCTTTTCCTTAAACAACACGTGTGTGTAGCTAGGTAGGCATCAGAGTGTGTTCCAAGCTGTTTCCCCCCTTTTCCTTCAACAATACGTGTGTGTGCTTAGGCAGGCATCAGAGTGTTTTCCAAGCTGTTTCCCCCCTTTTCTTTCAACAATACGTGTGTGCTTAGGTAGGCATCAGAGTGTGTTCCAAGCTGTTTCCCCCTTTTCCTTCAACAATACGTGTGTGTGCTTAGGCAGGCATCAGAGTGTTTAAGCTGTTTCCCCCTTTTCCTTCAACAAGGGTAAGAGTGTCTGTAGCTAGGTAGGCATCAGAGTGTGTTCCAAGCTGTCTCCCCCCTTCTCCTTCAACAACATGTGTGTGTGCTTGGTTGGCTCTGGGCTCTGTGCACTGTGCCCTCTAGCGGGCGTCGACCATAATATTAAAAGCGTGCTCCTTGTTTCCCTTCCTCGGCGCGCTTTTGTTAAAGAGACGCGCCTGGCTTGTGTGCACTTTTCTTCTTTTCTGGACCAAAGCACGCTTTTGTCATTCTTTCCCATTTCCAACATAAACGTTTTTCGGGTTGTTGCCCATGCGTGCCCTCCTTCCTGATCCTGATTTCAGGCTGAAATTAAGGAATGCGCTGGTCAGTTTCACACTTTTTGATGAGCGTGTTCAATCAGTGTGGCAATTGAAGCTGCTGGTGTCAGCTGTTGATATAACTCTCATCACGTGGATCTGGAAATTCCATGGGCAACATCAGGAAAGGTTGCGCTCAAACACCGCACTGCAGCTCATATAAAAAACGCAAGGTTGCGCTCACACACCGCCCTGCAGCTCATAAAAAACGAAAGGTTGCGCTCACACACCGCCCTGCAGCTCATATAAAAAACGAAAGGTTGCGCTCACACACCGCACTGCAGCTCATTTAAAGAAACGAAAGGTTGCGCTCACACACCGCACTGCAGCTCATTTAAAGAAACGAAAGGTTGCGCTCACACACCGCACTGCAGCTCATATAAAAAAATGAAAGGTTGCGCTCATATAAAGAAACGAAAGGTTGCGCTCACACACCGCACTGTGGCTCATATCACTGTGGCCCTCATATAACTGCACTGTGGCTCATATCAAAGATCATATAAGTATCATAGTATAAGCCATAAGTAATAAGTAGTCATAGTAATAAGTGGTACATAAGCCATAACTTATGTATCATAGTTTAAGCCATGCTCTGTGGCTCATATAACTGGTGGCTCATATAAATGCACTGTGGCTCATATAAGAAAACTGGCTTCAGCAATATTAGGGCCCTGACAAATACCATACGGGACTCTACAGGATGCCTTTGACCCTGCACAACTCCTCACCTTTGCAGACGCACGTATTTTGTCCGAACAGGTGCCCTCATATGTTATATGTCCGCATATTTTCTCTGCTCGCACAGGTGCCCACATATGTTCTATGTCCGCAAATGTTCTCTGTTCGCACAGGTGCCCACATATGTTCTATGTCCGCAAATGTTCTCTGTCCGCAAATGTTCTCTGTTCGCACAGATGCCCACATATGTTCTATGTCCGCATACTTTCTCTGTTCGCATATGTTCTCTGTTCGCACAGGTGCCCACATATGTTCTATGTCCGCAAATGTCCTCTTTTCGCACAGCGCCCTCATATGTTCTATGTCCGCATATGTTCTCTGTTCGCACAGGTGCCCACATATGTTCTATGTCCGCAAATGTTCTCTGTTCGCACAGGTGCCCTTACATGTTCTATGTCCGCATATGTTCTCTGTCCGCACAGGTGCCCACTTATGTCCTGTCCGCATATTTTCTCTGTCCGCACAGGTGCCCACATATGTCCTGTCCGCTTGTTTTCTCTGTTCGCACAGGTGCCCACATATGTCCTGTCCGCTTGTTTTCTCTGTTTGCACAGGTGTCCAAATATGTTCTATGTCCGCATATGTTCTCTGTTTGCACAGGTGCCCAAATATGTTCTGTCCGCATATGTTCTCTGTTCGCACAGGTGCCCGCAGCAATCGTGAAGTCCTGCACATCTGAAACGGGTGATAAGGCGCCCATATTCCTTCGAGCCTGCCTGGCCACAGACAGGTGTGTGTGTAAGTGTTTGTATGTGTGCATATGTTTCTGTATGTGAGTCTGCATGTGTGCTTGTATGCATCTGTGTGTGCATGCATCTCTGTGTGTGTATGTGAATGTGTGTCTGTACATGTGTGTATGGGTGTGTGTACGTATGTCTGTGTTAGTGTGTGTTGTGTGTGTGTGTGTGTGTGTGTGTGTGTGTGTGTGTGTGTGTGTATTTGTGGGTTTGTGTGGAGGGGGGGCGTTTGTGGTGAGAATTGGCAGAAGAGCTGCTTTGCAGGCCTACTCATAGATGCCTTAAGTGCACACCACGCATATGGCACACGCAAGCACACACGCACGTATTCACATACTCCCACGCACGTGCTCATACATCCGCACGCTCACGCCAAACACACACACACACATGCTTGCACCCACAAAACACACAACACTCACAGAGTGGAGTTCCGCGGCTACACCAGCGCACGCCCTCGCACGCACGCACACGCAAAAAAGCATGCCAAGTTATCCAGCAAAAGCAGGAAGAGGATGACCACGCTGCTTAAAAAGGCTGACATAACAGCATTCAGCGGCGTCCAACTTGCAGACTTTCTAAAGAAGGGGGCTAAGTGCAGCAGCAGCAGCAGCAGCAGCAGCAGCAGTAGCAGTGGGTATGACAGTGATGTAAATGAATGGGGGAGAGAGGACATGGATGGCAGGGACTCTGAGCAGATTTTCGCGCATGAGAAGGCCTCTGGTGTGGGACCTGTGGCATGCGTCTCTCCTTACAGCGTGTTAGTCCGCACGGCAGGTGTGTGTGTACGTATTTGTATGTGTGTGTATGTGTATGTGTATGTGTGCAGGGTGAGTAGGCAGACTGGATGTGGGTGTTGATGTATGTGATTAGGCGGACTGGATGTGGGTGTTGATGTATGTGAGTAGGTGGGTGGGGATGGGGAATCGTGTGTGTGTGTGTTTGTGCGTGCAAATAGGTATGGGAGCTGTTGTGTACGTAGGTGACTTGGTGTGGGTGTTGGTGTGGGTCTGTGTGTGATGTGTGTGTGCGTATGTGTGTGTGTGTGTGCACGTGCAGCAGTAAGGAAGGCACTGGCCCTGCTGTTGGGTAATACATGGTCTAGGCCGTTACATGTATTATGTTTTATAGAGACTACTATTACATTGTCCTGAGGGCTCGCGCAGCCTGCTCACGGTTACATTAGTTATAGAGAGCACAATTACAATGTCCTGAGGTTTGCGCAGCCTGCTCACAGCCCCCCTGCAGGCCTCTGATTTGCCGGGTTGTTGCAAAGCCATGAAATGAAGTGCATGGATGCAACCATAGCAATCGCCTCTTGTGGCACTGTAAATGAGTAGGGTTGGCCAGAATTGTATATACACACCGTATATGACCGTATGTATGGTAATTTCCCTGCCAGAAATACCGTATGTACACCGTATATACGTATGAATATATGGTTCTGGCCCACCCTGTAACTGAGTGAAGGTTTTGTGCTGTCCGGAAAGGTTCAAATGTCATAACGAGGGTTAGGCTGCAGACACCATCATACGATCAGGAGTGACATAGGAGAGCATGTCGCTAGGGTTGGCCATGTAACAATATATGTACGCTGGAATTGCCTCTGGTGGTATTTGATCTGCTATCCGTCTTTCCGAAGCTCAGTCCTTTTCGCTACAGGCCATAGGTTTATACGTATATCAGAGCTGTTCAGTTTGGGTTTGTGCCATTTTAGAGGTTTGCAAACCCTCACGCGTTGAGCAAACTTGGGCAATGCCTTTGCAAAGCATTAAACGTCCGTCGATGTTTAAGCCATGGGTTTGTTTGAACAGTTTTGATACAGGCGTGCTTCTACAACCTTTAGCGAACAAAACAAAACAGAAAGTACACTTTATAATGTAACATTAAATGAGTATACGGTGCCATTTTACCAGGATGTTAGGACTGGGGCGGGAGAGACGTCATGCATTGTTATATGCATTAAAAGGGGGCTTCTAGAGGGCTTTGCTAGCCCTGTCCTGGCGTTGCGTATATAATATGTATTACATAGTACACATTACCGTACTGTACTTAATCACCGCGCTACGCACACTTTTTTGACCCCCTCGCGGTGTGGCGGGAGCAATATAAATACCCAAGTTACAAGGGCCTCGCAAAGCCCGCATTACAATTAATTAATTATATTTAAGCATAAACGGGGACAGGCCGGGAAAGCCTCCCAAGCCGCCCCTCAAGGCCCCCAAGGTGGACAAACAGGTT
>Ga0307948_1003839_pt1 | contig 11070 bp, 11 predicted proteins | sample OrgLakmetagen280_FD_201824 | JGI IMG/M metagenome (GOLD analysis project Ga0307948, IMG submission 201824) | Saline water microbial communities from Organic Lake, Antarctica - #280 | ecosystem: Environmental > Aquatic > Non-marine Saline and Alkaline > Saline | place: Antarctica: Organic Lake...
CTCTTCTTGAAGCTGGCTTTTTTATGCTATAGCTCAACTGCCCTCGCTGGCGGATATAGCTGTTTAACCCTTACCCTTGGCCACAATAAGCAAGCTATGTCTCCCTTGAAGAACTGAGGACAGCCGCTCTGGCTTCTTGGGTTGTCTAGGGCGTATGGCAGTACTTCCTCGAATAATCATGCATAATATAATGTATATGCATCAGTATGGACCAGTAACCGTGGATCCAGTATCATTATTCCAGTACCTTGATAAATTTGCCTTCGAAGAAATCTGATACGACCTAATGATATTTCTTTCTTTCATGTGGTGCATGGCCTCTTTCACGGCTGCTGTGAATTCTGACGTGTTTGCAGAAGTCGAGCAAATAAGCACCACGAGACAAGACGGACCAGTAGTAGTGCTAGATTTTTCAACATAATCTGCCTCGTTTCCCTCCTTAGTTCAATTTCCGACTCCCTCGTTTTACTTTATATATAATTATAAATGTTGATTCCTGCATATAAAGCCGGTTCAGGCTTGGTTTGTTTTATCATTTTAGCCTCTACCTTGCTGTGGGCTCACCCTTGCAACGCTCTGGAGGAAGTGTATTTCGGCCAGGTAGGAGAAGAGGCACTGGAATTGACACACTGCTGGTTCAACACACACCCTTCATATACCCATACATCACACAGGAGCAAGTGTGCGCTGCAGTAGACCCACATCCACCAAAGCCGTGCATCCCTAGGTAAACATGACGTTGCCAGCATTTATGCTAACTCAATACTTAGTGCCTTGTTGTCTAGAAAGCATTTGAATTGAGGACCATGGGCATGGGTCGTACTGTGTACGGGGAAAATGAATTGCCTAACGCGTGAGCATTTCCTTCCTTAGGTACCCGTGCGAGCGTCCACTACACGAAGAGCACCACATTTTTGGCAATCAAAGTAAGAACCCCTGCCACCATGACCGCGACAGCGGGATCCTGTGGTAATCTGAGTCAAGAAAAGTTCTAAATTGAGGCTGACTGCAGAGTATGAATGTGTGCCTGTACAAAGAACATCTAGAGAAATGCCACGTGCAGGTGATTTAAGTGCCTCTGTGTCATGAATGGAAAAGTAGTTCATCCTCGCATGGCGCAAAAACGTTTCTTTTAAACCTCATTGCAATGCTGCAAATGGCTGCAAGAGAAAGACACATACAATTAAAACATTACTTAAATGCTTTCTCACAGGCAAAATACTTCTCAAAAGTACAACGCCATGAACAAAAACTACGCAGGCAGTAAAAACCGCTCCCCACGTCAATAAAGGAAAAGGAGCCACTACTTTGGTACCGGGTACCGTAAAACTCCTCCACCATAGGAAAAAGAAAATATAGATGGGGATCAGAAGGGTTGCAGGCTTGACCTGAAACCGGCTCCTGATGAGAGTTGATAATAGTGCTGGAAAGGGTACGTCTGGTACAAACAAGTTTGGCAGCGTAAATGGAATTAGAGGAGTGTTGCATGTCCTACGCATCTGTGCTAATCAGCACTTCAGGAGTGTGATCTGCAAGCTTGCGGCTTTAGAAGCGCTTGCTGAGCAGCTGCATGCATGCCAGTTTTTGAGCTGGAGTAATGAATTGGACCCATCTTTTCCAATGTAACACCTTTGCATCACACATTGTCAATGACAGTTGTATTTTTGAGACTTCACTCTACTTTCAGTCGTGAATGGCGCTGCCTGTGGAGTGGCAAAAATGCTGAATTATTCTTGCCCTTTCTAGCCCTTTAAATTACACCTTTTGCCGTCAGGAACATGTGGGAGTGGCGCAAACACTCATTAGAGCGATTAAGATAACGATATACAGTTAGCACACATCATGTGCTCCCTCGGGCCTTGCTTTGTACTCATGGATATGGGCAGCGAGGAACAGCTGTGTGTGCAAAAATGCTACATCCACTTCTATGAGTAAAATTACAGAGAAGCCAGGATATTATTACGAAACTGGCAAATTTCCCAGTCCAACAGTTGACGCAATTGAGTCTATTGCCTGTTAACGCATCCAGCATGCTTTCATGCAGGAGAGGAGCAAAGGTTGCTTTGGGATGCTGGATGGCAGTCAGGATGGGCCTCAGGGAAAATGCAGTCGGAAGAGTTGATCAAACAATTACAAGATGAGCTCAAAGAAACTAAGCAGCAACTACTCCGTCTCTTACCTGATTGTCTTTCAACTTCCATTCAGCCTGTGTTTGAGTAATGTCTTATTGCTTTGAATGGCCGTGTAACTGTATTTACTCAATTCTTACCATTACCTAGTTTGTAACATTCATTTCTTCATGCCAGAAAACGTCTTGTTGGGGACCCAAGATCTTTGAGCCAGTAATGTAAATCTCAGAAGGGGCGTGAACGCTGATGGCTAATGGCATAACATATGTTTTAATCACCCACTTATGAAAAAACAATCCACTTATACACAAGCACACGCAGAAATTGTGCCTAGCAACCACCATCCTAGGATTTACGGGCTACAAGATTATGGTAGAATCCATGTTATGATCGATAGGCTGGCAAAGAAGCTGCATGACAAAATCGTTGTCGTAGTTCAAAGTTTTCCAAGATAATCTCCAGTCCAGTCACCACCCGAATAATTTTTGAAACTTTTGGGTTTGTACATGGGTGGGAACGTGGGAACCTTGCACATCCAGTGAGTTTCATGATGCTGGCTCAATTTTTGTTCTGCTATCATCTATGATCTGATTTTCCATTTTCCATTCGAAAGACTGGTACAGAGACCTAAATCAAAGGAGAAGGTTGGTTATTTATATATAAAGTGTTTGCTAGAAAATAATAGAAAATATTGCAGATATTGTAAACATTACTGGCATAGACCAGGTAGGAAAGGATGTTGTTTTGTTTTCTGCAAAATCCAGTGAATGCAGAAACACACAACATCCAACCTGGAGAACAACAGAGGGGGTATATAATATCTAAACAAAAGAGCCTCCATCAAGGGGGGTAACCACAATTTACAATATCGCTGTACAATTGCAAAGGGGCCAAACATATTTTCTTGCAAGCTCCACAAATAAACAAGATCTCCAAAGCACATGTGGGGAGCGCTTCTGTTAAGCCACAGCGTGAATTCCACTTTATGCTGCCACATCTTCGCAACATTTCACCTACTGCACCAACTTCAGTGATGATTGTTGTTTCAGAGTCCTTATATTAGGAAAAGATAATTGCAGAAAAATGAAGTGAATAGACTCAGTCACTGAGTGGTTGGCGAGATATGCAAATTAATGATTTTCCATGGAATTCCGCGCCTGCCTAGGGTACTAGCCCTCATAATTGCTTTTGTCCTGTCAATCTGTCACAGAGCGACTTAAATGGATTTGAGCTCATACTGTGGTAGCTTCTAGAGTCAGCTTCACGTGGAAGCAAGCAATTGTACGGCAATTTCTCCTAAACGCAGAAATTCCGTTTAGGAGAAATTCCGTTTAGGAGAAATTGCCTCTCTTTGATAGAAAGGAGCATGTTGGGTGCAAGGAAATAATGAAACTTTGCTTTCGCATTCAAGCCAGATGACTTGATGAAATGAGTTGAATAAGCATTGGTTGTAGAAGTGCCAAAATGCTGAAAGTAGCCGATGGTAGGTCTGTACAAAGAGTTATAGCACTTGCTCAGTCCCCTCCCTCTGACAAATTTGTGATCTGGTGTTTTTGCTGCTCAGAAGATGTTTTTACTGGCAGCCTTTGCGGGTTGACCCAAAACTCGCGTCAAGTGTCTGCATCGGTCTTAGCTTGCTATAAAATATTAAAATAAAGCCCCCGGTAACACACATCCAGTCAAACCTTCATCGAACGATAAAATAGGAGAGGCTCGTTGACCTACTAAATCATATAAATACATTTTATGATGTTTCGTGTAAGTTCTGTTCAGTTCATTAGCGCTCAAAAGCTGGATTAAATGGAGATCCGTTGACAGCACGTAAGCACACACACATACACACACATACACACACATACACACACATGCACACGCATGCACACACGCACATACACACACACACACACACACACACACACACACACACACACACACACACACACACACATACACACACATACTCACACATACTCACGCATACAAACACACACACACACACACATACAAACACGCACACACATACAAACACGCACACACATACAAACACGCACACACACATACATACAAACACACACACACATACATACATACAAACACACACACATACATACATACACACACGCACACACACATACATACAAACACACACACACGCACGCACACATACATACATACACACACACACGCACACACACATACATACAAACACACACACACGCACACACATACATACATACAAACACACACACACACACACACACACATACAAACACACACACATACAAACACGCACACACATACAAACACACACACACATACAAACACACACATACATACAACACAGCACACACACACACACATTCACAACACACGTGCACGCATATATGCACGCACATGCACATATGTGCGCACAAAAACTCATGTACTTGCACGCCTACACACACATATACACACATACACGCGCACACACACACAGACACACACACGCACACACACACACGCACACACAAGTACATGAAAGCAAGGAACACAAGCACAAATGACGCAGGAAGCGCACATGCACACACACTAAACACACACACACACACACACACAATGGCGCAGTATCCTGCATCATGTGGCTGGCCATTGTGATAACAGTGCTGGCAGCCACTGGCAACAGCATCGGCAAAGTGCTCCAAAAGCAAGCAGCAGGACGGCTCCCTCGTCTAGTGCTCAAGCGCGAAGTGGTGTCCCAGTTCCTTGCCTCGAGGCTTTACATGCTGGGCATGGCATGCGACCTGTGTGGAGCATTGCTGGTAGGCTTGTTATTTGCACGCACCTTCGCGCTCAATACCTCGATCAGCCATGCCTGTTAGAATGCTTGAAACGTTTTAACACTCATGTGCACCTGGCACATTCGTTTTGCATGCGTGCGCTTACACACACGCAAGCCACACACACACAAGACGCACTCTTGTATTTACACAAATACACACACAATTGTACACGCACAAAAATACACATACACACAACACACACAGGCACACCACTTAAACGGGTACATGCACACAAATACCCCGTACACTCAAGCATACGCGCACACCATGCACAATGAATTGTACACACAGATGGTAGTGGCTTTCGCGCATGCCCCCGTCTCAGTGGTGCAGCCTGTGTCAGCTATGGGTCTGGTAGTGCTGCTGGTGTTCTCCCACTTTTACTTGGCGGAGCGCCTGCGCCCTGCGGAGTGGGTCGCTGCTGCACTAGCAGGTGCGTGTGTGTGTGTATGTGTATGTGTGTGTGTACCCCTTGCTTTCGCAGGACAGCAGCTAAGTAGCAGCAGTAAGCAAGCATACTGACTGACTGACCTCTGTATGAGCCCGTCAGTGCAGGCAGTGCTGCTGCTCCTGTTTGTGGGCTGCCGCCACTCAAGACGAGTGTTCATTTCCACGTTTCGATTTGAGTTGTAAGCATAGAGCATGCCCTTTGTCTCTTCCTATCTGTCTTTATCGAAGCTGCTATCTGGCTTCTAGCCCAATATGACCTCTCTTCCTGAGCTCCATGCATGGTATATGTTCTCCTGACAGTGTCCCACTTATCATGATTGACCTGTGGTTTGCTGACACTTGACTGTTCGTTTAGAGGAGGGTGGAGTCCCCGCTAGCATGTACCCCCAACAATTTGCCTGATCTTTCTCAGGTGCTAGCACCTACACTTCACGCGGCTTGAGCTTGGCTCACATGAGACACACACACACAAACACAAACACACATGCACACACACTCACACACACGCACACACACAACGTATGCCCATGCATGAATTTGATGTTACAAAGATTTATCAGGCCGGCAAACTGGATGCTAGAGCAGAGCCTCACCACGTTGCCTGCCAGCGCACCTACACCTGCACGCTAGGAATGAGGCCACAATTTGACACACAAATACGTGCACACACATGCACACACACACACATACACAAAACTACAACGACGCCACAAATACACACTCACTCACACACACACTCACTCACACACACACATATACACACACGAACATGTGTACACACTCGCAGGTCTCGGTGTGCTGGGCTTGGGTGCTAGTGCAGAGCCTCACCACATGGACCACCCAGACAACCTGCACCCTGCCCGCATCATGGGGGGCTTCCTGGCTATGGTGGTGTGCCTAGCACTGGTGCGTCTTGCAATCTGAAAAGCATGTTGCAAGGTTGTACAGCCTTGTTTGTTGTTGGCATGTACCTGCCCGCAACATGGGAGGCCTCCTGGCTATGTTGGTGTGCTTGCTTGGCACTGGTTTGGACTTTGGTCCTTAAGTGTATGCAGTGTGCAGGTCCTCTGAAGCAACATATGGCTGTGGTGTTGTGCTTGCTTGGCACTGGCGCACCCTTAAACCTTTTGTTGCAATCGCAGTACGTGTACGTGACATTGCTGCGGTGGTGTGCTTAGTACCGGTGGTTCCTTTGGTCTAAGAGTGCATTATTAGTGGCGGTGTGCATAGCACTGGTAGCCCTTCTGGATGTACTGCAGTGCTGAGCGTTCCAGTTCTATCGGCGGAAGGTCCAGAGTATCTTCCTAGAAGGTGATCCTGCGCATGCTGTCAGCTAAACCTTGCAGATCTGCCCTGTTAGCATCAAAACTCCTTCCTTTGTAACCTGGTAGACCCTTCCACCCTCCTACTAACTTCCTTGTGCATCATCACGGTGCAAGCTGAGCACCATCACAGTACAACAAGCTGGTCAACTTCACAAGTGTTCATGGGGGACAGTGTGTACACATGCTAGTGACCACCACCTACACAAACCTACACACACACACACACACACACTTACAGGCTCCCTCTAATGACTCACATACACACATACACACACTCATACATGCACACGTGCACACACACACATACATATACACACACTCATACATGGACACGTACATACAAACACATACACACACTCATACACGCACACACTCATACACACACACACATACAACACACACACACATACACAGGAGTGCTGGCTACGGCACCGTCGCTCCGCAGCCACGCCAAAGTCTTCCGCCATCACCGTCAACAGCAGCAGCAGCGGCGGCAGCACGAATAGCGTCGGGGGCGTGGGCGGAGGAGGGATTGGCAGCACTGGGATGGGGAAGGGGGTGCTAGATGGGGGAGGGAGTGTTTATGGGGGGGCCGCGGGAAGTAACGTGTTGCCTGCAGCACGTTTTCCGCACCACCACCATCACCACCACCACCTGCACCACATTGCGCACGGGGGACACACGATGGAGGCATTGCACGTTGGGGCTGCAGAGGGGGGGCACCCGTCGATAGGGCTTGGTCAGGTGTGTGTGTGTGTGTGTGTGTGTGTGTGTGTGTGTGTGTGTGTGGCCAGGTGTTTTTGCATGTGGCCAGGTGTGTGTGTATGGGTGTGTGTGTTTGTGTGTGTTGTGTGGGTGCGGGTGTGGTGAATGGATGAGCCCATTGTTGTGTCATGGCCAGAGGATGGGTGTGAGCGTAAGACTGCGGCGTTGTGTAGCATTAACAACGTCAAAATAGGGCAGAGGATCCTTGGAGGGGCAAACATTGCTCGTCAGGGCGTGATTGAAGGCTGGGCGGGCGTATGAGCAGGGGGGAGGCCGCTGTACATTGATGTAGTCGCTGTAATCTGTCTTTATTTGTGTGAAGTCGTTCATTGTTCGCGCTGTGTGTGATGACAGGAACAACACCAGGACGATCAGATTGCCGTATCGGATGAAAATTAGGGCTAAACAGAAAATGGTGCTGATGGAAAAATTGTGTTGGGATCATTCCCATTGATGTATGTTACTAGGGCAGGGCAGGATACGAATTAGGTATATGAAGAACCAAGGTAACTAGGGTGTACGTTTTAGCGAGCCTCGACGAGCGTCGTCAAGGGCGAGGCTTATCAATATAGGCCCTAGTTGGTGCATTAAGGTTAGGAAATCACTTTCTGAAATTTGCACGAATTGAGCCGAAATTTTTTCTGGTGAGTTTAATTTATGAATAATTATCGTGAAGAGACCAAACTGAATAGAAATGAAGGAATTGTTTGAAGGATCTCCCATTGTGCGGTGCCTGAACAGGCATACGCACAGCAGATTGGCCGGAAATAAGTTCCATACATTCTGAATAATGTTTGAGAGTATTAAGAAAGTAATGTACAAAATCACTGCCCATTTTGGGGGCCGAGAAATGAAAGTCTGACACATGCTTGAACAAGACTGTGACACTGTGATGTGCCATTTTTCGCATTTACATAACGTAAAATACAGGGTTGGGTCATACGGACCTCAGAGACGTTCAATACGGTAAAATACGCCTTAAATACGCAATACGCGTATAATACGGTACCGTATTACATGCAATTTGAGGAGTGCTGATTTTTGACCCAAAATGGACCCGATTTGCCCCAAAATCACCCAAAATGTTCCCAATTCTTTTCCAAAATATTATGTGTTAATATTATATTATATAATAGCATTGGAAGTCACTGAAAGGCCTTTGTTGGGCGGAAATTGCCTAAAAACGGCAAAAACGGCAAATTATCACGGCAAATTATGCAATCGTATAATATCAGTATAATATGGCCCAATTTGTCAATACGCTAAAATATGCGTTAAATACGATACAGCGTATTATACAAATACGCCGTATGACACATCCCTGATAAAATACATAATATTATTATACAAAATACGCGATTGATTCTTCCGATTTTTAGGAATTTCAGGGCTGCTTTCCCCCCGAAAATGGACACCCTATTAGCCGTCTAGGCTTTGACAGCAGTGACGTCGAGGCCCGACGAGGCTCAACCTCGTCGAGCCTCGACTAGAGACTGGCACACAATTATATATGAAATATTATGGCGTTCTCTCTGCACCGATAGAACTGTAGAGGTGGGCCCTGACTCACTTTTGCCTTACTGTGTGATCTTGGACCTTCTCTTGATGCATGTCAAGTGTACTTCCTTCACTCTTGATTTTAATCCATCTTGCTCTCATTCCATATGCCTGCATCTCTCCTGCTCTAATGCTCACTCACTTGACACAAACACACATTCACACGCACACACGTACACACACACATACCGTCCGTTCACGATCACTTCGGGAGCACACTGTCAAAAAATAAATTAAAATTACGATTTTGGTTTGTGAGGGGGTTTGGGGATTAATTTATGAGTTCGAGGACACTTCGGGAGGGCCCTGCCGGGAATTAAATCTTGAGTTCGAGAGCCCCCCTGTGAATGCTGCCTGTTCACTGCTACTGCTGTTTGTTATGGCTGGTCAGTGGCTGAGGCTGAAGCTGAAGCTGAAGCTGAGGCTGAGGCTGAGGCTGAAGCTGAGGCTGAAGCTGTGGCTGTGGCTGAGGCTGAGGCTGAGGCTGAGGCTGAAGCTGAAGCTGTGGCTGATGCTGCAAAGTGCTGAGAAGCAGGGAAAGAGGGGTTTACATGCAGCAATAGCCACACAATGGGGCAAACGTAAATGGGGACATCGTGTACCGTCATGTTTCTGAAGGGGCTGTGAGAGAAGGGGGCTTCTTCTTGGAGCCGCACGGGCGCCCCACAGGCCTCTTCCCAGCCTCGCCCCTTGCCTTTGCCTCTTCCTCTTGCAGCTCCTTGAGCTGCCTCTCCCTCTGCAGCTTCTCACAGTCCCGCTGCTGAGCAGCCAGCCTTTCAGCTGGGGACTGGGGCTTCAAGAACCCGGCCAGGGGGTTCACACTGGCGCGCTTGGAGCTCATTTCGATTTTCACCCTCAAAACCACTTAAATAATTTATTTATCACTTCGGAAGTCAGTTCGGAGAGGCCTCTATGAATTAATAAAAAATTTCGTTTTCTGGCCAAATAATTATATAATTTCCGAAGTGATCGTAAACGGACGGTATACACATACACACATACACACATACACATACGTATACACACAGGCAGTTAGTAACAATGGAAGTAGCAGCAGTAGCACCTTAGGGGGGGGGGTACGAGATGGGGGAGGGAGGGGAGCAGGAGCAACAGCTACGGATGCAATCATGTGTGGGTTAGAAGGGGGGGCGTGCTTTGGACTGTCTGCTGCCTGCTGCCGCACAGGTGGGTTGTGTGTCTTGTGTCGTATGGATGTGCTGTGTGGTTGTATGTGGGTTATGTGCTGCGCGTAGCCTGAGCTGCCTGTGTGTTTACCGTGAGCTGCCTGTGTGTAGACTGTGTGGTGCGCGTAGCATGAGCTGCCTGTGTGTTTACCGTGAGCTGCCTGTGTGTTTACCATGAGCTGCCTGTGTGTATACCATGAGCTGCGCGTAGCTTGAGCTGTCTGGTTGTGCTCTCAGGCTGCTGTGCGTGCTCATGCACTCCAGATCGTGGCCATGAGCCGTGGTGACCTGCTCAAAAGATAAAAAAGCGCAATGGAAGCCACATTGCGTATAAATTAGTTCAAAATGGGAACCCCTTTGGTTTTGAGTACCGATAAACTCCTGCACCACAATGAAGAAAAAAGAAAATCAATGGGGATCAGGAGGTTTGCAGGCTTGGATTGGAACCAGCACCTGATGAGAGTTGTTGACAATTGTAACTCATAGTACGTTTTGTGCGAGTGTGTGTTTGTGTGCAAGACCTTTAGCTGGGAATCCTCTGAACATGCTGTCAGACACAGTGAATGTATGAGGCAACTTTTATATTCCTGTCCAGCGAAAACCATGATTGTTTTACCTCCTTGGTGGTGCAGACGTTGCAGAGCCCAAACTGCATCTAGGTAGTGTGTGTGTGCTTGTATATGTGCGTGCGTATGTGTAATTAATATGTGAGGGTGTGAGTATGCATTTGTGCACGTGCGCACGTGTGTGTTTGTGCATGTGTGCGTGTGCGTGTGCGCGTGTGTGTGTGTGTGTGAGAGAGAGAGAGAGAGAGAGAGAGAGAGAGAGAGAGAGAGAGAGA
>Ga0307948_1003846_pt1 | contig 11057 bp, 10 predicted proteins | sample OrgLakmetagen280_FD_201824 | JGI IMG/M metagenome (GOLD analysis project Ga0307948, IMG submission 201824) | Saline water microbial communities from Organic Lake, Antarctica - #280 | ecosystem: Environmental > Aquatic > Non-marine Saline and Alkaline > Saline | place: Antarctica: Organic Lake...
TGTGTGAGTGTGTGTGTGTGTGTGAGTGAGAGAGAGAGAGAGAGAGAGAGAGAGAGAGAGAGACTGAGAGAGAGAGAGAGAGAGAGAGAGAGAGAAGGAGAGAGAGAGAGAGAGAGAAAGCATGTGTGTCTGGAAAAGGTAATAATTATGCGATTATTTGACCAACAAGTCAAAGAGAGTATATTATTGAGCATGCTCAAGTGGCAGTCAGGTCCACAGCCCTTTGGCATGCATTAGAAGTAAAGCACTCTCATGCACGCATGCGTGGCTAAGGATCTGTAAAGATTGCCCAGGGGTGACTTTGTGAGATCCAGCAACCGGTGACTCCTATACCTTAATTGATGCTGAAGATTGAACTTCACATCGCTATACAAATATACTGTCCTGGTTTTCAGTCTTACGCAAGGGACAGCATACTTAAAAGTTAAAAGGATACAAATGCAATTAACACCATCAACACAGTAATTTAGAAACAATAAAAGCACACCACTCTTACAACATAATAAACGTACCGCTCTTCAAACATGGGCCCGTTGTTGCGGTGGAGGGTCCGAGTCCGGTGCTGAGAAGACACGCAGGGGTTTACGGGGCGAGGTGATGCGTGGAGTTATCAAGCCGTATTAAAAATAAAGGCGGTGAGGTTGGGCATCCTTGCTGGCTATGTATCCTATGCATCCAGCAAGGATGCATAAGGCGGTGCATAAGGACAGATATATCCTTCCGCTCCCTTTTTGGCTTCCAACTTCTCACTTTTTTCTCCAACTTTCCTTCTATCATTCCATCTCTTTCTCTGATTTCTCTTAGGCGTTTCCCCTTTTGTCTAGCTAGGTGTGGTTACAGGCTTTTTTCAAGCTTCCGCTCAGATGCCCCCTGAGGCATATATAGCAATGTAACCTTACCTTACCTTACCTTCCCTATGCATCCAGCAAGGATGCATAAGGCGGCGCATAAGGAAAGTTATTTCCTTTAGATATAACCTATAGATACAGAATACACCCTTTAGGTATACATCCTTTAGATATATCTTTTAGATATAGGATGCATAAGGCTCACAGATCCCTTTGCTTGAGGATTTCCGCCAGCACCATACAGGATAAGGTACTGAGTGCTTCCATGGCCAACTGTTTTGGCTGAAACAACTGAAGTGGAAGAGGTGGTCACCATAGCCCATGCAGGTCTTTGAGAAGCGCTTTCATCAAGTGCAAGCACAGAAAATAGGATAGACAAAAGGAGTTTTGCTGATCTCCGCACCATTTACATAATGAGAAGATTGAGAAGTCTTCGAAGGCTTTTCGACCTTTTAAGGCATGCAATGCAGTTTGATCATGACAAGCTCGTTACTCACAGACCCCCTTTGCTTAGGCCTATTTATAGCTCCGGCTAGTGTGATCATTAGTTGATCCTCAAGCATAAATCAGTTGATCCTCATCCCGCTGATCCTTGTTAGCATGATTTCCCAATGTACTAGTGAGCGTGAGCACTGATTGAGAGTCTTTTCTCAATTGCAAGCTAATCGTTTTCAGTTGAAACTACTGAAGTTCTTAGTAAGTGTGAGCATTAATTGAGAGTCCCTTTATGAAGCACGCCGGGTCATTTCAGAGCATGCTACTAATGCTCTTCCTGTGGGAAACGCACCTCTGCAATGAGCGAGGCTCTATCGCCAGGCAGGGCTAACTTGAGTTTGGCATACCTGAGTGCAAGCATATTACAAGCATATTTTCTGAGCTGAAACCAATTTTCATACCTGAGTGCAAGCATAATACAAGCATATGTGAGCAGAAACCGATTCTCATACCTGAGTGCAAGCATATTACAAGCATATTTTCTGAGCTGAAACCGATTCTTTACGACGTCTACACACCATGCCAGGTTGCTTCACAACGATTAAAGGAGGCAATGAAAAGGGCTCAGTGCGTTTTTGTGGTTAACATAGAGACAGAGAGGAGTCGGTATGAAATAAAGGAAGAAACACATTGAAAAGGCTATCAATAAACATTGGTGCTCAGAGGGACACACACGCACACACACACACGCACGCACGCACACACACACACACACGCACATACACGCCGCCCCCATTGCATTAATTAGAGAGGTACAACAAGTTGAACCCGTGGACTCACGTGTCAGAGGATTGTGCGTTTGCATCAAACACACCCAGGTTTCTAGCTTCTCGCAAGGTGATGCAAACCCAGTATCCCTCTCGAATCCAGCCACTCAGATTAGAGTTAGGGCTGCATGCATCGAAAGCGCGCGCGTGCGTGTGTGTGTGTGTGTGTGTGTTTGTGTGTGTGTGTGTGTGTGTGTGTGTGTGTGTGTGTGTGTGTGTGTGTGTGTGTGTGTGTGTGTGTGTGTGTGTGTGTGTGTGTGCGCGTGCGCGCGCGTGTGTTCATGCGTGCAAGCGTGCAAGCACGCATGCGACTTACAGGGCCGTGCTTCCAGCTGTAGACTGTCCACTATTGTCTAGCCACTGGTCTTCAGCTGTGAAATTAAATGAACCACTCTCCGTTCCTCCCGAAAGCTGGTTCTTCAAGGACTTGCTTGACCTTTCCTTTCCGGAGATTCCAGAATAAGTCATCTCACCTGCAGACATTGGATGAGCAAAATTGCAGCAAGCAAGCAATTCCTAGTTGGCAGCAATGCAGTCCAGGTTCCAGGACGAGAGGGTTGCAAATACGCAGAGAAACCAATCCAACGTCAGCTGACTTTGATTGCGTGCAGGTGGTGAGCAATAAAAGTGATGAAAATTCATGGCGTGGACTCACCTTCAGCTTACGTTGGCATGATATTACATGCCCAGACCAAGTCCAACAAAGAGCGAGGAAGGTATGCAGCACAAAGAAAAATAACAAATATTTAAAGTTTGTCAAGGGGGGCAACTCAACTGACCAAGGATTACACGCCCTTACATGTGCGCAGATTTAAATGTCCGACGGATTAAAGTGCCCACGAATTGAGTGAAATATACATAGGTATAACTCTAATGACACTCGGACACTTTTTGGTCGGGAAATGATTGAAATTGTTTTTTGAGGTCTATAAACGTCATCGAAGCGTCCTAGTGAGAGGATTGCACCCCACGACCCCAATTCCTCCAACTTGTTGATCGTCTAATAGCGCTTCAATGACGCTTATAGACCTCAAAAAACATATCAGTCTTTTCCGATCATTTCCGATCATTTGGGATCATTCAGTTTTTTTTTCCGACCAAAAAGTGTCATTAGAGTGTCATTAGAGTTCCGTACCGCCATACACCGCAATGCCTTCACGCAACTACCCAATTTGATCAACTTATGAGTGTTAATAAAGTGTTTTGTGGTGTCGTCTAGTTACAAGCCGCATCTCGCTGGAACAAACCACTCGAGGCCGCTAGGGTACGTACTTAGAGGCTTGCATCTGTTCATTAGCATTTAACACAGCACAAAGCAGAACCTCTTGATAAAAGATACATTCAACACAGCACTACAATACATGTATAATAACAAGCCTAGCAGCCACATTTTTTCACCGATAACTTCTTAATCTGTAACCTCTTTATTATATAATGAACTCATTCTTGGGCTCCGCTTGTCTAAAATTGAGTCGTGAAGCAATGTACGTCTCTTCAGACCTTGGTTTCTGCTTTGGACACGGTTGTTTCTAGTTTGAATTTATCTAAACTGCCTTCTTGATTCCATGGGTATTGCCGTGGTACGTCTGTGGGCAGGTATGTGCCTTTTATGAGGCTGACAGCGTAGTAATCATGTGTTCAGTGATAATTCTCGCCACCTTCCGGGTTCTGTTTCTACAGCACCTGTACCTGAGTCTTGAGGGCTTGAAGCCCAGCTCTTTGGTAGTTCGTTTTTCCAAGAATCTCAGCATGTGCGCGCTCGAATTGTTTGCTGAGGAGTTTTTGCTATTGTTTGCGTGCCTTTTGCTCTATTTTTTATTTATGATTATAGTTTTTGTCTAGTCAGAGACTCGGGCTGTAGGCCATCCTTGTAACCCTTGTAACCCTCGTTTAGTCAACTGGTTTTGAGAGCTTCAAGCTTTTTTGGCGTCTCGTCTGTTTTGACTTTTATTTTTGACCTGTGTTGCGCAAGTAGAGAAAGCGCTCTCCTTTTCTAATCCCCGTAGGAATTTCACTGCCTTTTGAGTGGATGGGTGTAAGTGAAGCCAATGCGGAAGTATGGAGGTGACATACTAGGGTTTGCAGGGGCATTGGTGGAGAGTTGGTCTAGTGAATGTTCACCGTGAGTGCTGGCAATTGGATAAGGATATCGAAGCCTCAGATTATGCTGCTCGGATTATGCTGCTAAACTTGTCCATAACAGGCGCACCCCTTCCAGTACAGGTTTACAGGTTTAGAGTTAAAGCCATCAGTCAAAACGTTCGACTGCTAGGCTGCATATATAAAACGTGTAAAAACTGTGATAAGTGCAGGATGGATAATTGTTGTTGTAGCATCAGACTTGTAGCACCAAAAAAAAACCTATGGAAAGGGAAAAAAGGCACATCGCTGTTTATAACATTGCAGCACTGATAAAACCAGTAAAACCAATCAAGCATCTAGCCAGGACCAGCCGACCGCATTAAATCAGAGAGGGGGGATCATCATCTGTGTGTTTTGGGCACATGAATTTTATGTTGCTGAACATCTGTCACACTGAGGATACCAAGAATGAGGGAGGCAAATTGTAATATATATAAACCTTTGAGACATATATAGTGATGTAACCTTACCTTATATATTAAACTCATGTGTGAGGAGCAGCACATGCACAACGAGAGGGTCTGGAACATCAAACATGGTCTAATTCACCACTCTTTTGCTGCAGGCCCTGCTGCTACATGAACTCTGAACCAGCACTTGCCTGGTTCAGACTTTTAAATCGTGTTTAAAGAGCGAAATTGAAATCGGCTATTAAGTAAATTACCCGGCACTTCCCATTGTTTGTCTACCTTACAACACAGCAAAGTACAATCAGAACCAAGGACTTGTTCAATTGAAACAGTGTATTTAACTCTTTATGTCTGCCTTGGAACCAACAGCACCATGCAGCCAAGATGTAATGATGTTTGTTCTTACCATTCTTCATAGGGGAAGCACACTGCTGTTCGTGTAAAGGTAATGCACTCAGGCAAGCGTCAACATGAATGGAACCTCTCATCATGCATGTATGCACACACCACGTCCTCTGTTCTGTGCCACCCATTCAGTATTGTTCAAGCGTTTAAGCACTAGTGGGACCTCAGGTGTGAAGAAGCTTCTTCGCGGTTCGTTGTAGAGTTTGTGCCCCCTCTCTCGTTGTGCTTGAATGGGCCAGTGCTTGTATCCCCATTCTCTTGCAGTGTGTGATTGGGAGGGCACTGCGTGTGTGATTGCCCAGGACGTCGTCAGTAGTGACTTCCATGTTAGGTTCAGGTGGTCCAGGACATCCAACAAATTGGAGAACAGTAGAGAAGCTGAGCGAGCACTTTGAAATTGTGGCCAAATTTACGCGGGGGTGCAGAGCAGCTGACCCAGGCTTGGTCGGCGGTCTGACTTGTGCTCCAATGTCAGGCTCTGTTTTGGGCTACATTTTTGTTTCATTCTTTTCCAGTACCATTCATCAACTCTCATCAGGAGGTCTTTGGCCTAATGGCAAGCCAGTAACCCCCAAGGTAAGGACCTAATCCCCATTCATTTGTCCTCTTGCAAGAAGGTGGAAGATTGCGGTACGCGACCACCAGGGTGGCGTTTTTTTCTTATGGGGAGTGAATTGTTTTGTCCGCGTTTTGTGTCCGGTCCTTGTCCCTACAGAGATGAGGGGACACAACACGTACTTTGTGCCTGTATCAGACAGACAGGAGATGCACATGCAAGCGCACTACAGATGCAAGATGCTGCCTCAGGCGTCACAACCCGTGGAGCTGATTACAGCATCCCACCTCATGGAGAATGTGTAACATATAAAACTTAGGAGTGGTGTAAATCTGGAGGGATCCTGCTAAATTAACACCCACATCCTGAAAGCTACAAGTAAGTCATAAGACTTCTATGCTTGTCAATCCGCTCGTGCGTCAATGCACGCGTCCTTTCTTTTTACAAAATATGCTGGGAACATTTACCCGCAAAATCATTGATTTATGCACTCTCTTACGCTGACAAACTACCGGCAGTATAAGTTGTGTACTATATGGTATAAAGAGCAGCTAAACCATAACTGGTCATCTTACCTGCCACTCTGTCAGTTGCCAGTAGAACCAGGCAATTCTAAAATTGCCGATCATGGCCCCTAGTTGTACAGCGCTTTATGTTGCATACATAAAGGATAGTGACACGAGCAATCTGAGCAGCCGGTTCTTGCTGCAAATTTGCTGTTCCTTGTGCCTCTACCCACCATCACCAGGGCTCTACTCACCAAGATCAACTGCGCTCTACTCACCAATATCACCAGGGCTCTACTCACCAAGATCACCATCACCTCGCCTCTACTCACCAAGATCATCAAGGGCTTTCCAACGTAGAAGAGTGTTCTCTGAAACAGAGACTTCGAGCTACTGTGGTGCACTCCCTTCCAGCTGCTTCAGGCATTCTACAAATTGTTCGGTTTGATAAAAATGTTGTGTGAGTGAGCAAGATGCATGACGAGCAGACGAGCACAGTCAGGATTACCGTGGACTGTAGTGCCCAGCAATGCGCACTGTGCCTGTTGTGAAAGTGAGGCTCTACGGCTGGGGGAGCGTTGCTCCCTGGATTTAAATAAATTCAAGACCCACTATGCTTTTGGTGAGCAGTGTTGCTACGTAATCAATATGGTGAGCGAGAAGTGCTGTCTTTAAGGTGAGTCAAGAGCGAGTGAACAGAGCGCCAGTGTAGTTAGTCTACTGGATACTCGATTTAGACCTTGGGTTCTCGCTCATTTTAATTTGCACATTTGCACCCCTCGATTCTTGACTTCAGCAAGGACAAGTATCAGTTGTGAGCAAGGCCAGTATCTTGCACACGCAGCATGATCAGCTGACCGCGCGCAGGTGCATTTGCTTGCACATAACATTGCACCTGGCCCTAAGGGCTTGGATCGTGATGTAGAGAAAAAGCTAGCTTTTACCTCTCATTGGGGTATCATATGCTATGGCTATGTCCACCGCAAGACAGAACAAGCACGTGTCACCATAATGGTTGCACACGTCGACACAATCTTAGTTGCCTGCACACAACGCATTGCACCCGCAGGCAAGGCTGATCCCTCAAGGAAGGTAATACCTTTCAAATGCCTTTATTAGAGGACACACCGCAACTCGCGGGACGCTTATCATACAAATGCCATTGTCAGAGGAGACCCCACCTGCAGCAAGGCTGGGCCTTCTGCTCGCATTAGACAGGAAAGGCGAGGCACTGGAGATGCTGAGGAAGCAGGGGTAGCCGTCAAAGCTGGAAAGCGCAGCGCAGGCTGCCATGAGTTTGCCAAAGTTCCTGTGCAAGTGCATGTGCAGGGTTGGCCAAAACTGTATATATACACCGTATATGACCGTATATTTGGTGAATTCCCTGCCAAAAATACCGTATATACACCGTATATATATATGGGTCTGGCCCACCCTATGCATGTGTAGACACAGCGAAACAATGGCAGCAATGTGAGCACCGGTGATGTGAAATCGCCGCAGCTCTTGTGCAGGTGCATGTACCATGTTACAATACTCATAAATCCTAACCCGCCTCAGCACACTCACACTAAAATCACAAACGCATGCACCTGTGCGCTTACACACACTCTCTCTCACACACACACACACACACACACACACACACACAAACACACACATATACACACACATACACACACACCACAGAAAGGGACGAGAGAGAATGCATCAGGAGAAAAGTTTGCATACGGGTGACAGCCAAATTGTGACAAAACACTCACTCTTTGGGCACCCTCACAACCGCAGCAGACCTGGCCGTGTTTGGTCCATTGTGCCCGCCATCATGGACATCTATCAAGCCCACCACCGTGCATTCCAGAGCAGTTGCGCCTGCTGTGCCAAACAGGGCCCGTGTTGCTGAACGCACGATGCTTGCAAATGCCTCAGGGCTGGACACAGCTGCGTGCTGTTGCCCCGCTGTTGTCCCTGATGCTGGTGTCTTCATTACCATGCAGCTATGTGGTAGAAGGAGATGCGCAGGAATTGCTAGGTGGTAGAGGAAATGCGCAGAGAGGAATTCTCACATGCAATGCCGTTCATCACAATTCGAACGGAAACAGGAAGGCACCCCGGCCTGAGCAAAAACCAAGGGTCTTTACTCACAGGTCAACCTGCGCATACATGCAGGGGCAGCTGATTTCTGCGGTGCGCTGCGGAGGAAAGGCCACAGCATCCACTTCCATTCTACTGGACTGTATTCCTAGTAGCAGGTGCCTTGCTTTAATGTTTTGGTCTTTAATGTTTTGGTCTGGCAGGAGGTGGTTGTATCAGTTAAAAATATTTTGGCATGTCAGGACTTTCACAGCTTTTCAAATACCACTAGCTATCTAGAAGCCATGCTGATTCAGCACACTGTGGCCCATGGTCTTAGCTGCGGCACACCCTTGCAGAGACGGTAAGGGCGCGTCTTATGCACAGTAAAGTACGTGTCAAAACACCGTCCTCTCTCTGTTTTTGTAAACCAGGTGTGTGCACCATCAACGTAGGGCACCTCGTCCTTCTGGGGCAGCAACCAGACCCCTCCCCCCATCACCCTCATCAGCTGCACAGGAAGTGTCCACCGTGGACGCAGCCGGTAAGCTGTCTAAATTAAATAAATATCGGCATTTGTGGCAAAAAAACGACATTAGGGCTGCATGCTTGCATATTCATGATAAATAACACCACCATCACAGGCACCATTTGACACCACACCACCATCGCAGGCACCAACAAGCTTCCCAACGCTGTGCAAACACTGCGAGAGCGTGGACTCATCCAGGAGGTGACCAGCGAGCAGCTGGAACACCTCCTGGCCAGCCAGAGCGTGCCCGTGTACTGCGGCTTCGACCCCACTGCAGATAGCCTTCACCTGGGAAACCTGCTGGGAATCATCGTGCTGTCCTGGTTCCAGCGCTGCGGTAAGTGATTGCCCTACAGGAGCTGCACAGCAGCTGTTCCACGCTTGTTTTAGCACGAGGTTGATTCTCCACAAACCTCTATATGATCCAGGCCATCAGCCGGTCGCTTTGCTAGGGGGTGCCACTGGGCGTGTGGGTGACCCCTCAGGACGAAGCTCGGAGCGCCCCATCCTCACAGACGAGAAGATCGAAGGCAATGTGCAAGGTGAATGCTTGGCCAAGCCACACACCTCCAGATGACTTGTGTCTTTGCAATCTTCTACAGAGGGAAAGGAAAAAAGGAGAGGAGTGAGAATAATGGTGGTCTTTTTGCAAAGGAAAACGAAGGACTCCCAACAGTTTTTTAACATGTGGCGTGTGCTCTCATGAACGTGCACTCTACACGTGCTTCTCTTAAATGCAATAAGCCTGTCCCATATCCGGCAACCACACGCTGAGTGACTTCTTGTACTGCAACATGCTTTGTTTCAAGCACAAATCAATCATACCCGACGCACACCAGTCACGTGCACCCCATTGCTGCTACAGCCATCGGCCAGCTCCTTAGTGACATCCTGCGCCGCAATAGCCAGCAAGGGGCGAGCAGCAGCGGAAGCAGCAGCAGCAGCAGCAGCAGTAGCAGCAGAAGCAGCAGTGCAGGTGGCCCTGCCTTGCATGGGGTCAAGGTGGTCAACAATCTGGACTGGTTTGGGCCCATGAGCTTTTTGACCTTTCTCCGTGAGGTCGGCAAGTTTGCTCGAGTTGGGACCATGCTGTCCAAAGATTCGGTGGGTTTATCAGTCACGAGTTTAGCCAGTTGACTGCCTTAACCAAAATTTGAGGCTTGCCGTACGTTTCAGAGATGCAGGTATGTTTCAATAATTTGATTGTGTTGATTGTGACCAGACTGTGAGAAGCGTATTGCCACACATTGAGTTGCGCTCAAATTGGCCAAAGAAGGATGGTGCTGATTGAGGCGGTCCTCCTCCTTATCCGGGATGTGGACTTTACTCATTCGGTCCCTTTTCAGCTTAGCACTCACTCATGCGTAACACTTTAGTGCACCAAATTAGAGTTGAATTCGGGTAACAGTCCAGCCTCCCCAGGGTGAATGACTAGGTTATAATGGGTAATGGCTGATAACTAGGTTCTTATTTTTCCCGTCAAAGTTCTGCAATCTTCAGATTTCACTGCACATTCCTACTGATTGTGGGCCCCTTTGTCAGGGGCTATCTGCAGCCCCCTCATGAAGTTTTGGAGGATCTTCGTTTTAGCATTTTGGAGTCTCTCCCAGATTGTAATGGGAAGAATGCTTTAAGAAGTGAGCAAAGCGGTGCATTATTTATTTTAGCAATATAAACAAGGTCTTTACGTTAAGCCCACCACCTGCATTTGTAAAGTCTGCGGCTGCCCATTGTGGGTGTGGCTTCCTCTTCCACTCCTTGCATTACCACCACACTCCACGCTCAGAAGCATGACACATGCTCAGAAGCACGACACACGCTCACGAAGCACGACACACGCTCACGAAGCACGACACACGCTCACAAAGCACGACACACGCTCAGAAGCACGACATACGCTCAGAAGCACGACACACAATGCCCATTGAGCACCACACTCCACGTACTGACCACCACACTCCACGCTCAGAAGCACGACACACAATGCCCATTGAGCACCACACACCACGTATGAGCACCACCCCATGTGCATAATCGCCACCCCCACAGGTCCGCACACGCTTAGAGAGTGAGAGTGGGATCAGCTTCACAGAGTTCACGTACCAGCTGCTGCAAGGCTACGATTTTGTGCACCTGTGCAGGGAGCATGGTGTGCGGGTGCAGGTGAGCGTGGTTGCAGTATTTGCACATGTGCAGGGAGCACGGCGTGCGGTTGCAGATGAGCAAGGTTATGATGTACAATGTGTCTGCATTAGTGTGTGTATGTGTGTGTGTGTGCGTGTGTGTGTGCGTGTGCGTGTGCGTGTGTGTGTGTGTGTGGTGT
>Ga0307948_1003857_pt1:0-5000 | contig 11045 bp, 9 predicted proteins | sample OrgLakmetagen280_FD_201824 | JGI IMG/M metagenome (GOLD analysis project Ga0307948, IMG submission 201824) | Saline water microbial communities from Organic Lake, Antarctica - #280 | ecosystem: Environmental > Aquatic > Non-marine Saline and Alkaline > Saline | place: Antarctica: Organic...
AGCAACAGGTGCACACGTTGCAAGATACAAGATAAAAACAGGTGCACACATTGCAAGAAAGCAACAGGTGCACACGTTGCAAGATACAAGATAAAAACAGGTGCACACATTGCAAGAAAGCAATAGGTGCACACGTTGCAAGAAAACAACAGGTGCACACGTTGCAAGAAAACAACAGGTGCACACAGTTGCAAGATAATTGAGACATTTACACACAGAGCGTTCACACCATCTCAATAACTGCAACACAAACAGAGCACGCACGAGTAGTGATAATCACTGCATGCGCAGGTCCTCCTTACTAACTTCCCCTCCGTTACTTGTGTATGCATGTGTATGCACTTGTGTATGCATGTGTATGCGCTTGCGTGTACGCAATTACAACTGTCAGTTCCGTATAGCTCATAGTTAGGATTGGCAGAACCACATACATACAATGTATGGTGTATATACATAATTTTTGGCAGGGAAGTCACCAAACATTTTGTGTATAAAACGTTTTTGGCCAACTCTACTCACAGCGTATTCATCACTTGCCTGGAGGTGTGAGTTGCGGATGCCAAACTTGGAGGACGCCAGGCCTGTGGATACGTAGGAGTGCACCTGTGCACAAGATGCCACACACACACACACACACACACATTTACATGTTGGGCACAGGATGACACACACACACACACACATTTACATGTTGGGCACAGGATGACACACACACTCACACACACACGCACATTTACATGTTGGGCACAGGTAACGGATTCAAGAGCCTGTCACTCAGTGTAGACAATTTGGACAGAAAGCAGGAAAGAGGGTGTGATGGCACACGCACACGCACACACACACGCACACACACATGCGTGCACACACACAAAAACACACACACGCACACACGCACACACACACGCACACGCTCATGCACGCTCACGCACACGCACACGCACACACACACACACACACACACACAGACAGACACAGACACGGACACAGATACACGCACAAACACACACACACCTCTGGATCCACATCGGGGTTGATACGCAGCAGCGTCTTGGCGGGCTTGTCAACCTTTTTGGCGGCAGCCTTGATGTTGTCAAAGTCAAACTCAGAGTCAATGTTGATGAGCACACCCTGGTCCACAGCCAGCTCCAACTCCCAGGGCAGCTTACCGTTGCCATTGAAGATGGTCCTGGCATGTGCGAATGTGTGTGAATGTATGTGAGCATGTATGTGTGTGTGTGTGTGTGTGTGCACGTGTGCGTGTGCGTGTGCGGCACCATGTCATTACCAACCTGGTGGGGTTGAAGCCCACAGCCATGGCAGCCTTGAGCTCATTGCCAGACACCAGCACAGCGCCACTGCCGAGCTGCTGCAGGTGCTTCATGATAACCATATTGTTGTTAGCCTTCACCGCGTAGCCAATGATGGAGTCGATGCCTTCCAACGCCTTCTTGTAAGCCATGTAGTTGGAGGTGATGCGCTGCTTGGAGTACAGGTAGAAGGGGGAGTCCTGCACTTGGCTGCGCACGTCATCCACACGCATGTTGTCCACGTACTGGTAGCCATCATCCCCTGTGTAGAAACTCTCTCCCTTGCCTGCAGGCTGATACCACTGGTGGTAGGCTGGTGCGCTGGGCTTCTCTGTGGCAGCCACTGCCCGCACCGCCATCTGCTTGCGTGCCTGATGACAACAATTGGAGGGCGTGTGAGTTCCATGTGTCTATGCATGATTGTAAGTGAGTGTGAGTGTGAGTGCAGGTACTCACCCTGGTTGCACACTGTGGCTTCACGCCAGCCTTGACATGATGAGAGAGTTGCTGCTTTGCCAGCATTTTTTGTTGTTGCTCGTTAGGTTATAATAAATTCAAACGTAATACCGCAATACCGTAATACCGGGAAGGAAAACCTTTTCGGATAATTTTAGAGTAATTAAGTGATATAATAATAAACAGTACATATACCCAGGTTCTTACTAGTTACCTACCGAGCCACAACTTTTCTTTGTGAATCGCTCATGGCCACACAGCGCCTGGTCCGAGCTGCTTGGAGTGGGTTTAGCCATGCTCACAAGTCTCTCCTGCCCCAACTAGAAGCCTGCCACACCACGTGCTGCAGTACCAGTGGTCAGGGTGCATGGACAATAGGGAGGTGTGTAGAGCAACATGCTGCCCCTCTACTTCGCCGAGGAGGAGGTGGAGGTGTTGCAGCAGCACAAGGAAGTATGGTCGGTAGAGGTGGTGGCCACTCAGCAGCGTTCAGCAGTTGGACAGCGCGCGGATTTGCATCTTCACCTTTGCACAACAGCCAGCACGTGCCCAAAAAGAAGTTTCGTGCCCCTGGATCAGCAGCAGAGCTTGGCATGTACGGGGTGAGATGAGAAGATAGATGAAGAGAGGCTGACGGAGCTGATAGTCTAGAGCACAGGAGAATATACACGTTTGTTTACCTTAACTCGCTTATAACCACCTTCGCTATTTATGTCAACAATCATCCAACCTTGATGACCATACATTTTATACCTCCCTCTTTTTAATCAGGCTGCTGCTGCAGTGACCATGGTGGGCTTTGCCTATGCCTCGGTGCCCCTGTACAAGCTGTTCTGTGCGGTAAGACGAGTTCTGCAAAAGCCTGAACTTTTCTGCTGCTGGCACGCAGGATGTAGCCCAAAACAGGAGTGATAGACCTGCAACGTTCGATTTTTTAATGAAAACCGAAAACCGTACCTTTTTGTAAATTGTCTCCATTAATACAGGCAACTGGTTACGGTGGCACAGTAGCGGGTGCTGATACTGTTGAGGAGAAGCTGAAGCGCAGATTAGAGCAGCCCAATGTGGAAATTGAGAAGTAGGTGGCCGCATTTGCAGCATGCCTGTCTTCTTCAAAACTTCAGTTGTTGCTGTGATTCCACACGACAGGCTGTCTTGCATATTATCAGGGTTATCCAGAACTGTGTATATATATACGTCCTATATTTGAACCGTATATTTAAGCTGCGATCTTAAACAGGTTGAAAAAAGTGTGTAGGCTGCCACGTGTAATCCTCGCCTGAGGCACCTTTCGCGTCTTAAAAAAATACAGGAAATTCATACAGTTGTTGCTTTCGGGATCAGGCAATCGCAGGGACCTGGCTCTGCTCGGTAATTTCCTGTTAAAAATCCCTGCGCGCTTAGAATGTTACAGGAAATGTTTTGGACTGTTGCTTTGTATGAATATCATAGAGCAATATTCTAGATCTCCGGTCTGCATCCGGTTTGGTATTCCAGAGAGCTGTCAACATGTTTCAGGAAATGTTTTGGACTGTTGCTTTGTCTGATTATCATATTGCAACTTCTTGGACTGCAGGGCATTATCCGGTTGGGTATTCCAGGGAACCTAGAAATGTTCATGGACATTTTGAGTTCTTGCTTTGTCTGAATATTTTAGTGCGACCTTGTTCTGCAGGGCATTATCCAGTTGGGAATTCGAGAAAGCTTTGAAATGATCATTGAAATGCATTGGATTGTTGCTTTGTCTGAAATTCATATTGCAACCCTTAATTCAGCATGATTTTATCGGTTGGGTATTCCAGAGAGCTTCAAAATGTTCATGGACATTTTGAATTCTTGCTTTGTCTGAAAACCATAGTGGAACCCTCCGTAGGGCATTATCCGGATGGGTATCTCAGAGAGCTTTGCAATGTTTATGGACAAGTTTTGAATTGTTTGCTTTGTCTGTCATATCATGATGCAACATTCCAGATCCAATATTGCTCCTTTGCCCCAAAGCATGATACATTCCAGACATTACATATGAAAGTTCCCTTCATGAGACCTGTTGCATCAAATTTACAGACACAATGCAAGTAAAAAGAAAGAATAAAGAAAATTAAAGCCTGTGCCCAGACTTGCACATAACCATGACGACAAATTGCTCAACTTCTTTTTGTAGACTTGTTCAAATCTCTGTGTCTGTTCGTATGCACACATATGAATCGACATTTTTTTGAACCGTATATTTGATAGTAAAATATTCTGCCAAGGATACCATATGTGCATGGTGTATATATATATATTTTTTTTTTTTGATTTGGCCAGTCCTACATAAAATTGTTGTGTGGCGTAGCTGAGAATTACTGCGTATATATCAGTGCAGCAGTACCTGGGAGCGGGATGTTCTTAACATAGCTTTTCGGCTTAGTACGTGACCACCCTATCAAATACGGGCATCTGCTACTTTTGGGGATGTTAAAGCACTGAGCACACAACCTTGCTTGCAGGAAGGCCGCAGATCGAGACATCACAGTATGGTTCAACGCGGATGTCGCAGACGACATGCCTTGGGAGTTCAAGCCCACACAGGAGTGTGTACGTGTCAAGGCCGGGCAGAGCACATTAGCCTTCTTCACTGCACGCAACAAAAGGTGCGAGGAAAGGTCTGGATAGGCGCAACAAAAGGTGGGAGGAGGGGCCGGGTAGGAGTGAGCAGCCACGTGTGCAACAACAAGCAGAGCACGTGGACATCAGGCAGGGTGAGTGGAGGTCATTTATGTGCACATATGCACCTTATGTTGAATTAAAGTGTCCTTGCATATCTTTGCAGTATTTTTTTTAGGCGACGCATTGCTGTCAAGCATTTCGCATTGCTTTTTAGAAGTTACGCACCAGGGCGTCCCGGGGTACCCTGTGTGCACAGCCAAAATCATGGCAGATTATTTGGGGGTAAGGTTTGCGCTACACACCATTTTTGCTTGAGCACCCTGCGTAGCATTTAAGACTTAAGTGCTGCACACCCTTAACTTTTCAAAAAAAATGCATCTTCGAGTGCACACCAGTGCATAGTTTTGGCCAACCATGATGATGGGCGATGCTACTCGTGTGAGGCCTTCATGCAGCATGTCTCCCACAAAGTTAAAAAAGGAAGAAATAATACTCTTGAGAAGTATGGCCAGCACAATCAGTGGGGGGGTTGGATCGTGCACCAGCAAAAAGTGCTTCACTTTGAACCAAACAGGCCTCACTTTAAAC
>Ga0307948_1003857_pt1:10000-11045 | contig 11045 bp, 9 predicted proteins | sample OrgLakmetagen280_FD_201824 | JGI IMG/M metagenome (GOLD analysis project Ga0307948, IMG submission 201824) | Saline water microbial communities from Organic Lake, Antarctica - #280 | ecosystem: Environmental > Aquatic > Non-marine Saline and Alkaline > Saline | place: Antarctica...
TGAAGGGCAAGGGCTGGGTATGATGGTGTGGTGGCTGAGGTTGTGAGTTATTATAACTATGTGCATATCCTGGCGTGATGTTATGCCACGGCACTAGGAGAACTGCTGTGGGTTTATGTGATTTTGTGTGGTCGAGCTGCAATTGTTTAGGGATGGCCAGAACCATACACTTATACGTATATACGGTGTATATACCGTGATTTTTGCAGATAAATCACCATACATACGGTCATATACGATGTGGTTATACGGTTCTGGCCAACCCTACAATTGTTGTTCATGCTGGAAGTGAGCCGCCTCCTCTAAGGTTGCTTTCAGGAGGGTCGCATGCAGAGGCTGTATGTTGGTATAAGCACCATGTCCGCACCACCAGGTTAATGAATATGGTAACTCCTTCCAAAACCGGGGGAACTCTGGAAGGTATGAAGTGAACAGCAGGCACACACAGGTGGGCGAGGTTCCGCGTGTTGAGATCATGTCTTGGCCCTGAAAGGAAGCTCACAGAGAAGTGTTCTCCCAAAAAAACTCAGCATATGTATCAGGGTAAGGCTCTGATCTCGTGCTCCCGCTTTCTAGAGCCCCACCAACGACAATAACAACGTAGTGCCTGTTCCAGGATGGAAGTCTGCTGGGGCTCACACATTCCAATTTTGTGCACACGCTATCTAGAGCTCCAGCACAATAACAACTTGATGCCTGTTTCTGAATGGAAGCCTGCAGAGTCTGACACGGGTTTCAAATTTGTGCTCACGCTATCCAGAGCACAGAGCTCCAGAACCAAAGATAAAGCGATGCTTTTGCTAGAAGAGAAGACTGAACGCTTACATAATGAGGCAGACACTCACACACGCACATACAGAGGCACACATAAACAGAAACACACAGAGGCACGCATACACACACGTACATACACATGCATGCATACACATGCATACACATACATACACATGCATACAAACACGTACATACACACACACACATACACACAGCAGCGGAGGGTGCTGGTGCTGTGTAACCCGGAGGCACGTAACATGCGCATACACAC
>Ga0307948_1003860_pt1 | contig 11041 bp, 7 predicted proteins | sample OrgLakmetagen280_FD_201824 | JGI IMG/M metagenome (GOLD analysis project Ga0307948, IMG submission 201824) | Saline water microbial communities from Organic Lake, Antarctica - #280 | ecosystem: Environmental > Aquatic > Non-marine Saline and Alkaline > Saline | place: Antarctica: Organic Lake...
GGCATGGGCCCCCGGTGCCACGGCTCGGGCGATTTCGGCAAGATGCATGGTCATCGCGCCCGTGTTGCAGACCGGCAGGACAAGCCCTGCACCCTTGCTCAGGGCCGGGCAGATCGCTCCGAAGATAGGGTCGTGGGCATGATTGGAACGGAAACCCGTCATAAGGGCCAATTTTTCTTTTCATAAATCCCATTCGGAAGTAGGGTTTCTCAATGGCCTTAGCTCACCTCTTTCTACACTTTCTGGGAGGGCTATTTCATAGCGCCCGAGGAAGTTTATATGCCGCCACAAGATTGGAGACAAACGTGCGATATCGGCGGGATCTATAATGACGCCTTTTGCTTCAAGGTTGTTGAGTGCTTCCTGCATGTAAATAGCATTCCAATGGACGACGGCGTTCAGAGCCAAACCCAGAGCGCCCAATTGTTCTTCTTGTCCGTACTTCAAGGCGTTTCTAACTTCACCGCGTTCTCCGTGGTAGATTTTTCTGGCCAACTTGTGACGGAACTCCTGGCGGTTCAACTGGATAAGAATCCTTCGCCGGAAGTCAGCGTCGTCAATGTAATTCAGTATGTGCATGGTTTTGATCAATCGGCCCAGCTGAACCAGCGCCTTTGCCAAAGTGGTGGGTTTGTCGCGCACCTGCAATATACGCATGACACCTGCTGCTTTGAGATGACCAAGTTTCAGGGATCCTGCCAGCCTAATCAGATCCTCCCAATTTTCAATAATCAGTTTGGTATTCACCCTGCCTTCTGCAACCGCCCCAAGCGAACCATAATTGGCCGTCTTATCGACGCGCCACAGGCGGGCTCCACCAATATCAGCCAGGCGCGGGCAAAATTTATACCCCAAAAGCCAAAACAGACCAAAGATGGCATCCGAGTAGGCTGCGCTGTCTGTCATGATCTGATTTGGTTCGAGCTCAGTTTCTTGATCCAACAACAACGCCAGAACGGCCAGGCTATCTCGCAACGTGCCGGGCACAACGCTTGCTCCCAAGCCCGAGTATTGATCAGAGATCATATTATACCAAGTAACCCCACGACCACGCCCAAAATACTTGGGGTTTGGCCCGGCATGAATGGCACTCTTCGGAGCCAGAAAACGCATCCCGTCAGCAGAAGCCACTTTTCCATCCCCCCAGTTTTGGGTGATCGGCAGTTGGCTATGGACAGATACAATCATTGCGCTGGCGGCGCTCAGTGTTTGAGGGCGGATAAAGTTTTGCGATACCCACGACAACCTGCGGCGGCGCAACGCAGGATTGTCCGTACGGGCCAGCGGCTCAAAGCCAATGTTACAGGCCTGGGCGATCAAAGTCGCACAAAGGCTCGTTTCGACTCCGCGCATTTTGGTGGGGCGTTCGTTCAGCTGCGTAAAGGCTTTGGCGAACCCCGTCGTTCGCATCACCTCCAACAAGATGTCGGGTATACCAGCTTTGGGCATCAAGGCGTGCACTTGCCTGCGCAAAGCAAGCAAGCTGTCTGGTTCTGGCAGACGATCAAGCTTGCCAATGGATATTCTTGGCTTTCCGTTGGTGTGTTTAAATATCAGATCATGGTTGTCTGGGGCGTTCACGGAAACACGGGTAAACGTTTGGTGAAGAAGCTCTGTCAGATGTGTGACTTCACGGTTTCCATCCAGTGTCACGCCCAACGTACGACAGACAGTCCCTTTAGCATTGTCCCAATCACGTCCTCTGAGCAGCCCAAGCCGAGGATCAGCATATCTGATGCCCTTCGATGCAAAGATATCTCTTCGTTTAACGGCTTTGTGCCAAGCCTCAATCGTTGCAAACACATAAGCCCTTGGATCACATACGGTGCCATCGCCGTCCAGAACGTAGGTACGCCACGGTTTAGGAATGGCATCAGTAGGTGCATCCCGCATTGTGGACTTATTCCAGTCTTTTGTGTTTTGCAGATAGGCCATGGCCTGCAGCACGGGCTGTCCACCTGGAGAGGCTGCCAAATCAATGCGCCTTATGATATTTCCAAACAACCTCTTTGCGCGCCGCCAATGTCCAAGCAATTCACTATAGGGCCTAGCGCCTGTTGGTCTGGCCAGGCTAGAAACCTTTTTTATGGCCTCGTCGATATGAGTGCGAGGCAATGCCTCAAATACAGCAGCGCGCCACGCATTCAGGGGAAGGTCATCGCTGTCCACAACAAGAATAGCCAAATCCTTCAGGAGAAATGCGGCTTTATCCATTTCACGCTGCGTGCTTATGCGGGCATTGGTTTGGGCAGTCTCAGCATGCCTAAAGAGATCAGAGATCAATGCCTCTGCCAACTCAGTAGCATCATCCTGAGCCGTAGCTTCCAGCGTATAAAACAAAGCGGCGACAGTGGCGGTACGCCTTGGTTCATTCAATGCCGATATAGCAGACGGTTTCGAATGCCGCGCTACTCTTGCCAATCGTTCAAGCTGAACTGCCGGAATGCCTTTTGGTGGTGTCAGGAAAAAATCAAATTCTCGCAAGGCATCTACTCGATCCAGGTGCCTAAAAAAATCTGTAGGTTGGCGCTTGAGTGGGCTGGCGCGCAAAAGCTCGAGGCCAGTAATAGATGCCTCATCCCCGTTGGTTTTGGGCCTGGTATCCAGAAGCTTGGAAATTTGGAGACGTTGAGCATTATTCAAATCCGCAGCAAGCATCTTCCACAAACGGGCATGTACGCGTTCTCGAACGCGGCCCACAAGCCGTTCCAAAGTGGAAACGCCTGGCACAATAATATTACGGGCAACCAGCCACGCACTGGCCTGAATGACAAGGGTGCCTGGGCGGTCATTTCCAGCCCAGCATGCCGCATAGAGCCACCTCGTCAAAGCAAAGCGACCAATGTGGTTATCCCCGAAATAGGTCAGCCCATGTGCCTTTCGAATGGCCTGAACATGTCGTTCATACGTGCGCGTTCGAAAATACCGCCCAAGATGGACATCAGAACTCAACCCAAGTTGGTCACGCAAAAACGACAAAACGGTATCAGGAATGCTGTCAGAATATTCTGGAAAAACACCAAGATAAAAAACACTGCACTTCAAAAGAGCGTAGCCAAGACGGGTGTGCTTGCCACGAAACCGATTGATGGTAAAAATATCTCCCTCCTCCAGATGAAAATACCTGGCGAGGTCACCGGGAGAAGGCTCAGTGGTATATCGTCCAAAACTGCGGCGTTGCTCATCTGTCAAAAATCGAGTGGGCATGGTGTGCGAAACTCCAAAGTTTTGCGACACGTATCCGCCGCACAGAAAACAAAGGATAAATCCTTTGCAAAACATATGTGCGGAACAAATGGATTTAGCAATAAGATTCGCACACTCAAGGAGGTAGCAGCATGAAACTCGGTTACGCACGCGTCTCAACCAAGGACCAGACTTTGAATACCCAGCTTGAACACCTTGAAAAAGCCGGGTGCGAGATGTTCTTTGAAGAAAAGATATCCGGAACGGTTCGAACGCGCCCAAAGCTTGAAGCGCTGCTCGGACAAATACGTAAAGACGATGTGCTTGTTGTCACAAAGCTCGACCGACTGGCGCGATCAACCGCCGAACTTTTGCGGATCTCTGAGGCCCTGAATGAAAAAGGGGCCGGAATACAGTCACTTGATGAGCCATGGGCTGATACGACGACCCCGGCAGGCAAGATGATCATGACCGTGTTTGGCGGCATTGCCGAATTTGAGCGATCGCTGATCCTGAGCCGTACTCAGGAAGGCCGAGAAGCAGCTCAGGCGCGTGGGGTCGCTTTCGGTAGACCTGGGAAGCTCAAATCAGATCAGAAAAACCTAGCCCGGGAATTGGTCAAGGAAGGCCAATCTATCAGCGCTGTCGCCCGGACATTCAACGTACACCCAGCCACGATTTATCGCTGCATCAACGAAAATTAGCCCTTATGACGGGTTTCCGTTCCAATAATGCCCACGACCCACATGTGTGGGTTCACGTGGGGAAGGGCGGCTTCTATCGCACACTGCTGAAGAATTTTGTTCACGGAACTTCGGGCAAAAGGTGTGCCGCGCTCAGAGACGAAGAGCCAGGGAAGTTCGGATTCACGTTCTCGCAAATATCGTCGCAACAAACGAAGCTCATCTCCAGCCATCGGATGCATCCCGTCGATCCCATTCTTGGATCGTTTCACGAAGAGGGTAGACTGCTCCAGGTTCAATTGGTCGAGCTGGATGCTGCACAGCTCTGACACGCGCAGTCCGTGGCGATAGAGCATCAAGATCACCAGCTCATTGCGAGCAGGGTTCCTGGTCTTCTTTGCAGCCTTGCGCAGAGCTTCGACCTCGGAGGCTGTAACCCAGTTTTTGACGGTGTTCATATAACTTTCTACAAAATATAAGTTGGCGTCCTGATTGAGCCATCCTGAAAGCCTAACAAAATAGGGCAAGGGGCTACAGAACTTTCAACATTATATCTATTTTGTAGAGAGTAGCAAAACACTATCTAAATGCTTTTGAGAAATAGTCCGTCAGTGGCTTCAAGAGATAGGTGATCGGTGTTCGATCTGCAGTACGGATGAACGCTTCCACGGGCATACCAGGAACCAATGTGGTTCCCTCTGGTAAGTTATCCTGCTCGCCTTCACTTAGATCAATTTCTGCCCGGTAATAAGACTGTAGGGTGTTCTCGTCTTGGAATGCATCTGCCGAAATGAGCCTAACCTGTCCCGTTAATTCAGGCGTCTGATTCTGGTCTAATGCAGAGAACCGCAAAGTTACGTCCTGACCGATGCTCAGTTTATCAATATGAATGGGTTCGATCTGTGCGCTGATAACGAGAGGGCGGTCCTGAGGTATGATATACAAGATTGCTTCAGCAGGCCGAATGACAGATCTGGGAGCGAAAACCCTCATATCATAAATTATACCAGATACAGGAGCCGTAACTCCAAGGCGGTCTAGCTTTTGTCGCAGTGCTTGCCGTTGCTCACGAAGCTCCAGTTCACGACTTTGAATGTCGCGCAGTTGGGTAATAGCTTCCTCTCTTCTTTGGCTTTTAAGACGCAGTAGTTGAATTTCAATCTCAGATATCCGACGATTTGCCTGGGCATGGTTTCCATCAAGCTCGCCAAGCTCTCCTCCCATGCGTGCTGCTTCTCGACGTAAACCGAGAACACGTGCTGCCGGTGCTAAACCGCGATCAAATAGCGACTGCTGATCAGTAAGTTCTTCTTCGATAATTGCCAACTGCTCGCCAATTGAACTTCGCTGTGCATTAATTCCATCAATCTGATCGCCAATCTGATCGATTTGTTGTCCGAATTGATCAATCTCCTGAGCTATCGATGTTCTGCGTGCGACCAATAAACGTTCCTGACCCGCAACAAGATTTGCCACGTCGATGTTATCTTGCGCAGCCTGCACGAGTAGGGCCGCAAATTCGATGGTTTCACGCTCATCTCGCTCCGCTTCGAGTCGCCCGCGCCGGGCCATCAGCTCAAATAGCTGGCTTTCGGTAATCACCAGAGACGAGCGCAGTTCGCTTTCGTCCAGACGCAGCAAGAGCTGTCCTACTTCAACTTTATCACCCTCGGCGATCAAAATCTCATCTATGACGCCACCATCTAGATGTTGAACGACCTGGCGATTTTTATCTACTTCTATCCGACCGCTCGCAATTATAGCGCCAGAAATTTCCGTTAATACAGCCCAGGAACCAAAGCCACCCACCAATAAAACAAGACCGATAAGCCCGACGGCAACAGGTTTACGTACTGACCAGGCATTATTGGTTGTTGGGCGTGGGTCATGCAGGGTCATCGCACGCCACCTGGACCGGAAGGTTGCGTTATCGCAGTATGATTTTTAACGACTTCATTCAGGACTTTTTCTTTTGGACCGAATGCTCGCACCATTCCGTTTTCCAACATGAGCAGGATATCACATTCCTGTATGGCTGCTGGTCGATGCGCCATGATCAAGACTGATTTTCCAGCGGCTTTAAATCGCTGAATTGCAGTGTTGACCGCTTCGTTCCCTTCATTGTCAAGGCTAGAATTTGGCTCGTCTAATACCAGAATGGCGGGATCACCATACATCGCCCGCGCGAGACCAACACGCTGCATCTGCCCGCCTGACAAACGCCCCCCGCTTGCTGTGATACGGGTATCGTAGCCATCCTGCAAATTTAAGATCATCTGATGGGCATCGGCTTGTTTGGCGGCCGCAATTATCGCGCGTTCATCGGGCTGGGGAGACAAGCGAGCTATATTTTCGGCGATAGTGCCTTCAAACAATTGTACCCGTTGAGGCAAATAGCCGATATAGGCCCCAAGGCTTGAAGGGTCATATTGATCAAGAGAGGCGCCATCAAGGCATATGCGGCCTGCGGCAGGCCTCCAGACGCCAGTCAGAGCCCGCGCCAAGGTAGATTTTCCTGATCCTGATGCACCTATAACGCCGACGGCTTGTCCTGGGTCGACCGTGAACGAAACGGTCTTCAGAGCCGCTTGGCGTTCACCTGGTGGCAACACCGTGATGCTTTGCACCTCAAGCTTTGCTTTAGGTATCGGCAACTCAACGCGGCGTTCTTCCGGGCGCACGTCAGTCAATAGTTGAGCAAGGCTACCCCAGCCCTTTTGAGCGCCTTGGACAAGGGCCCACTGACCAACCAGTTGTTCTATTGGAGCAAGAGCACGCCCAAGGAGGATCGAACCTGCGATCATTGCGCCTGCAGTCATTTCGCCCTGCAAGACCAGGTATGCTCCAAGCCCAAGCATTGCCGACTGCAAAAAGAGCCTGAAGGTTTTTGTAGTGCTGGTGAACGTACCGCCGAGATCAGCAGCACGTATCTGGTTTTCGAGTGATTGCTTTCGGACATTTTGCCAGCGCGCAAAAGCGGCGTCACGCATACCCATTGCCTGTAGCATTTCTGCCTCGGAGCGGAGTTGGGTAGCGATAGCTTCGGCGGCCACTGCAGAGCGATTTGAATTCGCTACAGGTCGGCGGGTGACAACCTGATTGATCAGAGTGATCAGGATCAAAGCAGCACCGCCAGCCAGTGCAAGAACCCCAAGCCAAGGGTGAAAAATCCAAATTCCAACTAGGAATATAGGGGTCCAGGGAATATCAAAAAATGCCATTAAGACGGGAGATGACATGAGGCGCTGAACCACTTCGAGATCACGTAAGCCGGTCGCGGTGTTCTCATCGGGCAACACCGCCGACTTGCGGATGACCGCTTCAAACACCCGGCGATCCAAACGGTCTTGAAACCGTGCGGCGGCACGCCCCATGATCCGGCCGCGCGCGTAGTCCATAAGCCCCATGACGCCATACAAGAACGCCACAAGTACTGACAGCGCGACGAGAGTTTCAACCGAGCCGCTTCCTAGAACTCGATCATAGACCTGTAACATGTAGAGAGGACCAGTCAGCATCAATAGGTTTGCAAAGAAGCTAAAAACGCCCACGAACCAGTACAGTGAACGGCTTTCGCGGCGCGCAGACCGCAATTCTTCTTTGCCGAGCTCTAACTGTGCAGGATTCATTACTAGGTGACCGCCTTTTGCAGTTTTACTTTGAGCATCTTCAGAAATTCCTAGAGATCGTCGCCTGACATTCGGTTGCGTTGTAGTCGTAGAAAGCCACGTTGGATTGATTAACCGTGCGTGAGCATGAAAGGCGTGGCGTAAAGCCTTGAATATCAATGCGGGAATGCTGGACGCCGATGCTAATCTTGTAAAAGTCGTCATCTCTTGGGGAAGACGTCAGAGGGTAATCCTCCACAAAGTCCCGAATGCCGTATTCAAAGCCAAAGCTGGTTTGCAAACCACCTTCCCAGGCTTTCGAAAGTCCAGCAAAAAGCTTCCCACTATCGTACTGAAGGTGATCGGCCTCTGGTGCGCTCCGTTCAAACCCAAAACCGCCACTAATTGATAAGCTAGGATTGATTTGGTGGCTCAAGCTGATCGAGCCGCTCGTGAACGTACCGTCCTGATAATCTTGCACGGCATAATCTCGGTATTCGTGGGAAACTGAAAACCCGAGGCGGTTCTGTTCATTCAGACGATGCGTGAGCCCAAAGCGCAAGCCATGCACATCATTGTCAGCATCGTCTTCTCGCCACGTCTTGCGAAAATATGGGCTTATAAACCAGCTACCAGACTGGGTGACTTCTTCGTATGAAACGGCAAGATTTCCTACGGCGCTGTTGTAACGATCTTCCTTATATCTCGTACCAGAGAGGTCCCAATTGAGAGAAACACGGCTCGTAGGGCTCGTCAAATGTCGAAAATATCCAGAGAGTCCTAGCTGAACGCCCACACCGGATTCAGCCTGAGAATTTGGGTCAATCACAAACTGTCCAAGGTTTGTATCAAAAACGGTGTTAGCGGTGCCGCGATTAACATTCGTAGAAGGTAAAAGTGAGAAGTACCCACTGAACCCAATCGGCTGGTTCTGATCGACCACATTCAAGAAGCCGCGATAGCCATCGCGCATCTGATCATTCTGATCGATTTTCAGAAGCTCCTCGAAATGAAATCGTGCTGGGCCGTAGTCACGGTTTAGCAAAAGCGTATGCGCCAACTCCCTACGGGCGTTGATATAGTTTGGGTCGATTTGAAGAACTTGGCGAAAAGCACTGATTGCTTCAGGGAACCGGCGTTGCGCCTTGAGAATGCGAGCTTCAAAGAAAACCCTGTCTGCCTGAGAGGGGTTTTCGGCTTCAAGCGCGACACGCGCGGCTTCAATCTGCCCCGTGCTAATAAGCTGTGAAGTGCTCGACCCATCAGCACTTTGTGCCAGAGCGGCCCCAATCATAATAAAACTCCCAGCCCAAATAAGAGCTGAGAGAATGAAGCGTGAGCGGAAGAAGAGAGAACGCTGCTTAATCGGCAATGAAGCCGCCAGCAACGATACCATCATTACCCTGTAGAAGAACTAGGCCACCAACTTCATCTGGGGCGGCAGTCGTGCCAGACGGTGCTGTCTGAGTACCGTTGTAGCCAAAGAATGCGCCTTGGGCGGCCGTCGTGGTGTTCGCACCGGTGATATTTACAGCTGCGCCGCTGTTCGTGGTGGTAATTGTTCCACCAGAGAAACTATTTCCAGCAATAGTCATGCCGCTCGCAGAAATCGTATCTATTGGAGCGGTAGCTGCACTTCCAGTCGCCTGATCCGTCGCGGTGAAACCGGTCATGGTTGCATTCACTGTGCCGGCCGCGAAGTCAGCTGAGACGGTGCTTGTCCCGTTTTCCAGGTCAAAGCCCTGTGTGGCTGTTACAACGAGACCTGAAGCATCGCCGGTGTAAGTCGCAGAGCCAGTTGTTGGAACGTCTGAGGCGCTAGTGATAACGCCGCCAATACCGGCAGAGTCATATGTGTCTCCATCAGACGTGTATGTCTGATCATAAATCGTCACATACTCATACGTTCCTGAAAGTCCGTTGGTATCCGTTGTGATCGTAGAGGTTCCATCGGTCAGAGTATTTCCACCGTTGAAGCCGTCAGGATCCGTCAGGCTATAGGTGCCATCCGTGATCGTGGTGTTCCCAGCGTTGTGGGTCATCGTACCTGATGTGGTAACGATGTCCAAAGCACCGCTGGTATTATTCGAACGCAAAGCCACCCCGCCAAGCGTGCTGGTGGTCGCAGCTGTGCTGCTCAGCACTTCATAGGAAGGTGCAGTGGGTGTTGGTGTACCACCGCCAGTTGTCGAGCCCCCTCCTGTGGAGCTTCCGCCACAGGCAGCAAGCAGGGCGCAGGCAGATGTAGCGGCTAAAAGAGAAAATGTCTTATTCACGAGAGTGTACCCCAATTATACGAAGATGAAATCATCGACGGTCAGCTGGTTAGCTGCCACGTCATAGAAAGTGATGCTGGTACCTTCAGCGCTAAACACTGCGCCGTCTGCTCCGTCCATAACCGAAGACATAACGTTAGATGCATTAACGGTGCTGAAACCATCCAGTTGGATGTGATCAATACCGGTTTGGAAGTCAGCACCTGTTGCTGAAACTGAGTAGCCGTTGATGTTATCAAAGGCTACATCACCAAGACCAAACTGGCCGATTACATCATCACCATCACTGGTATTGAAGATGAACGTATCCGCGCCACGACCACCCATCATAATGTCGTCGCCGTTACCACCCGAAATTGCATCGGAGCCACCAAGGAAACCGTTACTAGCCTCGCCTCGGATTACATCATTCCCCGCGCCGCCTTTCAAAACATCTGCTTGGATACCGCCAACCAAAAGATCGCTACCTTCACCGCCAGACTGAGTATTTAGCCCAGATAGAGTAATTAGTTTATCAAGCCCGTTGCCGCCATCTAGTGTATTATTGCCAATTCCATCAACGATTTCGTCGTTACCGGTGCCACCGCCAAGAATATCGTTACCAGTTCCGCCGGAGATATTGTCATCTCCACCGTTGCCAATCACCTGGTCGTTTCCAGCCCCGCCATCAAGGAAATTGCCATTATTATCCCCGTTAATGATATCATCCCCATCTGACGCATCATCGTTAAGAATTGTAACAGTCGTAGACGGTGTACCAATGGTTGACGTCTCACTGACACTATCAATTGTGACGGTTATCGTTTCATTGCCTTCCTGCACAGTGTCACCAGAGATGCTCAGCTCAACCGTTTTTGTCAATTCACCTTCTATAAACGAAACTGTCGTTGTTTCGAGTGATCCATCTTCAGTATCTCCTGTACCCGACAAAACAATTGTTACATCCGAAGCATTATCGGCTGAGTCGCGCTGAACGGTGACTTCAATAGTCGCCACTCCTTCATCGCCTTCTGTGATTGTCCTTGAAGACGCAAAGATAGAGTAGATCGGCAGGTTAATTATCTCCAACAGGGTATCAACGATATCCGCAGCTCCAACCGCCGAGAAATCGTCTCCACCTGTTGCTTCTGAAATCGATTCATACTCAGCGGCAGTGTCCGAGTTTGAGCCAATCGCAACGGTAAAAATTTGGACAGGAACGGTAACCATTTCTTCGCCTTCAGTCTCCGCTGAAAGCCTAAAGCTCGTGAGAACGATATCCTTGGACACATCAACCGTTGAAAACGCC
>Ga0307948_1003865_pt1 | contig 11038 bp, 13 predicted proteins | sample OrgLakmetagen280_FD_201824 | JGI IMG/M metagenome (GOLD analysis project Ga0307948, IMG submission 201824) | Saline water microbial communities from Organic Lake, Antarctica - #280 | ecosystem: Environmental > Aquatic > Non-marine Saline and Alkaline > Saline | place: Antarctica: Organic Lake...
GTGGTGGGCGCCCCCCTGCAAGGGGCTTTACTGCCGGCCATGCTGCATGTGCTGCAGCACCTGTCTGTGGTGCATGCCTTGTGCACGCGGCTGCTGTCAAATGTGGGGGCGGCGCTGGAGGCAGCTGCTAGGCAGCTACCAGCAATGACAACACGCCAGGTGTGTGTATGTGTGTGTATGTGCGTATGTGTGTTGGTGTGGAAATGACTTGTGAGAGGCGCTACTTTGTCTCTTAATATGTTTGTGTTCTAGAGGCAAGAGAGGAGCATATTTGAGTTTTAGATATTGGCTCTTAGTGCGTTTATGTTTGTATGAGGCAAGAGAGCAACACGTTTGAGCTTTAGAATATTGATTGTATTTACATGTATGTGTATATGTCCTTAAGGAGAGTCACTCACCACTCCTATTCAAACACGCCGGAACTGTGTTTCTTTGCTGTGAATGATGATTTCTGTTTTTGGTGTGTTACCCCTGCCTATGCCTATTTCTCAATCTCTGTGCTGCACACACATACACACACATGCACGCACACACGCACACACACACGCACACACACATACACATGCACGCAGGCCCTGTTTCCAGTCTTACGCTGAGGACACTCTTTGCAGTGTATTACTTTTGGCCATGCCTCACCGTGCTTCGCGTGCACACACACACACACGCACACATACACACACACATACACACACACAGAAAACACCGCATGCACACACATGCACACACACACGCACACACAGAAAACACACCGCATGCACACACATGCACACACACATACACACACACAGAACACACGACACACATACATACAAACGCATGCACACACAGGCCCTGCTGCCAGTCTTACGCTGGCGCCTGTCCCCCCTGCGGCCAACCCCTCTCTTAAAAAAAGGACCTGGAGCTGCAGAGGCAATGGAGGTATACACTGTATGCTGTACAGAGAGAGGGCTGTCATATGCAAGCTTGTACAGATTGCTGTGTACTGGACACGAGATTTCTTGTACGTTTACGCAGAATGTGTGTTGTAAATCGTATGAGGCGCTGCTCCTTACTGTTGAGTGTGCTCCCACTGTTTGAAGAGGGCCCCAAAGTAGTGGAGGCCGCAGAGCTGGTAGTATGCAGTTGTGCCCTGTGTCACGGCTGTGCCACGGCTGTGCCACGGCTGTGCCACGGTTGTGTCACGGCTGTGTTACGGCTGTGTCACGGCTATGTTACGGTTGTGTTACGATGTGTCACGGCTGTGTTACGGTGTGCCACGGCTGTGCCACGGTTGTGTCACGGCTGTGCCACGGCTGTGCCACGGCTGTGCCACGGCTGTGTTACGGCTGTGCCACGGCTGTGTTACGGCTGTGTTACGGCTGTGTTACGGCTGTGCCACGGTTGTGTCACGGCTATGTTACGGTTGTGTTACGGTGTGTCACGGCTGTGTTACGGTGTGTCACGGCTGTGTTACGGTGTGTCACGGCTGTGTTACGGCTGTGTTACGGTGTGTCACGGTTGTGTCACGGCTGTGTTATGGCTGTGTTATGGTTGTGTTACGGTGTGCCACGGCTGTGCCACGGCTGTGCCACGGTTGTGTTACGGTTGTGTCACGGCTGTGTCACGGCTATGTTACGGTTGTGTTACGATGTGTCACGGTTGTGTCACGGCTGTGTTACGGCTGTGCCACGGCTGTGCCACGGCTGTGCCACGGTTGTGTCACGGCTATGTTACGGCTATGTTACGGTATGTTGTGGCTGCGTGATTTGTGATATACAAGAGAGGCAGGTACCGGTAATACTGCTGTACTGAGGCATGTAAAGTAAGTGCACCATACAAAGTGTACAAAATAAAACATGCACCTTCTGCGTCATTCCGCTATTGAGGTGGTTGATGCTATATGCTGTCGCACAAAGCAAAAAAGAGCTCCTGAAGCTTGTAAACGTGCACCCATGCAAATGCACACGCACTCACGCACTCACGCACTCACGCACACATATACACACATACAGGCACACGCACACACATACACACATGCAAACACGTAACGTCAAGTAGCACCACCATAACATATCACGCACCCTCCTTGTAGGTTGAGGGTGGCGGTGATGGGGAGGATGAGGAGGACGACTCCCCCCTGCTCCTTGAGGCACTGCTGAGCTCATCAGACGCACAGCACCAGATTGTGGGCGTGAAGCTATTGCATGCTCTGCTTGAGAGCCCTCAGGTAAAGGGTGGGATCACAGGATCACGTGCAAAGTACCATCAGATCTTGAGGGTGTTGCTGGAGAGCCCTTAGGTAAAAGGTAAAAGGTAAGCTCACATGTGCAGATCACCTGCGCAGCACCAGATTGTGTGGGGTGTTGCTGCCGATTTGCTTGAGGGTCCTCAAGTTAAGAGTGGGATCACAGGATCACATGCGCAGCACCAGATTGTGGGGTGGAGGGTTTTGATGCTGCGTACTCTGTTTGGAAGCCCTCTGGTGTTTTTTTTTATTATAAATGCACTTAAAGGGTTTTGATGCTGCGTACTCTGTTTGGAAGCCCTCTGGTGTCGTTAATATAATGCACTTAATTAGACCACCGTCCTTCACCACTTGCAGGTGCTCTGTTCAAATTCCCTCAGGTGTTGTTTCTTATGTACTTTCTTATAATGTACTCGATTGAATCACTGTCCTTCACCACTTGCAGGTGCTGCAAGCCGTACTTTTAGTACCGTACCGTCTGACCGTCTGAGCACAAGCCTGCTTATAACGTACTTATTTGGATCACCGTCATTCACCACTTGCAGGTGCTGCAAGCCGTACGCAGTGCAGCCCTTCCCAGCAGCTGGTTAGACGCCCCCCCCCCTTCCCAAGGCGCTACCACCACAACCGCAGGGAGCAACGCCACCATTCCACCCACCCACAGAACTATTGAGCTACAGCAGCAGCAGCAGCAACAGCAGCAGCAGGTGCGGCTGGATCCGTCCTGTACCCAGCATATGCTGGCCGCCCTCTTAGACTGCCTACATCTAGACGCTTCACCCAGCCTTGGCCATCGAGACAATTGCGCTGCAGCGCCGCCGCCGTCACAGCAGCAGCAGCAGCAGCAGCGGCAGAACGCGCCCACGTCGCGACCTGCCACGCTGTGGCACGCTGGGCGGGGGCCGGGGCCCTCCACCGCCGCACCCTCTCTTACCTTCCCGTATCCCCCGCCCTTTGGCACCACCGTTGTAGGCAGTGCTGGCAGCGCGTGTGGAAACAACGGCAGCGGTGGCATGTTTGGCTGTGCCAGTGCCGTTGGTGGCTCGTGGCATCTGAGCCCTCAGGGCCAGCTGCAGCTGTTGTCTGCAAGCACGCAAGGCACGCAGGTAGGGAAGAAGGCATTGTGTCATTTTGTTCGGCAGGCCAGCTGCAGCTGTTGTCTGCTAGCACGCAAGGCACGCAGGTAGGGAGGAAGGCATTGTGTCATTTTGTTCGGCGGGCCAGCTGCAGCTGTTGTCTGCTAGCACACAAGGCACGCAGGCAAGGAAAGGGGAGCATCATGTCGCCTTGCCTGTGATGCACCAGTTCTGCACCTGTGCAGATAACGCAATCACATAGCGATCCATGACGGTAGCATCGCTGTGTGTGTGAACGTATGGCTGCACCTGTGCAAATACAGGACACAGTGTAAGCACGCATGCGCGCACACACACACACACGCACACACACGTGATAGTTATGCATTTTGTCGCCTTTCCTGTGATGCGCCAGTTCTGCAGTTTTTGCCAGTAGTAGCATGATGCAGGTGAAGAGGAGGGACATCGTGTCAGATGGTGCGATGTGCGACGGACGTGTGCCTTCCTTGTGCTATGAGTTATGTGGGCACCTTGCATCGAGGTCCACGCTAGTTTCTATACATATGCCGTGCCACATCATCACGCATGAGCTGAATTGCTGTTAGCTGCAATGCTGCATGTAGTAATTTGGCCTGTAGGTACAATCCAGTCAAATGGCCACGGCCAACTGTGCAAACATGCAGGGTGCTTTCCTGCTGAGCGGCTCCCACACAGATACGGCCAGGCTGGGAGGGCAGTTGGGGCTGCTAGGAAGGGGAGGGCACTTGGGGCACCCACCCCCCAGGTGGAGCGGAGGATTAGGTAGCGGGAGTTTTAGTTGTCGCGGAATGGGAGGGGGGGGCGTGTCTATGGACGCAGGGGGGGCTGTGACTTGCAACTGGCCTAGCGGCAGCAATAACGGCAAGTGGGGCGTGTACGAGCTACAACGACGGGCCCTGGCAGCACTGGCGTGCTTGCTGGTGGGGCGGCAGGAGCGGCTGCTGGCTGCGATGTGCTGTGATGTGCCGTGGGTGATGGGGGGAGGGGGCCTGGGGCAGCAGCAGGTGAGATCATGAGTGGCTACCCGTGGTTGAGTGTGTGTGGTGTGGGTGTGTGTGGTGTGGGAATGTGTGTGTGTGTAGTGTGTATGCGTGCTGAGTGCTAATATTCAGTGGTAGACGGATGCCGGCTTCTTTTGCACACACCCTGTTGCACCAGTATAAAACTCACGTCCATACTCTGCAGGATACTAGTTCTGTGCTTGAGAGTGGTTCCAAGTCATTTGGTGCCATTGTTTGCGTATGCTTCTAAGCGTCCCTGGGGGCTTTGTTTGCCCAGGGACGTACTTCAGGGTAGAGAAGACACCTTTCACTGTACCAGAACGTCCCGACACCTTTTACTATACCAGAACGTCCTTTTACTGTACCAGAACGTCCATTTACTGTACCAGAACGTCCCGACACTTTTTTTGGTACCAGAACGTCCTTTTACTGTACCAGAACGTCCTTTTACCGTACCAGAACATCCCGACGCTTTGGACATGCACTGCAGGCGGGGGAGGGAGCTGGAGGCCTTGCGTACCGGCTGTTGCTGCTTGCAGCTGCTGCTGTGCAGCAGGGGGGTGTGCACGCGTGTGTAGGGGGATTGAGCCAGCATGGTTGTGGCAGCTTAAATGCCAACCAAGGGGTGATTGGTGGGGTCGGGGGTGGAGGTGGAGGTGGATTTAGGGGGGGGGGGTGCAGTTTAGGGGGAGAGGGTTTACAGGGTGAATGCGTTGAAAGTGGGGGAGGATGGGCGGGAGGCTCTGTTCCTCCTGTCTGTGCAGTGTGGTGGTGTGAGGGGGTGCGGGTGGGGATGGAGGCGCTGTTGCTGCTGAAGGAGTTGATGGCGGGGCCTAACGACATGCTGCGTGAGTGTATGTATGTGCGCGCGCGTGTGTGTATGTGTGTGTTTGTGTCTGTGGGTGTAGGTGTGCCACTTATTGTGTGTGAGTGTGGGTGTGCCAATTTATGTGTATCTGCCGGTAGCTCGTCCTCTCCTCTTTCGTTTTGCATAGGTGCCACTGAGCTGCATGGTACGACTGACACAGTGATGCAGTGCAGTACATGTAATCATGAACATCATGTACATCTATAAACGACTTCTGTTATAAAACCGTCACACAGCAACAAGGCTGGGGATCAATACATTTGGCAAAATGTGTGCTTTTCAATGCGTAGGTGCCGCTGCTTTGCAAGGCATGAGCAGCATGGACCCCTCCGCACAAAACGCTGCTTATGCCGCAACCATTCAGCTGCTTGAACTCAAGGTACCTGTGTGTATGTGTGTGCCTGTATTTGTGTATGTGTGCCTGTATTTGTGTGTGTGTGTGTGCTTGTGTGTACTCTGCAACTTGTGTATTATCTAACTGGGCTTTAGTGAGGCTTCCAAATTTATCTGTGTGTCATGAATTCGACCAAAAGCTGCAACCGTTTGCAGAAGCAGTAGGTGATTGTTTGCACACCGCAAGATTGGCTTCCACATTATGCTCATGACAAAGTCAATCAAATGCTGCAGCCGTCTGCCGAAGCAACACTCCATTTGCACCATGTATGTTCTCTTTCCTCTCCTCTCAGACAGTGAAACAAACCTTCCAGCAAGGACACACATGTACACACACGTACACACTCATGCACCACACCACGCAGGTGCCATCCCCCCTGCAGCCCTCCCTCAGCAGCCTCCATTTACACCAAGGCCTCCCTTTAGCATTATGGGCCCAACGTTACGCCCTGGCTGCCCACAAGGGCCCTGCATCTACTGTGGTAAGGAGAGGACAAATATACTAGACTTTTTCGTGGTAAAAGAGCGTGGACAGAGTAATACTAGCTTCTCCTGCGGTAAGATTAAGGACAGAAGAAGTCTGGGGAGTCGCAGGTGGGTACATAGTGGATGCCTGCGAATGGGAGTTGCACTACTGCTTTTGGGCTTGTAAGGTGCAAATGTGCAGCCACACCCAAGAGCCTTTAACTTTTCACCACTACATACCTACAGGGGTGCACTACCTGCAAGATGGTCTCCTTGCAATGGTCCACTGTTCTGGATTTGTGACGCAGGTGGCAGACGGCTGGGGCAGCAGTGGTGTGGGGTTCCGGGGAGGCGGCGGCGGCGGCGGCGGGAGAAGAGGAGAAGGGGGTGGGGGAGACAGCGGTCTGCCTGGAGCTAAAGGGTTGGTGCTTGGCCGAGTGGGGTTGGGGGGAGGTGGCGATGCTTTAGTGCAGGTATGCCCCTTTCAATGTGGTATGTGCTGTTGCTGCTGTCTTTCAAATGGTTAATGCTGGGTCGAGTGCGGTTGGGGAAAGCGTGGACGATTTAATGCAGAATGCAGATACATGAAATGCGATGCAAGCAGTACTTTGATGTGCCGTATCAAGATCTTGTGCGACGATTATTACACGCTCGCACCTGGCACAGGATGAAGGATGAGGGCATCTTTGGATTGTTTGTCTTGATCTCCATATTCATTTGGGAGACATGGGTTGCAGAACCAGGCAACACTTGATGACCTTTTTGTTATTTTCATTTTTCATGTATATAATGTCATGATACACACCCCTACGAGTGCACTGTTATTGTGCACGACCTGATTACAGAGCTGCTTCTTAATCTTTCGTAAGCCAAGATTTACCTTTAATTAAATCACTTCCGTGTTGCACATGTCAGGTGTGCACATTGCATGCACAGTGAAATGCTCTTTCTTCTCCTCGACGTTATGCAGGCGCCAACTCCTTTTTAAATAAAGACAGTCCATGCATTCACGCATGCATGCTTACGGGTCTTGTTGTTTGGGGCCTGCTGACAAATTTGCAATGATCTTCAAATACAGTAAGGCAGATGTGGATGCATATGTACACAGGTGGCAACATCTGTGGCTCGCCGGACCCTCCCACAGCTTCAGGCTGCAAGGCAAGATGCGTGAAAGGCAACCCAAAGACTCGTGACCAGAGCATGCATTGTCGCTTCTTGCCTATTGAAGACATTTACGGTCGTGCTATATATTATGGTATTATGTATGTGTGAAGGAGCATGCGTGTGTGTACGTGCGCGTTTTTTTGTGCGTGGGTGGTACTTGTGTGCAAGTCTAAAACTGTTCCCAGCAGCACTGTCCTTCTGTCTGTATATAATTATATAATTCATGATCCTAGCTAACAACTAGAACTGTCTTCTTTACTTCCGGGAGGTTATGAAATCTGAAGATAGAAGATAGTATGCGCTACCTTGACATTTGCATTGCCACCTTGTAGTAGCTGTGGCTATTCATTAGCTAATTCAGCTAGAAACGCTTGTGCTAGGGTGCAATAGGGTAGCAGTGTGCTGCGCGTGCGTTGTTTTATGATTCCTATTTAAGCTGGCAGATGGCAGCTTAATAGGCAGAGGGATGTTAGATGTAGGTCAGCGATGCACGCTTCTGTGCTTTAATGCAATTTTGAGCACTCGAAGAAAAATAAAGGCGACGCTGCCATTGTTACTTGGCTAAATTCATTCCTGCATAGCGCGTACCCTGGTATTTTTTAGGCTTCTGAATTTAGCATTTTGTTCGGCTATCTCCTCCTAATGAAAGAGGGAACACAACTATGGCTACAGTAGTACGCATTTCGTTTCTCTTGTGTGTGCCTTATTGCTGCACCTATACTGAATGGCAACGTACGTGCAGAGGCCTCTCATATAACACCTGGCGTTTTTCATTCAAATTTGAAATGAAAGAATTTTGAATTGATATAGATAATGAATTGAAGGAAATAAGGATTGTGAAAGAAACATTGGCTGGTGTAGCCACAGTTAACGGAACTGGTGACAGCAAAGGTATCAAACACAGAGAATTAGCTGGATAAGGAAGTACTAAGAGACGCTGGTCGCCAGTTCCAACTGGGAAGATACAAGTTGCTGTATAATATGTTGCAACTGGTGCTCCCACCTATTTACCAGTCCAGTTTCAAGCAACTCGGTTGCAAAAACTGGAACTGTGTTCCAACTGACCAGAGTTTTGCCTCTCAGCCAACTATACAATGCCAATTGCGCAGTATGAACTGGGAACGGTGCCACAGTTGCAATTGGCAACTGGCCATGGCCAGTTACTCAACTGCCAACTGGGCGGAGACTAGTGACCCCTTCCTCCTCTAGGTCCCACAACTGGGCCAACTGGGCCAACTGAGTTCCCACAGTTGCCACTGGCAACTGGCCAGTTGCTCAACTGGCAACTGTGCAGAGACTAGAGGTCTCTTCCTCTAGACCCCACAACTGGCAATTGGGCCAACCTGGGCAACTAAGTTGCAACAGATGCAACTGGCAATAACTACCTTCGCTTAACTTAGGTAGGGTAGGTTGGGGTAAGGTTGAGGTAGGGATTAGGGGTAGCAGGTTAGGGTAGGGCAGGGGTAGTAAGCAGCCATATGGATGCGTCACATGCTTGTCGTCACCAAGCACAAACGTACAGCGGCCGCCGCAAGGCGGAGTTCTCGGATGCCTTGCACGCCTGGTTTAGGAAAAGCACCAGTCCTCTTACGGTTGAGGAAAAGCATCGGTCCTCTTACGGTTTCCGGTGTCGGGTCAAGCACATACAGAGGTTGGCTGCCGCAAGGCGGCTGGAGTTCTATTTCGCTTGCATCGTGAGATGCATAGGGCTCTGTCATTATTACCAAGGAGAACACAACAACTCAGAGAAACCGGAGAAACGGGAGAAAACTAAAGACTAAAATATAGAAAAGAGGTGAGGGAGGGGGGAAGTAAGCTAAAGAGAGAGTTGTGTTCTCCAAGGAATAAAAAGAATGGAGAAGGGAAGCAGAAACCGGAGAAAAGCAGAAAGTGAGAACATCTTACTTTATGCTACACTTCAAGAACCTGAGTTCAAGTGTTTCACACTGAACTCATAAGTTGTCAGATTCGGATGCCTTGCAAGCCGGAGGCGTGCAAGGTTTAGGAAAAGTGCCTGTCCTCTTAGGGTTGAAGGTTAGAGGGCTAGCCATGTCACCAGCCAAGCATGAGCTCGAGCGGAGGCCTAGTTGGCCTTGTTGCCAGTTGTGCACCTTTCAGGGGCCAATTGCAACTTCAGCACCTCAGGTGGCCCAGTTTCTGGGACCCCCGAAAAGGCGGGTGGGAGCCTACTTACTATTTGCAACTTTTAGTTGATACCCTTGGCAGTTTAAACACCACCTGGGAAAGCTTCAGTCGCAAAAGTGATGCACTTATTTACACACCAACTGAGTAAGAAACTACAGTTCAAATGGCCAACAAATTCTGTAAGCTAACCAACCTGGGAGCCAGAAAAACTACAAAAAACGTGTGTAAGCTTTAAGCAGAGCCTCAATAAGTTTGAAGAGAAAATCACCGCGCCAAATTTTATCTCAGCCCGCACCAGATGAATACCTAGATGATCTTTTAAATTAAAGTTCTCTGCCATCCAAGAGGGCAACAATTACCAGCCCTACAATGTCGATCTTCGGAACAATATTAGCCTTGACATCCAACCCACCAACCCACAGGCTGACATTACGGCCACAGGGCATTGTGAGTACTGGATCACAAGAACCATTAATCTCATGGAGTATCAATAAAAGTGTACCCTATCCTCCCCAGATGACATTATGCTTCCTGAAGTGTACACTGACACAGTAGCCTGTATTTACAATGCCGACGGAAAGTGTAAAGGTATGCTTACTCCCGAGCGTCTTCACATACTGCAAAATGCCTTTGATAAGGCAAAGTGCAGCGGCCTACACGGCCACATTAAACCTCCACCCATTAGCTTTGCATCAGAACTCGTAGGCCTCATTGCTCATAAAGACATCTCTACCTCTAAACATATGAACAAATAAACCAAAGACTCTTCTGCACGGATACTCCCCTCGCACATCACCGCCGCCTTTCAAAAGTGGGCCCTGGTCACGAAAAAAAATGGCATCCCCCCTTGACCACGACCCCAAATTCCCCCATTACTGGAGTGAGCACCCAAGGGACAAAGTGTTTGGGGCAAACACCAATGCCTTCTCCTCACCTTTTTCTCGGTTCTCCATCTGCCATCCCATTTACCATGCTCTTAGCAGCAAGACACGCCATCTACTCTGCTGCTGACAGCACAGAGGAAACAGCCACATTCATGCTCCTCCCTTCCTGGAATAAAAATATGACCACAAATTCCTATGCAATCACTCTGCCGCAAATACCCACACATGTGTAAATTCCTGGGCACCATCCCATCAAACCAACTCCAATATGCGAAAGTGCCCTTCTGGAACAATAAACATATGCCAATTTCCAAACTCCCCTGGGAATTGTATATCATTGCCATATGGAACACCAAGGGCAGGGTCTGCCTCAATGCTCACAACTAAGATTGGCTAAAAGAACTTGCCAACGAAATCCCTGAGGCAAAGTGGGAAATTCAAAACATACATATCCATCCCTACCAAACAGCCTTAGGTTCCGGACAACACTCAGGACTCAACAATTTTAATAAGCTAACCAATGACCACCCTCAAGCCCCAGAAGGCCCAGATAAAACAAGTGCCCTGATTAGCACTGACCAACCCCATAATTGTAATATCGACGAAGCACCCCAAAACAGCCAGTCAAAACCTAACCCGTAAAGTAAAAGATTGGCGGGATTGGACCTACACTGATGGCAGCCTCCAAAAGGATGAAGTAGGGCAAGACACCGGATCAGGCGTATACCACCCTCACTTAAATGTTTCCCACTAAGTAAACCCAAAAGGCATGGGTATAA
>Ga0307948_1003866_pt1 | contig 11037 bp, 10 predicted proteins | sample OrgLakmetagen280_FD_201824 | JGI IMG/M metagenome (GOLD analysis project Ga0307948, IMG submission 201824) | Saline water microbial communities from Organic Lake, Antarctica - #280 | ecosystem: Environmental > Aquatic > Non-marine Saline and Alkaline > Saline | place: Antarctica: Organic Lake...
AGCTTAGATATTGACACTCTAACCCCTGTGGAAGCCTTGATGAAACTAAATGAAATAAAAAGACTACTTAAGCCTAAAGTAAAAAAGTAGCTAGAGTTTAAGAAATCTTCTCTAAAAATTATCTTTTCAGATTTTACGAAAAAGGTTTTGAAAAATCAAATAATATCTTAAATTTGCACTCGCAATTAACCATGCGAAAGTAGCTCAGGGGTAGAGCATCACCTTGCCAAGGTGGGGGTCGCGGGTTCAAATCCCGTCTTTCGCTCTGTTTCGCTCGGATGGTGGAATTGGTAGACACGTTGGACTTAAAATCCAATGACCATTGCGGTCGTGCGGGTTCAAGTCCCGCTCCGAGTACCAGACCCTTTGAGAAATCAAAGGGTTTTTTTATTTGATATGTCCTATGCCTAGAAAACTAAAAAATAGAGAGCTCATTCGCAAAACAGATGAAGAATTTAAGGATTCTCAAAAGACTCCACTGATCTTGATTCTTGATAACATAAGAAGTCTCAACAATATTGGCTCTGTTTTTCGGACGTCTGATGCCTTCCTCATTCAAAAGATCTATTTGTGTGGAATCACAGCAACACCACCTCATAAGGATATTCAAAAAACGGCTTTGGGAGCTACTCAGACAGTAGAGTGGGCTTATGCAGAAAACACTCTAGAACTCGTTAAAGATTTACAACAGCAGGGTGTGAAGGTGATGTCTATAGAGCAAGCTGAACACTCTATCTCTCTGAAGGATTTTAATCCTGAAAAAAACCAAACTTATGCATTAATCTTAGGGAATGAGGTGAAAGGGGTCCAACAAGAGGTTGTGGACCAATCTGACGGGGTTATTGAAATTCCACAATTGGGAACCAAACATTCATTAAATATTTCAGTAACCACAGGCATTTGTGTTTGGGATTTTATGTCAAAAACTCAGGGTATTTAATTCACTGGATTTTTGAAAAGTTGAAGTCGTCCTAAATTCTCTTTTAGGCTTTTTCTTCCTCTAGTTTATTTTGTAGCATTTTCAATTCATCTCTAAATCGAGCAGCTTCCATAAAGTCAAGATCCTTAGCTGCTTTTTCCATAGATTTTCTCACCTTGGTCATTCTCTTTTTTAAGTCGCTTTCAGAATAGTTAGCGACAGCTTCTTCAGCAGCTTCAAGGGTTGGCATTTCTATCACCTCGTATGGCTCCTTTTTCTTACCACTTAAGGCAGAATCCAAGGATTTTTTGACAGCCTGTGGTGTAATGTTATGTTTTGTATTATAATCAATTTGCTTTTGGCGTCTATAATCGGTCTGGTCCATGGTTTTCTGCATACTAACTGTAATTTTATCTGCATACAGTATGGCTCTGCCTTCGAGGTGTCGAGCGGCTCTCCCTATGGTTTGCGTCAGTGTACGGTTACTTCTTAAAAAGCCCTCTTTATCCGCGTCCAAAATGGCCACCAAAGATACTTCAGGTAAATCAAGACCTTCTCTAAGTAAATTCACTCCTACCAAAACATCAAACACTCCTTTTCTTAAGTCAGACATAATTTCAACTCTTTCCAAAGTGTCGATATCACTGTGAATATAGCGGGTTCTTATTTTTACTCTGGTTAAATACTTGGACAACTCTTCCGCCATTCGTTTAGTCAGTGTTGTTACCAATACTCTTTGATCTTTGTCCACTCTGATATTAATCTCTTCAATGAGATCATCAATTTGATTCAAACTAGGTCGAACTTCGATAACTGGATCCAACAATCCTGTTGGTCTTATGACCTGCTCAACAACAACTCCACCAGTTTTTTGTAATTCATAATCTGCAGGAGTGGCACTCACATAAACGACCTGGTTTTGTAAAGCTTCGTATTCTTCTAGCCTTAGCGGTCTATTGTCCATCGCAGCAGGTAGTCTAAATCCATAATCTACCAAATTTTCCTTACGAGAACGGTCACCACCATACATAGCTCCTACTTGGGGAATGGTAACGTGGCTTTCATCCACAATCATTAAATAATCGTCTGGAAAATAATCTAGCAAGCAGAATGGTCTTGTGCCTGGCTTTCTTCCGTCTAAATACCTAGAGTAGTTTTCAATTCCAGAGCAATAGCCCAATTCTTTTATCATTTCAAGGTCGAAGTTGGTTCGTTCCTCGATACGTTTAGCTTCCAGAGGTTTTCCTATGTCTTTAAAGTATTCAATCTGTTTTCCAAGATCTATAGCAATTTGATCGATAGCTTGGTTCAAGACATCAGGGGAAGTCACGAAAATGTTGGCAGGATAAATATTTAATTTATCATATTTTGCCATAACCTCGTTGGTTTCCACATCAAAAGCTTCAATCTCTTCAATCTCGTCACCAAAGAAGTGAATGCGATAGGCATGATCGGCATAGCCTGGAAACACATCTAAGGTATCTCCTTTTATTCTGAAATTACCATGGTTAAATTGAGCTTCTGTTCTTGAGTATAAACTTTGTACTAAACGTTGAAGTAGTTTTGTTCTTGGAATCTGCTGATCCACTTCGATGGAAATCACATTTTTTTCAAATTCTGCCGGATTTCCAATACCATACAGACAACTTACGGAAGCTACTACCAAAACATCTCGGCGCCCTGAAAGCAAAGAAGAAGTTGTACTTAGTCTTAGTTTTTCAATTTCATCATTAATGGATAAATCCTTTTCAATATAAGTTCCACTTGAAGGGATAAAAGCTTCTGGCTGGTAATAATCATAATAGGAGACAAAATACTCAATGGCACTATCAGGAAAAAACGCTTTGAATTCTGAATAAAGTTGTGCAGCCAGAGTTTTGTTATGAGCCAGAACTAGGGTAGGCTTTTGAACTTCTTCCACCACATTGGCCATGGTGAAGGTCTTTCCAGACCCTGTGACTCCCAATAAAGTTTGATACCTTTCATTACTATAAAGACCCTTTACCAGTTTATCGATCGCTTGAGGTTGGTCGCCAGTAGGTTTGAAATCTGATTTCAGAGTGAACTTCATGAAGTAAATTTTTTGCAAAGATACTTGTAAAGGAAGTCATCGCAAACTTTCTTTAGGTCCTTTGGCATTACTTTCACAAGTGAATATACTTCAAGATATAGGTAGCAATTCGACTCTTTATGTTACTGAAAAATAATCTCTTTATTGGTTTTTGGTATTTTTTTGACTTGATATGGAATCAATAGAGGTAAGGTGACCATAGTGCCTTCAGGAGAGTTATTCTGAATCCTTAAAACAAGTGTGGTTTCATTTTCACTCTCAAATAAAATTTCAATAGAATACCCGCCTGTATTTCTAACTTGATCTGTAGCCATCAATAGTATATCTTGTTGAAAGTTGATTGGGTTTTCATCAAAATAACTTAGAAATGATTCTTGGTCTGTAAAGGTGTTTTCAAGTTCAGATTGACTGCTGATAGTGAAATTTCGATTGGCTAAAGATTGATTTTCATCATTAAAATTACCGTCTTTGACGAATTCTAATCTAGAATCAACTCTGGCGTCATCATCATCTGAAGAGCAGCTGAAAAGTGCTATAGAAAGGAGTAGAAGAAAAACAGGTTTCATAATTTATTTTTTAATAAGACGTTAAAAATGAGTAAAGGTTGCTTTAATTTAATGAAAACCTTACTAAAACTTCACTCTTCACTTCCATCTGATCAAAAGATAGGTTTGGAGAATAAGTTTCATTTTTAGAGGAAGCTCCTCTTATCTGAACACCAGAGGCTTTTCCTTGTAAAGCATAAGCATAGGAGTTGGTTTCCGAAATATATATCGCCTTACCAATATCTTGCCCTATGGCTTTAGACATTGCTCCTGCAGCTTCTTTTGCATTTGTCACTGCTTTCGCTTTCATCTGTGATTGAATAAGGTTGATTTGCGAGTGTTCTGTTTTTCCTAAGTTGATATTAGAAATCTCAATGTCTTGTAATGCGTTTAAGACCTTACCTAAAGTAGAGGCCTTATAGACCAAAAGGCTGTAGGACTTATTTTTTAGAATTTTCTGACCAGACAAAAAATAAGATTTAAAGTTACTCCCAGCGTCCGCTATAAAAAGTTGCTTTTCAATATTAATAGATAGTTTTTCTAATTCTGAAATCATCTTTTGTTCCAGTTTTTCGAGGCTTGTTCTTCCATTGGTATCTTCTTCAGATATTAAAATATCCAAGTAAATTCTGTCTGGACTTACTAAAGTGTTGGCGCTGCCTCTTGTACCAATTTAAACCTATAATGTCGCAATAAATCGTTTTACCGATATGAAATCGGCACAGGCTTTTTTTGCCTGCTTTTTATCAAAAATAATTACCGTAACTAAGGCTATGCTAATTATTTTAACTTCAATCAATCAAAAAACCTGTGCTGAGCTACGTCGTAGTATTATTCAATTTATTCATACGACATTATAAATTTAATTTGGTTTAACTTCTATATAAGGTTGATCTATAAAGTTTTTTTGCTGAGATATAGCGTTGGATACACATAAGAAGAAAATTAAAAAGCTGAGTAAAAATTTCATAAGGTTTCAGTTTAAAAAAGATTAAGTTGGTTTTATGTATAGGTTAGCGCTTCAAGGTGAAATTGCTTGTTTCCACCCGGCCATCTGAAAATTGGATGCTGAACCAATAGTCATCCGTGGGCATGTTTTCACCATTATAAGTTCCATCCCATCCTCGGTCTTTACTGGTGAAGGAAGCTAACAGTTTGCCATAGCGGTCATAGACTTCCAGCTGAATATTTTCTTGATTATTTTCAAGGAGTCCGCTTATTTTCCAAACATCGTTAATACCATCTCCATTAGGCGTAAAAAATTTCATAATTCCCAGCACACTCACTGTTTTTTGGGAAATTCCACAGCCTAATTTATCGCGAACAAAAACAGTGTAAACTCCAGGGTTTAAATTTTCAAATCTATTGGAATCTTGAAAATTCATAAGATCATTAATGGCAAATTCATAATCTCCAAGATTCGAAGGGTTAATTAAAATTTCAATGGCATTGGTATTGCCTGAACTTTCAACGCGATGATCAAAACTTGCAATGTTAGATTCAGTTACTATGAAAGTTTTACGCCTAGAGCAAATAGATCCGAAGATGTTCACATCAACAAAATAGGTTCCTCCTGAATTGATGCGTATTGAAGGAGACATTTCTCCCGTTGACCAATTATACTCTAAGTTAGTTAGGGTCTCATTATCATTTATTGTAAGTATAATTCCATTGGTATCTTCTAAACAAAGCAGAACAGATTCGTCTTCCAATAATAAATCTGGAAATTCTTCTATCAATAAATCAATTCGGATTATTTCTTCGCAGGCTTTGAAAGAAATGATTTTACAATAAACAGATCCTAAATCTTCAGTATTTTCAAAATCAGAAATGCCAAAAATTTCATTTGTGCCATTTTCAGCATCTGTTAAAGACTTGTAAAACTTACCTTCGAGATTTTCTTCTAATATTGAAAAATCCTGACTCAGATTAGTAAATAGTTGTGTTAAATCATACAAAGGAATTTCACTTTGAGACTCTACACAAGTCGTAATCTCTTGGTTTCCGAAATTTGGAGACTCATTAAAGGTAAGTTTAGCTATTCCTATAAGTGGGCATTCTCCATCGTTGAAATTTACTTCTAGTTGATAAGTTACTTCGTAAGGAAATACAGCATCACTTGGAACAGTTACTGTTATAGAAGGGCCTGTTTCACTTAGCAGGACTTCCCTATCTTTTTTCCAGGTATAAGTAGCGTTGGGAGAAGAAATATAGGACAATTCAAATTCTGTAACATCGCATAAATTCACTTCTGAAGGGATATCATCTTGATCTTCGTTTATAATATTAATACGTTCAGTAAATAAAGATTGAATAAAAGGGGGGAGCCCAAATCCAACTGATCTTCCACTTAAGCTCAAACTTCCTAGGGTTTGGGAGTATTCGACTTCAGGTCCTAGAGCGTTTGGGTTTTCAATAATAGCTAATCTACTAGTAAGTGTAATAGCATGGTAGATTTTTCCATCTGGTCCAAGCTGTAAGGCGCTTGAATAGTCAAGTGGAATGTCATCAGAGTTTATTTGATACTTAGACTGTCTAATGTCGTCACTTTCTAAGTCCCATTGATAAAGATTATGATTGCCATCAAATAAAGTAGCAAAGGCTCGCGTACCATTTGGAGAAAATTCAACACCATAAGGATTACAATTATTAACGAGCTCTACAGGATTAGAAACCAGACCAGTATTATTATTAAAATCGTGTAGATAGACTACTCCATCTCTTTCATCTTCGGAGGTTTCTCTGTCAAATGTTTTAGTCAGATGCGCAGATAAAATTTGATCTCCGTTAGGTGACGCTTTAATATAACCTAAAGCTGCACGTCGATATCCATCAGTAGAAATATTAGGAGCAACTTCAGAAACCACTGGGGTTTGGTCAATACCAAATTCATCTATTTTAAAGGCATAATATTTATTTTTAAAATGAGAAATTACCCAAGTAGAATTGCAATCTCCTCCTCTTACAGCAGTAATTTTCTCTGACGCTTTAAATGCTCTGTCATTACTGGTGTTATCAAAAGTGATTAATTGAATGTTTTTTGAATTCTGAACCACATCACCTAGTCCGTCTCTTAAATTCATATCAACGAGAGTGTAATTTAATCCATTATTAAATCCATCATCAGCTTCAGGGACCCCTTGGTTAGTATCAGTATATAAAGGGATTGAATTTCCATTGCTATCTGCAGGGCCTTGATTAGGATAAGCATTGGCGTTTTCATGGTGAGGCTCATCGACGGTAAATACAAAATAGAGATTAAATTCGGTGGGGTGAGGTACAATTAATCCGCTAGATGTGCTAGAAGGATCACCATATAAGCCTTCCCCGTTCAAATAATCGGCATTAGGCATTACCTCATGGTTTTGATCCCAAATAGTTTGTCCATCTGTATACATCAATAGATTTCCATTAATATCGGAAATCGAAGAACAACCTTCATTAGTACTCAGCTGCCCATTAGTAAGTGCTGTTGGTGGATTGGTGTTAAAGGTGATTCCAGCTTTGGAACCAAAATACCAGTTATTGGCTTATCCCTGAGCGAAAACTCCCCAGAAGGATAATAGAAAAATAGATAATATTACTTTATTCAAACTCAGTTTTTGCCTCAAATATAATTTAAAGATCTCTTTTCTGAAGGAGTTTCCAAGAGGAATAAATAAAAATGAAACTCCATCCTAGTACAATTAAAACGGCAGACCATTCTACGTCATAGGATTTGGTAAACTCTGAGTTTAGTTGAACTGCAGTTGATTTTACAATTCCTAATCTGGTTAAGGGTTCCACAATGAGATTGCTCATAGCTTGAAGAGGGAGAAAGTTGAGAATAAAATCTAAAGATTCTGCTTGAAACTTAACCACAAGCTGAACGATACCTTCAAACACCCAGATCAAAAATAAAAAGCCTAGTGCAAACGCAGACCGCTTAAGGAGAATACCAAAAAATAAACACATGGAGAAAAATCCTATTAGTTTTAGGAAATAGGCCAGAATATACTCTAAGTCAGAGAAAATAATTCCGATTTCGTCATAGTCAGAAAATATCAGTCCCAAGGTCAGACTCACTATAAACAAGAGAAGTGTAGAGGCTAAGGCAAATGCAATTACGCCATAAAACTTAGAAAGGATAAATTCTTTTTTGCTCAACCCATCTATTAAATTCTGCTTCAAGGTTCTATTGGTATATTCGCTAGAGACCATAGAGACAATTACGATAGCTAAAAACAACTTTAGAAAAGCCACAAAATAGGCGTTGAAATGCCAGATGTATGGAAAGTTAAAAATCCCTTGGTCAGCAAGCCTAAAGTCTATAGAGCCAAAGTTGAAACGTATCGATGCAAATAAAGCGATGGCACTAAAGAGTAAAAAATAAATAAGACTCAATACTTTGGCCGCTTTGTTGTTTTTTAATTTATGGAATTCAATGGATAGTAGTCTTAGCATAACTGGAAATTATTGTTCTTTGGTGAGTTTTAAAAATTGTTCCTCCAAGGTCTCTTTTCGCTGGACTAAGTGAGTGAGGACAATGTTTTTATCAAAACTCTCTTGGTTGAGTGATTGAGCACTATATGGCTTTGAAAGGATCGCTTTAATGATATCCGTTTCACCTTCCTCATAACTTTCTATAGCAGGATGATTCTCTAGAAATACTTTGAGCTCACTGTTAGATTCGCTTTTCAATTCAAAAAAACCATGAGTGGCATTCATCTCATCTACGGGGCCAGAATATAGTTTTACTCCTTTTTGAATCACAACCACATGCGTACAGACTTTTTCAACTTCATCTAGCAGATGAGAGGCCAAAAGAATAGTCATGCCTTCACTGGCAATTTTTTTCATGATTTCTCGAATTTGATGAATTCCCTGTGGGTCTAATCCGTTGGTAGGCTCATCTAGAATAAGAATTTCTGGGTCATTCAGCAAAGCAGAGGCAATCGCAAGTCTCTGTTTCATCCCTAAGGAATAACTTTTAAAATGGTCTTTTTTACGATCCAGAAGATTTACAGTCTGCAATACCTCGTCTATTCTTGAGGTATGAAGGCCTTTAATTTTACAAACCAATTTAAGATTATCCTCAGCACTCATGCTTGGATAAAAGTTTGGACTTTCTATAATAGCCCCTACTTTTTTAAGTGCTTCATGGGTGTTAAGAGTTCCATCAAACCAATTAAATGAGCCAGACGTAGGGTTTACAACATTTAGCACCATGCCCAGAGTTGTAGATTTTCCGCTCCCATTGGGGCCAAGAATGCCATAAACGTTTCCTTTTTTAATGTCGAAGGATAAATTATTAACGGCTGCAAGACTCCCAAATTTTTTAGTTAGTCCTTTTAGTTGAAGTATAGTTTCCAAAGTCAATCGATTTATTATAGGACGAGAAGCATAGAGTATTGTTACAATTTGAGAAAGCAAATTTGCTACCTTTGAAAAAAAGAACATGGAAAAGAAACTCATGTCTAGGAAAAAACCAACGTTTCCTATCAACGTGCAACTCAATAGATATTTGCAGACTTACAATAGGAATACAAAGATTCCTGTGTCTTACGATGACTTGTTGAGATTTTCTGGTTCGATTGTAGTATACGACAGGGCAGATGAAGATACCTTTTGGGTGAGATGCTACTATTCCGATTATGAACGGGAAGAAATAGACAATAGCCTTAAGCGGGTTTACCTCATCTTACATTCTGATGGTCGAAGTGAGCATTTGGATTTTCTTAATGTGGATGCTATTGATTACTGCACCTTTGGAAATTCAAAACCCTTTAGAATAAAGATAAGAAATGTACTTAATGACAACTTCACTTACTTTTACGTCAAGAAAGCAGATGCTTCCAGAATATACGGGTTGGAATTTGAACACATACTGTCTCCAAATCGCATCAATTTTTTGGTGTATAAAGACACTTTAATTGAAGAGCATATCGTTGGTATTCCGGGCGATGTTTTTATCAAGGAGCAGTTACCAAAGTGTAGCGATCGGGCTAGGAACGAAATTGCAAAACAATTTGTAAAATTTGATGAACGCTGTACTCTTAGGCTTTTAGGGGATATGCGTTCTTATAATTATGTGGTGATTCCTACCCACGATTTTGATCATGTGGATTATAAAATAAGAGCTATAGATTTTGATCAACAGAATTACGAAGGCAACCTAAAGGTGTACCAGCCTCATTTTTTTAAGGAAAATCGGTCCATGGTTAAATTGGTTTCAGATCTTCTTCAAGAGTCCTCTATAAGACAATACCAAAAAGAGGAACGTTCCCAAGTTGCTAAACGCCTTATTACTTCAGAAAAAAGGTTTAGGATGTTGATTCGCAGTATGATTAAAGACAGAATCTCTTCAGAAGAAAATGTAAAAATGCTACGGAACCAACTGGTGGCCTATACCAAAGATATCCGATTTAAGCGTTGCAGAACGATGGGGCATATTTTAAAAACAGCTTTAGACTTTGTCAAGCGAAATTATTTGGAGGTAGAATAATTTGGGGACGACCTTCTTTTATACGCTTGGTTTTTCCTATTTTAGGGCCAAATAAAATTTATATACATGAAAAAAATCAGTTTTCTTTTCTTAGCTATAGGATTTGGATTCTTATCTATGCCTTCAGCGCATGCTCAGCTAGACAATAATCAATCCGATTTTGATGAATTTATGGACAGGTCTGGGAACCGATACCGATCGGCCTCAGGTAAACCTGGTCCAGACTATTTTCAAAATGAAGCCGATTATAATATCAAAGTCAGTTTAGACCCAGAAACCCATACAGTGTCTGGTCAGCTGACGATGATCTACACCAATAACAGTCCAGAAAATTTGGAGTATATCTGGATGTATCTAGAACAAAATAGATTTACAGAAAATTCTAGAGGAACCTTAACGACTCCGGTTGAGGGCAATCGCTACAATGGAGATCCCTTAGATGGAGTTAAAATTACAAATCTTCAAGCCAGAGTAAAGAGATCGACCTCTAGCAAATACCTTATTACCGATACGCGTATGCAGGTATTCTTCAATAAACCTTTGAAAGCAAAAGGGGGAACTGCTGAGGTCTCAATGAATTTCGAATTTGAAGTTCCTGTAAATGGAATGGATAGAATGGGGCGACTAAGCACAGAGAATGGAGAAATCTACGCCATTGCCCAATGGTTTCCTCAGGTAGCCGTCTTCGATGATATTGAAGGATGGAATGTAGAGCCCTATCTTGGAGCGGGTGAATTCTATTATGATTACGGTGATTTTGACGTTGAAATTACGGTCCCTCATAATTATGTTGTTGTGGGCTCTGGTGAATTACAAAATCCTAAAGATGTGATGTCATCTACTTTGTACGATAGATATAAAAAAGCTTTGGAGAGTCAAGAAACAGTAACATTAATTTCTTCAGAAGAAATTGGTGAGTCAACGATGTTTGCCAATCAAAGCGGCACTCAGACTTGGCATTATGAAATTGAAAATTCCAGAGATTTTGCATTTGCGGCTTCCAAAGCTTTTATTTGGG
>Ga0307948_1003872_pt1 | contig 11033 bp, 12 predicted proteins | sample OrgLakmetagen280_FD_201824 | JGI IMG/M metagenome (GOLD analysis project Ga0307948, IMG submission 201824) | Saline water microbial communities from Organic Lake, Antarctica - #280 | ecosystem: Environmental > Aquatic > Non-marine Saline and Alkaline > Saline | place: Antarctica: Organic Lake...
CTGAGGGTATGAGGCCCAGCACATGGCCCTCACTCAGTCCACCATTAATACCCTGTTCTTGTTAAAAAATCCCCGTCCTGCAATCTGCAATACCTGAGGGTATGAGGCCCAGCACATGGCCCTCACTCAGTCCACCATTAATACCCTGTTCTTGTTAAAAAATCCCCGTCCTGCAATCTGCAATACCTGAGGGTATGAGGCCCAGCACATGGCCCTCACTCAGTCCACCATTAATACCCTGTTCTTGTTAAAAAATCCCCGTCCTGCAATCTGCAATACCTGAGGGTATGAGGCCCAGCACATGGCCCTCACTTTGTCCACCATTAATATCCCTGCTCTTGTTAAAAAATCCCCGTCCTGCAATTTGCAATACCTGAGGGTATGAGGCCCAGCACATGGCCTTCACTTTGTCCACCATTAATTTCCCTGCTCTTGTTAAAAAATCCCTGTCCTGCAATCTGCAATACCTGAGGGTATGAGGCCCAGCACATGGCCCTCACTCAGGTCAGGGTTCAGTCGGCAGCCCGGGCGCTTGTGCAGTACAAGGCCCACATCAGGAACGCCCTCTGTGTGTGTGTGTATGTGTGTGTGCGCGTGTATGCATGTGTGTGCATGTGTGTATATGCGTCAGTGTATATGTTCAGACATTGCGTACGCGTGTACGCATGTGTATTGTGATGAATGGACAGCTGCACTTCTGTTCCTGATGGAACTTAAAGTAGATTCATAGTAGAGACATTAAATGGGCGCAACCGACGGACGCATTAAGAGAATACGCCTATGTAAACCTAACATCCTTCTATCTGTCTTCTGCCGATTAGTACATCCATGAAAATTGCGCGCGCACACACACACACACACACACACATACACACACACACACACACGAGAAGCAACACATGAGAGTTTTTTCACACCCCCTGGCGCGCAGTCACTTCCACTTCAGGGAATATTGCACAATTACATAATCACTAGCACATGCGTACGCGCACACACACACACACACGCACACACAAACACACACACACATACACACAAAAAAGCACGCGCACACACTCACACTCATCCCACGCAAGCAGCAGCAGGTGGGGGGGCCGTCAACCCCCCCTGGCACGCAGGCACCTCCACTCAAGGAAATATCACAAGCACACAAACACAAGCACATGCAAACACATACACTCACACTCACACGAAACGTACACTCACCCCACACAAGCAGCAGCAGGTGGGGGTCCGCCAACCCCCCCTGGCACGCAGGCACATCCAGATCCACATACGTTGATGCTGTTGATACCGGACATGCTGAGGTTGACACTGCTGCGGCAGTGTGGCCGTTGCATAGCCTCTTGTCAGCCACATCCTTTCCAGAACTACCGCCTTTTCCTTCGATGTCGGAGCCAAGGCAGTCCGCACAGAGGTACCCAGGAGGGGTAGCAGCACAGGAAGCAGCAGCAGCAGCAGCAGGTGTGGGCGGAGGCTTGGCAGTAATGTTGTCAGAAGAGATTGTAGGAAAACTGATGGTGGTGGTGTCTTTGGCATTGTGGGCGCAGTCAACCCCTCCTGCTTCTCCTCCTCCTCCTCCTCCACCTAGCTGAACAAGGGTGGCTGCTAACGGAACGACATCCTGTGTGTAAAAGCAAGTGTGTGTGTATGTGTGCATATTACATTCCAAATGTGTGTGTGTGCGTGTGTGTGTGTGTGTGTGTGTTGTGCGTACGTGCGTGTGTGCGTGTGTGCGTGTGTGTGTGTGCGTGTGCGTATTGTGTGTGTGCCTGTGTGTGTGCGGGTATGTGTGTGTGAGCGCACACACGGGTAATGCCACCCCATCCTGATCCTGCCCACAGTCTGTGCTCAGAGAGGCCACTCAAGGCATGGCACCTTGCAGGGGGCAGTGCAACCCGAGATCTGAGAGTGAGCTGCTCCTTGCAGCCATACTGACCGTGAACAATGCCTTGTGTGAACTTGCATTGACGTGGTACATGGCAGGTGGAGGTGGAATTGAGCAAAGGTGGAATTGAGCAAAGGCGGCTGCTCCAAACATGACCTATTGCTAGGGCCGTGTGCAAAACACAGCCATACAGCTATATTCTGGTAAAACTTGATCTTCGGTGGTGGCAAGAGTGAGATTGCCTGCCAGTGTGTTACTGGACACCCACCTAGGCGGACAATCTCACGCTGGCAACGATTGCATGCATGTGAGAGTAAAAGATCCCCAGCTATCGCTCACACATGACAGAGCTTCGCACTTGTTTTTACGGATGGAACGTAGATCCTTTTCAAAGCCAATCGTCACAACGTGTGCTTTGCAGGCTATGATGGTCAAGCGGGTTGGTAGAGCAGGAGCGACAGGAACAAGGAAACATACAACATACATGGAAACTACTACTCAGCGCATACATACATACATGCATATACAACTGATTGAAACAATAACGTAAGCAGCTTCAGCTCGCTAGATCACATAATCCACAAAGTGTGATACCTGATCACATAAACCAAACAACGTGATACCTGATCACATAAACCACACAATGTGGTACCTGATCACATAAATCACACAACGTGATACCTGATCACATAAACCACACAACGTGATACCTGCTCACATAAACCACACAACGTGATACCTGATCACATAAATCACACAATGTGATACCTGATCACATAAACCACACAATGTGATACCTGATCACATAAATCACACAACGTGATACCTGATCACATAAACCACACAACGTGATACCTGATCACATAAACCACACACCGTGATACCTGCTCACATAAACCACAACGTGATACCTGATCACATAAACCACACAATGTGATACCTGATCACATAAACCACACAATGTGATACCTGATCACATAAATCACACGATGTGATACCTGATCACATTAACCACACAATGTGATACCTGATCACATAAACCACACAATGTGATACCTGATACCCTGATCAAACTAACGTCGTAAGTTGATAGGACACTAACGTCGTAAGTTAATTGGAAGAAGAGGACAACCCTTTTTAAGCCTTTTAAACTGGAGACCCTCTCATGTGTCCAGCCTCTTCTTCTTTTTGTCGTATGCACAGGTGGAGGCAATATGACAAAGAGCCTTCCTTCTTCTCAAAACCACGTGGGAATTCCACTGCCCGCGGAGTTTTCTCTCGGGCCTTTTTCGTCTCTCTGCCGCGGCGAGAAAGTTGTACGGTACTTATTAAAATAAGTGGCTTCCATCTTTTTTGATCACGTGGGAGTGACAGTCACTGTCCGCATAGCTTGCTCGCTTGATTTTGAGTTTTGTGCCTAGTGTGAATACCTGACCCGAATGTACGGCTTGTGTAGTGCGGCAACCCAACCCATAACACTACATTGCTTGGTTTTCTTTGAATAGAGTTGTGCTGCGTAGCCACATAACCCAATTTCATTTGCACACGCGTGTGTTTTGTTCACACAATATTTCACTCTTCAGGCTACGTGGGCCTCTTTTGCGACATGCGGTTTGAACACACAGCCACCCCCCCAAAGTGGTCCCACGCTCTGCTCTATCTTTGGCAGGATGCCTTACTCTTCACACTGCAAAGGTCCCAACGCAATGACCAATTGACATATGTGACATTTAAAGAATGACACACACACACATTCACACACACACACACACACACACACACACACACACACACACACACACAGCAGAATGAGGCCACCCAAAGCCTCAGAATCCAGGCCTGTGTGAACTACCTCATGTCTGACACTGAGGATGAAGGTCATGGGAAGGTCATGGGAAGGTCATGGGAGGGTCATGGGAAGGTCATGGGAAGGTCATTGGAAGGTCATGGGAAGGTCATTGGGAGGTCATTGGAAGGTCATCTCATGCCTGACACTGAGGATGGCCTTCCCAGGAATTGAAACAAAGATCCAGGCCACAGCCAAGTGCTCTGTTAGGCCAGAAGAAAGTGTCGAGGTACATTTTGGAACATATATTTACATATTTTTGAAACATATCAGAGGACATATCGGAGGACATAGGACAGAAGAAAGTGTCGAGGTACATTTTCGAAACATATATATACATATACATATCTTCGAAACATATCGGAGGACGTACCCACCATTGGCAAAAGCTAGCACGTTTGTTTGCCAATGGTGTGTCAAGTAAATCAACAGACTGCACTTCAATAGAAAGTCTTGAGCCTTTGTAGGCTGCTCACAAAGGCTCTGTATTGTTCACACGTATGTAAGGTTGGCCAGAACCCTACATATTTATGTATATACGGTGTATATACGGTATTCTAAGCAGAGAAATCACCATACATACATACGGTCATATACGGTGTGCATGTCCGGTTCTGGCTAACCCTAAACATATGCAAAAGATGTCTCAGGCCTGAAGTCTAACCTGGCTCCCCCAAGGGCTGAGACTACCGCCTAAGCCGCGACAAGCCACACGCATCGTCCAAAGAACACACCGAGTAGGCAAAAGGTTATTGTGGTCTCTCACCTGAGAGCTTTCCGCATTTCGTACACTCGCAATTCTAATGTTGCAGAACATGACTAGGGTTGACCAGAACCGTATATCTGCACCGCATATGACTGTATATATGGTGATCTCCCTGCTAAAATTGCCGTATGTACACCATATATACCTAGGGCTGGCCAGAACCATATATATACGGTGTATATACGGTATTTTTGGCAGGGAAACCACCAAATATACGGTGTATATATACGTATATATACGGTTCTGGCCAACCCTAGGTATACCCATAAATGTATGGTGCTGGCCAACCCTAAACATGTTCAGCTGACCACGGGATTCACAAACAACGAGACTACCATCCCAAACTCCCAGCTGCGGTCTTTACTCCAGCTTCAGCCCTGATTACGCTTTTGTTCATGTGCATTGGCAAGCACCAATCACCGCCACTCAGCACTCTACCGCCACTCTACCGCCACTCTACCGCCACTGAGCAGCACGGACGGACTAATCTAAAATCACGCTTTTGTTCTAGTGCATTGGCGAGCACCCATCCGTATTACCACTCAGCACTCTACCGCCACTCTACCGCCACTGAGCAGCACGGACGGACTAATCTAAAATCACGCTTTTGTTCTAGTGCATTGGCGAGCACCCATCCGTATTACCACTCAGCACTCTACCGCCACTCTACCGCCACTGAGCAGCACGGACAGACTAATCTAAAATCACGCTTTTGTTCTTGTGTATTGGCGAGCACCCATCCGTATTACCACTCAGCACTCAACCGCCACTCTACCGCCACTGAGCAGCACGGACGGACTAATCTAAAATCACGCTTTTGTTCTTGTGTATTGGCGAGCACCCATCCGTATTACCACTCAGCACTCTACCGCCACTCTACCGCCACTGCGAGCAGCACGGACAGACTAATCTGATATCACGCTTTTGTTCTTGTGTATTGGCGAGCACCCATCCGTATTACCAATCAGCACTCTACCGCCACTCTACCGCCACTGAGCAGCCCGGACAGACTCATCTGATATCACGCTTTTGTTCTTGTGTATTGGCGAGCACCCATCCGTATTACCAATCAGCACTCTACCGCCACTCTACCGCCACCGAGCAGCACGGACAGACTCATCTGATATCACGCTTTTGTTCTTGTGTATTGGCGAGCACCGATGCGTACCGCCACTCAGCACTCTACCGCCACTCTACAGCCACTGAGCAGCACGGACAGACTAATCTGATATCATGCTATGTCCTCAGCCAGTGAATGTAAGGCCACACGTGCAGTACTTAACTGTTTCAGTAAATGCAGAATGACGCGCCAGCTTGTCGACAGCGCATAAGTCCTCCAATAAAGAGCAACATAATCTCGCACACATACACACACAAGCATGCACACACACTCACACATTCACACATACACACACACAAACACACACACCACACACACACACACACACACACACGCACGCACGCACACACACACACACACTCACACACAAACACACACACACGCACACACACACATACACACATACACACAAGTACACACATACACACACGGCAAATAGGCATTCACCTCCCCTCCCCAAACCATTCCTCCCTTCAAATAATCGCCAAAACACACCAGCTCAGCATGTCCAGAGAGGTCCAGCGTATCGCACACCGCAACCAGCACCGAAAGCACGGGGTGCTGTGCCATGTCAATCCCAGCAAGATGGATGCGCAGCTTCCTGTGTGCCAGGGTGTGTGTGCGTAGTGTGCCAGTAAGAGCGTAGGCATACGTGGGTGCATGTGGGAGTGCGTAACATGTGTGTGCACTGCGTGCTGGTGCAGGCAAAATTCTGAGCAGACGGCTAGCACGGTACCAAGACTTCAGGAATTGGTGACAATCAAAACATACAAGCAGCAAGACGAGCATAAACAAATCACACAAACAAGCACTCACACACATACATTACCGTGAGTTACTACAAGCTTGTCAAACAGTCAAACAATATTTGGGATAACTATCTAGGACGGGTGGCTCCAGCAGCACAAGCAAACACACACGCACAAACACGTGCAGTGTCACACAGACACACACACACATACACACTCACATGAGCACAATATCTCTCTCTCTCTCTCTCTCTCTCTCTCTCTCTCTCTCTCTCTCTCTCTCTCACACACACACACACACACACACACACACACACACACACAAACACACAAAAAAAACACACACACACACACACTCACATGAGCACAATATCTCTCTCTCTCTCTCTCTCTCTCTCTCACACACACACACACACACACACACACACAAACACACACACACACCACACACACACACACACACTTGAGCACAAGCTCACATAAACACACACCAACACACCATCACACACATACACATACATACACACAACGTATATAGGAATACACATTCGTATACAGACACACCTTGCATGCTTGTTCGGTTGCCCCGAGTTCAGGATGGATGGCTTGGAAGTGTAAGAAAGGTTCCTGGCAAGGATGCAGCGCTGCAAGAAGGAAACAGAGTGTTTTGTGTGTTTGTGCGTGTGTGTGTGTGTGTTTTGTGTGTAAGTGCGTTCGTATGTATACACTGTGTATGTGTGTGTGTGTGTGGAGTGTGGAGTGTGTGTGTGTGTGTGTGTGTGTGTGTGTGCGCGTGCGCATGCGTGTGTGTGTATGTGTGTGTGCATGTGTGTGTGTATGTGTGTGTGTGTGTGTGTGCGTGTGTGTGTGTGTGTGCGTGTGCATGCGTGTGTGTGTATGTGTGTGTGCATGTGTGTGTATGTGAGTGGTTTGTGCGCGTGAGTGCTTGCATGCGTGCATGTAAGCATGTGTGCGATGTACTCCTGATGGAAAGACGAGATGATCGTACGTCTTACCTTGCGTGCGCTGATAACAGAGTACATGCCCAGGGGTTGCATGAAGGGCCATAGGGCCTTTGGGTCATCTGTAAGCTGGACTCCTTCCATTTTGCCAAAATGTGCATTCTAAGTTAAGTCGGAAGCAAAAAAATAAAAACTATTTCAAGCTACCTTTATTTTACGGTTTCTTGCAATTGACCGGTGTAATTGTGGGCTGATTCCTTTGGTCCTGAATACCAATATTACAGACAGACCAATTTTGGGGAGAGTACATGGGGTGGGCTGCTTGTAACCCCCTTTTGCTTTCCTTTCCAGATCACCAGATCACCAATTACCTCTAACAGACCTACCCCAAGAGATAGCCTGGGATGTTTCTGTATAACAGCTTCAGGCACGGGCTCAGGACCCGACTCCCTCAAGACGTGTTAGATGTGGTTAACGCCGCCTACTGCAAATAATTAAGCATAATGGTTTGTGCAGAAAGGGATGGGCTCCAGTATCTGTGCTGCAGTTTGATTCCCTTCCATCCTTTACGACAAAGGGACCCCAAGGTTGAGGTTAATCTGTTCCTACACAAAACAATACAGGTCCTAAAGCATCTGGGCCTTCCACCTGACATCAGGATACTTGCAAATGAACAAACAGGCGTGGGACCTCCTCCCTGGAGTTGAAACACCTACATGGTGTCTTGTACTCCAGTGTGCATAGGCGGCTTACGCACACCTAGAATTCCCACCAACACTTCATCTTGGGTCACGTAAGCGGAGACACCGTAGCTCATATTACCGTTGTGACCATTCAGGAGGACCTACGATTGAAAGGAGAGCCCAGGAAAGCTGCCAAGAGTTTGCTGCTGGAACGATTTGGCATATTAGCGCTCATTTGTGCAATGTATGCTGTTTGGCGACGCACTAAACCACAATTAATCATGATTACACATCTCTGTAACAGATGCTTCCACATATCATGGATCATGGAACGTCAGATCAATCAATTCCTGCATACCACTCACGCTGCCTTTTGTTTCCAGCAAAGAGTCCTGCCTGCCTGCCAATGTGTCCAGCAGCGATGTCTGCGCAGCAATAAGTGAGGTGAATGTCGTTAACTGTCAACCTTATTTTAAAGGAGAAAGCACTCAGATAAGATCTGCCTGTGATCCTTCACAATGAATGATGCGACATTGTTTCATTTGCAAAACATACTTAAAGCACACACACACGCACATACTTAAAGCACACACACACACACAATGAATGATGCGACATTGTTTCATTTGCAAAACATACTTAAAGCACACACACACACACACACAGGCACAGATGTTGTTACTCCGTACCTTTCCGCATCCAGGAGGGCCCCATTCTGCAAAGGCAATATCATGACGCATACAAGAAGTTAGTTATTTTGTCATGTCGTACATTAGGCACACACACACACAAATACAAAGCAACACTAAACTTATGTTTAAAACCAAGGTAGCTAAAACAAAAAGAAGCGAGGACGCACGTACATGGCAAGCATGTGGTTCGGCTGCACATATCCTGAGACACCATTCAGTATCACTTTCTCGTTGCCCTTCACATCCTTGCCCACCTGCACGCCCGCAGGTGTATGAAGGCCAATTCTATTACGCGCATGGAAGTCCTTGTGTTTAGTGTTTAATTGCTCGCATTGTGCTTGCACTAATGCCCTCTCCAGCCCTGCTCAGGGACTCCAGCAGGCGTATAGGCCAGAAATCAGCAACCCACGACTTTCTGGTCCTTACACGCAATGGTGGCCTGCACCGCTTGGCAAGCTGCATCACATTTTCCGGTAGCCTTTGTCATGCTAAATCAATGGCATGGACGAATCGTGTGATTTCCCCTGGAATTATAATGTGAGCAACGGTATTATGGTTATTTGGTTGTTTGGCCAGCTTAGATGGTCCTCTTGTAACAAACTCGCTCTTTTCTCAGACTTGTCTGAGCCATCTCCTCTTGGGCGTTGCTTGAGCCGTCGCTTCCTTCTCGCGTGGAGAGGGAGGAGACGTTAAACACACCTTTATGGGGGGGCTTGGCGGACAATGGCTCATACTTGCAATTCATGCTTAAGCTGGTACCATGATTCGTCGTGACACCTTCAAGTTTTCACCTCCTCGAGGTCCATTCTTATTGTTTGTGTGTCCTGAATTTTTTGAGTTCTTGCCTCCATACATCTTTGAGTGCAAGTGCTGCTTCATCATTTGGGGCAGGAGATGATGAAAAAGAAGGAAATAGTGAAGTAGGGAATTGGCTACCTTTGAAATCTCTGGAGTAACACCCTCAAGCCTTAACAAAAGGTTAAGCAGGATATGACTGTTTGATTTGCCAGGAGCCATTCTGTACCATTGGCTCCACATTGCCATTTTCCCATCAAAACCCCAATCCCTGAAACAGTCCCTGCATGTGTTGGTTGTAGTTGATTGGAAGCTGTTTAGTTATCGTGGCAATAAATCACAAATAAGCCATCCATTTGATCCTTCTTTTGCTTCTTTCTATGGTGCTGGAGGAGTATAACTTGGTACTTGGTACCAAATCGGATCTTTCTCTAGATCAATGCAAGGAAAATGAAGAATAAGAACCCAGATGGAGCAAACACCACTGGCATGGATAAGGAAAAGGTGTTGTGTTGTGTTCTGCACCACCCAATGGATACAGAGACACAACATCCAACCTGGAAAATAAAAGAAACCAGGCTTATCAGTGGGGCTCAGGTGGTTGGGAGGCAATAAGCCTGCACACCACCAGGAGCCAGTAGTGTATACAAGATTTGGGTTCTTTTTCTTTTCTTTAGTATTGCTCAGAGATTACTGGGGCTGTGTACAATGTCTCGTCTGTATGATTTTAGTTGCGGATCTGATTGCATATAGGCATATAGGCTTATATATACATGTGGCATGTAGATCAGTAACCCCAAGGCTGTGGAGTGGGTTCCTTGTGTGGCTGCTGTAAATGGTGCCTGTTCCTAGCAGGATGGTGTGAAGGGTTTTACGGTGTCTGAGTAAGCGAGGCATAAGCAGCTTATGTTGTTCTCGTGCCTTTTCTGCTTGTTGAGTAGGGGAAGTGTCTACACAGTACATAATTTTGATAAAATGTACACTGTCCCCATGGCTGGCACTTTGATAGGCACTTTGAAGGCTAAAGTGCCTAGCCGGGACATGGGTCTGACCACGGACATCCACCCCTGCGCCCAAATTGTATCAGAATGGTTGTCCGCATGTCTCACATTGCATATATGCTCGCGAAACGTGCAAGCGCCGGTGAAGTAGCGTATTTTGGAGCTTGTCATTTTTAAAAAGTTTCAAAGTGCGCTTTTAAATTCTAAAAGTGCGCTTTTGATTTCAAAGTGCCTCATCAAAGTGCACTTTGATGCTATTGGTCTGCCGATTTTTTGTTGTTGCGAGAGGCTCAGCGTCGTTAATGCTGAGCACAGATGGTCGTGCCCAGTTTCAGACACAAGAGCCATTAAATGACGTAGAAGCGCTTTCGATCCTCAAAGTGCACTTTGAAATTTAAACTCTCAGTGCCACTTTGAGCTTTTCAAAGTGCCTTTGAAAGTGCGTATAAAGTGCGTACAAAGTGCGTACAGGCCAAGTCTGTGCTTTTGGTTCCCAAAGTGCGCAATAAGAACCCATTGGTGGCTTGGAAG
>Ga0307948_1003878_pt1 | contig 11025 bp, 12 predicted proteins | sample OrgLakmetagen280_FD_201824 | JGI IMG/M metagenome (GOLD analysis project Ga0307948, IMG submission 201824) | Saline water microbial communities from Organic Lake, Antarctica - #280 | ecosystem: Environmental > Aquatic > Non-marine Saline and Alkaline > Saline | place: Antarctica: Organic Lake...
TTAGCATTTTCCAGTTGCGTTTCAGCCCTTTTTTTACTTGGTTTGTTTTGAGGTTTACCTCGTTCTCATAGGTTGAGCAGCCATTCCAGGTTGAATGCCTTTGTAATCCAAACTAAACTAAACTAAAGTAGACTGGCAAGGAGTCGTCACCAGCTGGAACCTGGCACAATGAATTCTCAAACTCTCCAATTATATTTCCAGAACAGAAAAAACTCGTCTGAACACCTTCAACATGAATATGGCTATTGGTCCGAAACCACAGAAGAATTTATTTTATCTGTGGCCTCAAAATACCTGCAAAATCTCCGAGCCTCATCTCATTTCTCATTCAATGCACGAGCGAATTGTCCACTTCATTTGCAGTTATGCAAGGGACATAATAATCAACTATTAAGCAAAGCTGACGAGCGAGATGAACATGTGTCCTGATACTTTGGCCATATCACTTAACTTGCACTAGTAAGCCTACAAGTAGTCCTGGACTTGGGCAAATAAAGAGAGCATCCCAACAATACGTGTGCCTCAAGCCTGAACGTTAAATGCATCCATATGCCACAGGCAAACTTGCCAAAACAGTGCCTCCCTCGCACTCCACACACATGTTCACTAGTAACAGTGCGTCGCCCCACCCTGTGGAACTCAGCATAAGGCTTGTGCGCAGCTCTCAGCAGGCACTCTTCACACGGTGTCACAAGCACTGCTTTAGCTTTAAGAGATGTGATACATACGCAGCCTAGCAGTCGCACATTTTGACTGATGGCTTTATCTGTAACTCTGTAACTCTTAGGCACTGAGAGTACTGACAGGCATGGAGAGAAGCTGGGCTCTGTTCATCTCGTCAAGGCCCACCTCTCTGTCACGAGCTGGCACCCACCCGCGCCTGTCTTGACGTGCAGGAAAGCAGCGCACGTAATCACCGACCAGATTAATGCCGCTGTCATGCGCCCTCCCCTTCCTCCCCACACCACCTGGCCTTCACACCTTCCAACTGTCATGATGCACCGCACACACCAACCCACAAACATGTACACGCATATATACTCAAACAGAGGGCTGCCAGCATGCACATGTGCACATGTGCCAACAGCCTTAATATATGATTGGTGATAATCAAATTGAATGGCAAAAACACGGCCTTCAGCAGTTCACCAGCTGCACCAGCACAAGCATGCAGCCATTCAAGCAGGGCCTGGTGCGCGTGTGGACAGAGACCAAAGGTCAACCTGACATCAATAAGCACAATCACCAAACCATTAGTGGTCACTACTGACATTAAAAAAACGGAGACGCGGAGAGCGAACAGGCATGGGAATTACACACACACACACACTTGTACTAACACACTCACCCACACATGCACTAATATAAGTCCACCAGGCCTAGATAGGTCTGCAGTAATAGCCCCGACAAGGTGCGCACGTCGTCACCTTGATCCTTGCTGTGAAAAAGAGTCGGGCACAGGACCTCTCCCTCATCAGCCAAACACGTCCGCAAACAAGATGTCATGAGGATGTGCATGCAAAATCACGGAATGGACAGACCAGACAGGGTGGCAACCACCGCACATATACGCAACCATACACACATATGCACACACATATATATACGCAACCATACACACATATGCACGCACATATACGCAACCATACACACGTATGCACACACATATACGCATGGTGCTGCAGGCAACACAGTCATTCACTAACACACACACATTCACGCATGGTGCTAAAAATGACCGGGCAGGCCACCGGGAGGAACTGAGATCTGGACTTTCCAGGCACGAGATCCTAACACACACACAATCCACACACCCCGCCTCACACACAACCTACACCTTGAAGAGTCAGCAAAAGAGGCATGCCTGTGTATGGGGCATACGCAAGCTACTGCGCCGGTTTTCACCAGCATGTTGGGTTTTTTATTATTCGCCCCCCCCACCACATAATGAGCTCAGGGTCAGATCCTTGGAACAGGGCGCAGTGTATGAAACACATAAGTATGACAAAGAGACGTGCGTGCTGCGCCGGATATAGGTATATCAGCTCCAGAAAACAGCACCTGGAGCCTAAACACGTGGTGCATACCTCCGAATCAGGGCGCCCGAAGTGTTGCGGGACAACTCTTGGACACGACGGAAAAGTGTGAGAGGCATGGGGCGATGAAACCTTCAAAGCCTTCAACTTCTTCCACACACGCTCACCTCCTCGCATGTCCCCACCCCTTCCCTTCTGATGTTTGCCGCCCTTGCACACACACACACACACACACACACACACACAGTGTTATGACACAAGAGACACAACACTCCTGATCATTAAGGCACGAGCACTCAAACATCTTGAAAGATTGAAAGAGACCAGCCCCCCAAAACACACAGGGCTCCCCCGCGAACATTTTCCCCACAGGAGGCCCTCTCAGCTCGAGAGACCATCATCACACAGCAGCGTTTAATAATCAGGACCAATCCATGCGTTCACAGCACAACTGACCTCACGTACCCCCCCTCCTTCTCATGAAAAATATGACGAAAAAGACACACATACACACACAAACAGTACAACCGCTCAGTGTGCACAGCGCCACTGAGGGCGTACGCATACCCCCTCTCAAGTATTCCATCACACTCAAATTAGAGCCACACACTGGGTGCACCAGCCACACGCAAGTGCCGCACACTAACGAGCCTCGCAAGTCGCATTAAAGCCACACTCTAGGCGCACTAGCCACACACTCATCACACTAGTGCGGCACTAGGTTTTCTAGCCAAACTCCAGTGCTAGCCCCACACTAAAGCTGCATGCGGTAAGCACTCAAGTGCCACAGCTTAAGTGCCCCGCCTTTGTCCTGCCCCACACTAGTGCTGCATGAAGTGCTAGCCCCACACACGAGTGCTTTGTTCTGCTGCTGCTGCTGCACCTTGTGCCACGCCTTTGTTCTGCTGCTGCTGCTGCTGCTGCTGCTGCTGCTGCTGCTGCGCAGCACAGACAACGCGCCTTTGTTCTACTGCTGCTGCTGCTGCGCCTTGTGCCACGCCTTTGTTCTGCTGCTGCTGCTGCTGCTGCGCAGCACAGACAACAAACACGTCTGCTGTACACGCTACAGGAGCAGCACGGGTCCAATCCACGGTGCAGGGATGCTTCCAAGTGGGCGACGTCTACTCGTTGTAATAGTAGCCCACCTTGCCCTCAGCATCCACCACCTGTGTGTGTGTGTGTGCGCGTGTGTGTGTATGTGTGTGTGCGTGTGTGTGTGTGTGTACGTGTGCGTGTGCGTGTGTGTGTGTGTGCGTGTGCGCGCAAGCACGTGTGCTTGTCTGTGCGAAGTGGAGGCGTCTGGAGAAAATTGAGGTTACTGGAGGGGTGCAAGGAGTGTATTGATTGTAGGGAGGCCAGATCCATACTTATATGGTGTATATATATGTATGGTACTGTTGGCAATGAAATCACCAAATACACGGTGTATATATACGGAGTATACACCAAAAATCACCATATAGACGATATATATACACGGTTCTGGCCAACCGTAGTTGACTGGTATGTCGATGATTTGATGCAGAGGGTATGTCGATGATTTGATGCAGAGGGTTATATATACGGTTCTGGCCAACCGTAGTTGACTGGTATGTCAATGATTGATGCAGAGGGTATGTCGATGATTTGATGCAGAGGGTTATATATACGGTTCTGGCCAACCGTAGTTGACTGGTATGTCGATGATTGATGCAGAGGGTATGTCGATGATTTAATACAGAAGGTTATATATACGGTTCTGGCCAACCGTAGTTGACTGGTATGTGGATGATTTGATGCAGAGGGTTATATATACGGTCCTGGCCAACCGTAATTCACTGGTATGTCGATGATTTGATGCAGAGGGTATGTCGATGATTTGATGCAGAGGGTATGTCAATGATTTGATGCAGAGGGTATGTTGATGATTTGATGCAGAGGGTTGGTTGACAGGTACGTTGATGAATTCATGCTTGACAGTCAGTCGACGCTCACGGAAGGGGTTCAAAGGGTTGTGGAATGCAATTATAGTCGTAGCCAGAGACGTGCAGCGTAAAGAAAACAAGGCACTGGGAGGGCAAGCCCTACATTAAGATGTATAGTTAAGGTTGGGCAGGCCATACCATATATATTATATATATACACCGTACAATTGATCAAATGCCTGCCAAAACATCGTATTACACTGTATATATAGGGTTACAGCCAATCCTGTATACTACACTTTTAAACAGTCCTAGCTCACAAGTAGGGGAAAAGGTTAAAGGACTACGTGGCAGATGGAAACAAAGATAGGTGAGCGTCGAACGCGCCTGGCAAGCACTAGGAAATTGTGGCATATTATCGCTTCATTTGATGGCGGGATGGTTGATGAACGACACAAAGCGTTCCACACAAGGCGTACAGCACAACAGCACAGGAACCGCAACATGCATGCAGCACCAGCGCACAGGAACCACAACATGCAGCACCAGCGCACAGGAACCGCAACTTGCAACACCACCGCACAGGAACACAGCACAGGAACCGCAACATGCAGCACCAGCGCACGGGAACCGCAACATGCATGCACCACCAGCGCACAGGAACCGCAACATGCAGCACCAGCGCACAGGAACCGCAACATGCACCACAGCGCACATGAACCGCAATTTGCAGCACCAGCGCACATGAACCGCAACATGCAGCACCACCGCACAGAAGCCGCAACTTGCAGCACCACCGCACACAGGAAACGCAACATGCAGCACCAGCGCACGCGAACCGCAACATGCAGCACCACAGCACACGAACCGCAACATGCAGCACCAGCACACAGGAACACAGCACAGGAACCGCAACATGCAGCACCAGCGCACGCGAACTACAACATGCAGCACCACAGCACACCACACACACTGCGCAGCATCACCACACACGAACCGCAACATGCAGCACCAGCGCACAGGAACCGCAACTTGCAGCACCAGCGCACAGAAGCCGCAACATGCAGCACCACCGCATGCGAACCGCAACATGCAGCACCAGCGCACACAGGAACCGCAACATGCAGCACCAGCGCACACAGGAACCGCAACATGCAGCACCAGCGCACAGGAACTACAACATGCAGCACCAGCGCACACAGGAACCGCAATTTGCAGCACCAGCGCACAGGAACCGCAACATGCAGCACCAGCGCACACGAACCGCAACATGCAGCACCAGCGCACAGGAACCGCAACATGCAGCACCAGCGCACAGGAACCGCAATATGCAGCACCAGCGCACACAGGAACCGCAATATGCAGCACCAGCGCACAGAAGCCGCAACTTGCAGCACCAGCACACAGGAACCGCAACTTGCAGCACCAGCGCACAGGAACCGCGGCATGCAGCACCAGCGCACACAGGAACCGCAACACGCAGCACCAGCGCACGCAAACTGCAACATGCAGCACCAGCGCACAGGAACCGCAACATGCAGCACCAGCGCACAGGAACCGCAACATGCAGCACCAGCGCATAGAAGCCGCAACATGCAGCACCACCGCACAGAAGCCGCAGCATGCAGCACCTGCGCACAGGAACCGCAACATGCAGCACCAGCGCACAGAAGCCGCAACATGCAGCACCACAGCACACCGCACACACTGTGCAGCATCACCACACACGAACTGCAACATGCAGCACCAGCGCACAGGAACCGCAACATGCAGCACCAGCGCGCAGAAGCGGCAACATGCAGCACCAGCGCACAGGAACCGCAACATGCAGCACCAGCGCGCAGAAGCCGCAACATGCAGCACCAGCGCACAGGAACCGCAACATGCAGCACCACAGCACCCTGCACACTGTGCATCATCACCACACACAAACCGCAACATGCAGCACCACCGCACAGGAACTGCAACATGCAGCACCACACAACCCTCACGCACCTGCACAAGCTGCGCATTGGACAACTGCCCGTTTGAGGCGGCCAAGCCCAGAGAGACAGAAGCGTTGGACGGGTCCCCTGCCCGTACTGAGCCAGGCCCTTTGTGTGTGTGTGTTTGTGTGTGTTTGTGTGTGTTTGTGTGTGTTTGTGTGTGTGTATGTGTGTGTATGCGCGCGCGCATGTGCTTGCAAGCGCGTACGTGTGGGTGTGTACTGCTGATTGGATTGAAAAGCATCATCAGCACACCGAGTACTTTGTTACGATCTGAAAATTAAAGCAAAGAGCATGAATGTTGCAGACTCGTTTGAATGTACGCACACGCACACGCACCTACACGTACCTCACACACATGCACACACACACACACAAACGAACACACCTGTGCCTAGCAGCTCCTCTACCACAGTGCTATTTTGGTTGAGGGAGGGGAGGGGAGCGCTGTTGGTCTGGCTGCCTGAAGGTTCCAATTTACCAGGAGTCCAAGCATCTGCAGCATGAACACACATGGAAACAAATGTGTGTGTGTGTGCATGCATGTGCGTGTGAGTTCTTGCGTGCACGTGTGCATGAGTGTGGGGTGTGCGAGTGTGCACATGTGTGTGTGTGTGTGTGTGTGTGTGTGTGTGTGTGTGTGTGATGAAGAACCCAGCGTAGGGCATGACATGCAGGATTTTTTGATGATGGAGAAGGGTTTAATCCACTCAAAAGAAACAGACGATAAATTCCCCTGTCTTTCGGTCAACGGCACCACCCTCTTGGAAGAGGCACACATAAGGCAGTCTTTTGGGAAAGGGAGAGGGGCTTACGTTCCTCCCCATCTCTTTGTGAAAAGAATTACCCCGTATAACGCCGAAAGAGAACCAGACACACGTCAGGACGACCTTTTTGCACATCTTAATGACGAGCTTATCAGTCCCATAAGAACAGGCGGAATCTGTTTACGAAACAAAACGAGGAGCCTGAACTGGGCTGGCCGGAACCATATGCAAATATTCGTACATCGTTGTATAAATGGTACTTTTTGCAGGGAAACAGCGGCGAAGTCATACAGTGCGTATGTACATGACCTTGGCTGACGGTGAGCCTGACCTAAAGGGCATTCAAAAGAGTCTGGTGCGTGTATACGATCTATCGCAGGGGCATTCAAAAGATCCTGGTGCGTGTATACGATCTATCGAAGGGGCATACAAAAAGGCCTGGTGTGTGTATACGATCTTGGCTGACGGTGAGCCAGACCTACAAAGGCCTACTAAAGAGGCCTGGTCAAAATAATGCTTACCAAGCTCCTCCCTCGGAACAACGAAATAAGCACAGCCAATCAGGACATTTGCACACACACAAACACACAAACCTTGGCCTGTTAAGGACTGACGTTGCTCGGAGCCCTGCCCAACGGAAGGACCCTCACCTCGACAGGGCTGTGTGAGGACCTGCGAACAAGAGCAGGCCAACAGAAGGCAGGGCGTGTGTGTGTGCGGGCATGTATGCGTGCATGGATATTATCGTATGCCCACACCACACCTACACACTCACACCCGCACCTGCATCCCATGCCCACACATACCTGCAATCGCACCCACAACCGCACCTGCACCCCCCCCACACACACTGCAGTACACCTGCAACCGCACCTGCAGACCCACCCACCCACACACACACACCTGCATCAGCTTTGCGTTGCTGCTGCCCCCCGTGCCCTGGAGGCCCTCCATCTGAGGCATGCTGCCCATCTGGCCACCCACCCCTAGCTGTGATGAGGGGTTGCTGCTGCGGGTAGAATTGCTGCTGCCGCCTGGCCCTTGATGTAACGTGTACCCCTCAGGCGATTGCTGGTATACTGCAGTGTGAATGTGTGTGTGTGTGTGTGTGTGTTTGTGTGTGTGTGTATGTGTGTGTGTGTGTGTGTGCGTGCGTGAGTGTGTGTGGATGTGCGTATTTGTATGAATGTGTATGTGTGTGCGTGTGCGAGAGTATGCGCGTGCTTGAGCGTGCGTTTCTGCACGAGTGTGAATGAAAAGGAAAACTTCCTAGGTGCATATGACTGAACGACTGTACTCCATTCTCCTAAGGACTGATGCTAAATATGATTGGCAGCTCACCCACGAGCCTTTGCACATCCAACGGGCAAGATAGGAGTCAGGCTGACACAAACACACATGCACACACACACACGCTAAAGAACCCCCCCACACACACACTCACCTTTGTTCACGTCCATCGGCCGGGGCAGGGGCAGGCTGTCTCGCTGCTGCTGGTACACGTTTGCTGCTGACCTGCTCACCCCTGGCAGGGGCAAGCTGTTTGTGCTGTCGGGTAGCTGCTGCGAAAACAGGTTCGCTGCGTGCCCCATGTCTGAGGGTGGTCCGGACAGGGGCATGCTGTGTGCGTTGGGGTCCTGGTCCTGGAAGAGGCCCGCCTGAGTAAGGGGGAGGGGGAGGGGCAAGCTCTGTGCACGTGAGACATGTGCATGTGTGTGAGTGTGTGTGTACGTGTGAGCGAGTGTGTGTGTGTGTGTGTGTGCGCGCGTGTATGAGGGTGAGCGTGTGTGTGTGTGTGTGTGTGTTCTAAACAGGAGTGAGCAGATAGCTGCGCTCTTTGTCCCTTTGTCCCTGGACGCGCCTCTTTGTCCCATTGTCCCTGGACGCGCCTCTCAACCAAACGCGATGAATAGGGCCTCCAAGCCAAAAGGTGTTGGAAGCAAAGGTTTTGTTTCACCAGCCAATTGCCATCAGCCAGAAGCTCAGGCTGTAGGCCTTCCTTGTAACGCTTGTAACCCTTGTTGGAAGCAGAAAAGGCAGAAGCCATGTGGTGCTGCACAGGAGCTTGCTTGCACATGGCATACATGTCCGCGCGTTATGACTAGGGTAGGCCAAAACCATACTTAATAATAATATATGTATGGTCATGTATATGTGTGCGCGGTGTGTTACGGTATTCTTGGCAGGGATTTCATCAGAAATATGGTCATATACGGCGTAAATGTAGGGTTTTGGCCACCCCTAGTTACGACAGCTAAGGAGCCTTACCCTTCCCGCTGCAGGTTCAGCGATGTGCCAGTACGGTGTACAGTACAGTACGGTCACGGTATGGTAAGGTACGGTTAGACCATATATATAGGGTTGGCCAGAATCGTATACATGCACTGTATATGACCGTATATTTGGTGAATTCCCTGCCAGAAATACCGTGTATGTACCGTATATATATGGTTCTGGCCAACCCTACATGTATACGGTCGTTTTGGCTCATTTTTTCAAAATACTAATGTCGTGACTTACATTCTTCCAATGTGAAACCAAGATGCATATTCTAAGAAGAAAGGCAAACATAATTAATTGGTGAAAAAGCAAAAAGCGCAGCTCTGACCGGAAGTTGAACCCAAGACCTCCTGTTCCCCTGCAAAAAAGCAAAATATGATCGACCGAATTTGTATGGTTTAAACCATATTTCTCCTTCGACCGTATATACGGCATTTGACCGTATTGTACCGTAACCGTATATGAGGGAAAATGGATTCACTCAGAATAAATTCATAGGGGGTTATGTAGCAGCTCTTGAAGAGCTGAGTACGCATGACCCAACCTTTTATACCCAAAAAAATGAATGGTTAGGGAGCTAGGCCTGCTTCAAGCCAAAAAGACCAAAACAAGTAGGGTGTGATCCTGCGAATCACAAAAAATGGGGCGGAGCCTGCGCCGCATTGAAGTTGTACCTAATGTAGTGAGAGCAATTTAGGGGGGGCACTCCCTCAGCACCCCACTGCTCCTGTTCAACCATTTCTGAGATGGCAGCCTGGTCTTTGCAATGAAGAGCGGCATTCTAATGTTAGACAATTCAGGGGGGGCTGCGCCCCCCCTGCATCTCTCTGCTCTTGCATTTGCAAAGTCCCTGTCATACCACACCGTGTCTGTAGCTGTTTGCTTGCCAATGGTGTGTCAGACCTCCAATATACACCTCAACAGCTGTGTCATGTGAGCGAGCAATTCAGGGGGGCTGCATTCCTTCTGAACTACTCCTCTGAACGCCTGAGCTCCATGCGGTTGTTCAAAGCCACCACCTCTGACTGGGCTGCTGCTTCCTGTGCCTGCTGAGTGGCATTGCCAGGCTGAGACTGTTGCTCCAAGTGCTGTGCCAAGTGCTGGACGGGGGTCCTCTCCCGGGCCCTCGCTCGCCTGTCCTCCCGAATGCTGTGTAGCTGCTGCCGTCTCTGCTGCTGCTAACGTGTCGGGATCGGTCGGCCTTCTACCACACTCAACAACACCACTGCTGAAGAAGGGCTAAGAATATGATGGGAACAATTCTAAATATATGATAAAAACACCCAGTTGAATCCCGGGGGGAACAGTCACGCGACCTTGGAGTCACGAGTGGAGGGGGGGTTGACCGGGGCGTTCCGGAATCAGCGCTAAATTAGCTTCTATTTCATACAATTTCACACTCTGAGGTGGCCTGGGAGGCTCAAAGCCCTAATCTTTCAGTCAAACTTGACATTAACATAAGGAAGACTACGCCCCGGGGGGCTCCGCCCCAAAAAGGCCTTTTTCAGTGCAAAAGATGTTCAACTCATAACGACCAATACAACTATTTATGAATGCAAAAAACATGCATCTTTAAAAAAAGGGAAGCAAAGGAACAGCTCAGTAAGAAGAGGCACGAGAAAAATTGACCAACAAGAGCAAAAATGCTGTTGCTGGGAATCGAACCCTGCACCACCTGCAAATACGTCCATATACGGTGTAAATGCAGTTAAGACCGTTCATACAGTGTATATATACTGTCGGCCAAAACCCATGTACGGTCATACGGATACGGATACGGTAAGCAATTGTCATATACGGATATGGTTATACGGCGTATCTGGATACGCAATATTTCCGTATGTGCGGTTTTGGCCAACCCCAATATACGGTCTGAAAATGGAAATACGTAGGGTTGGCCAGAACCATATATATACGGTGTATAAACGTTATTCTTGGCAGGGAAATCACGAAACATACGGTCACACACACACAACACACACATGCACGCACACGTACCTGATTAGACTCTTGAGACGGATACATGCCGGCCATGGACTGCACTGGCAGGTTT
>Ga0307948_1003882_pt1 | contig 11023 bp, 9 predicted proteins | sample OrgLakmetagen280_FD_201824 | JGI IMG/M metagenome (GOLD analysis project Ga0307948, IMG submission 201824) | Saline water microbial communities from Organic Lake, Antarctica - #280 | ecosystem: Environmental > Aquatic > Non-marine Saline and Alkaline > Saline | place: Antarctica: Organic Lake...
GCTGCTGAAATCAACTTCGATAACGTATCCCTGCCACGGAACAGCGGTACCGGTCGCTTCTGGCGTGACGGCCACAAGCCCGCCAGGAAGAACTTCAGCTACTCGCTCCCGCCACTGTTTGAAATCGTAGGCGGCAATCTCCGCCGGCGTGCATGCGCTGGTATAACAATCGGTCCCACCCGTCGGCACCGTTGCCGTTTTGGTGAATGTGTACAAACCAGAGTTGGTCCTGGCGGTTTCAAAATTTGCCCTTAACCGATCGGCCATATCCATCGATAACAATGTCGCCTGCGTACGGAAATACGCCTCGTTGTTGAAGCGCAGGCTCTGAGTCTGAAGCCCCGCGAGGCCAAGCAGACCGATGCCCATCACCAGAACGGCTACCAGAACCTCAATTAACCCGAAACCTTGTTGATGTCGAATGTTCATTGATCAGCTACCCTTCCTTGCCCGGCCAGTCACCCCAAGGTCCACAGTCCGGTCATATTTACTGCCGGCAGAATGGGCGAACGTCACAAGACCGTTTCCCCGCAGGGATAGCCCGCGGCTGTCAAACGTGATTCGATCATCACCACCACCGTGAGTCATGGTCACATTGCCTTCGAGGCCAGCCTCGCTGCGCACAATACGATCTGCCGTATCCAGGTTTCCGTCCTGATTTGCATCTACAAACACCAGCCAGCCCGCTCCCCAGCTGAGGCTGTCATCACAGGACGTTGCATCATCGGATTTGCAGATACTGACGGACGTTCCGCTTTTGATTGCTTCGCTTCGCGAATAGGTAAGCGCCGAGAAAAACTCATCACGGCTGAAGGAAACACTGTTCGAAATGATGATATCCCGAAACGATGGCACCGCAATTCCCACAATCACCGCGAGAACTGCGATTGTGATCATCAACTCGATCAGCGTGAACCCATTTTTAAAAGACTGTACAGGCATAATCCAATCCTAATTTTGCTCAGGTTAAGATTAGGCCATATTCGGGGAGGGTGCGATGCCGGACCGACGAGTGGCAAAAGGAAGGAGATAAACGGCACTGGCCATCAGAAAAATGTGACGCCCATCAAATTGCCGCAACGTTCAGGACACGTCTACCGCATCAATCCGAAGCTCCCGCGGCATGGAGAACACGATATTTTCCTCACGCCCGGCGATTTCCTCAGGCAGGTCGCCGCCCAGCTCACGGAGCCGCGAAATCACATCATTCACCAACACCTCTGGGGCGGAAGCGCCGGCAGTAACGCCGACAGACTGTTTGCCTTCAAGCCATTCAGGCTCAATCTGCGACGCCTTATCAATCAGGTAAGCCGGTGTGCCCATGCGCTCAGCCAGCTCGCGCAGGCGGTTGGAGTTGGAGCTATTGGGGGAGCCCACCACCAGCATCAGATCGCAATCCCCTGCCAGCTGTTTCACGGCGTCCTGTCGGTTCTGGGTGGCGTAGCAGATATCGTCTTTACGCGGGCCCTGGATCTCCGGGAAGTTTTCTCTCAGCGCATCAATGACCCGCGCGGTATCGTCCATGGAAAGCGTGGTCTGGGTAACGTAGGACAGTTTTGAGGGGTCTTTCACCTGCAGGTTAACGACGTCTTTTTCGTCCTCGACCAGGTAAATCTCACCACCGCTGCTGTGGTCATACTGCCCCATGGTGCCCTCCACTTCCGGGTGGCCCTGGTGGCCGATCAGAATGCATTCGCGACCATCACGGCTGTACTTCATCACCTCGAGGTGAACCTTGGTAACCAGTGGGCAGGTGGCGTCAAACACTTTCAGGCCCCGGCGCGATGCTTCGTTCTGGACCGCCTGAGATACCCCGTGGGCGCTGAAAATAACCAGCTTGTCGTCCGGCACTTCTTCCAGCTCATCCACGAAAATAGCGCCGCGCTCACGGAGGTTGTCTACCACAAACTTGTTATGCACAACCTCATGGCGCACGTAAATCGGTGCACCGAACACATCGAGAGCCCGGTTCACGATTTCAATGGCGCGGTCGACGCCGGCACAGAAGCCACGGGGATTGGCTAGTCGGATTTGCATATTAACGGCCCTTAGTGCGCAGCCCCTACCGGCTCCACATCAATAATTTCAACGTCAAAGGTCAGTGTACGCCCCGCCAGCGGGTGGTTAAAGTCCACCTCTACCTCATCACCTTCCACCCGGCTTACAACCCCCGGCAATTCGCTCTGCCGCGCATCGGCAAAGGAGATCATCACGCCTTTCTCCACCACCATATCCGGGCTGAATTCCTTGCGCTTGAACGTCTGCACATTGCTGGGGTTGTGCTGCCCGAAGGCCTTCTCTGGCGGCACTTCAAAGCTGTTGCGATCGCCCGCTTTCATGCCCATCAGATAGGCTTCGAAGTTCTCCGGCAGGTTGTCATCGCCAATTTCCAGCGTGGCCGGGTCTTTCTCAAAGTTGGAATCAATCACTTCGCCGTCAGAGAACTTGAGCGCGAAGTGGAGGGTCACCCGTGTCTGCTGGTCAACGGGAAGCTCTTTCATGGTTCTCACTCCAGGTGCCCGTCAGTCCTGTTTGTCCCGGGACGCACCGGGCTGACGGAAAATATCGATGATCATCATGCCGGCGCCAATGGTGATGGCAGTATCGGCGACATTGAAAGCGGGAAAATGGTAGTCGTTCCAGTAAAAATGCAGAAAATCGACCACATAGCCATGAACAACGCGGTCATACACGTTGCCCAGCGCCCCGCCCAGAATCAATACGATGGCAATGGCCGACCAGGTTTCATCGGCCTTCAGGGTTTTCAGCCAGCGGAACAGAACCACGCTGACCACGGCCGCAAGCGTTATGAAAAACCAGCGCTGCCAACCGGATTCGCCCGCCAGAAAGCTGAAGGCGGCGCCGGTGTTGTGAAGCAGGGTCAGATTGAACATGGGCACCACTGGCACCGGCACACCGTAGGTCAGCATGGCGGTGGCAAGGGCCTTGGTGCCCAGATCCAGGGCAATCACCAGGGCCGTCAGCCACAACCAGCGCAGTTTGGATCCTGACTTTTCCTGCTGGCTCATGTTTAGCCCCGCCGAACTCTGAGTATCAGGCAAAGGACCGCGCCTCACCTTCGCCTTCGACGTTGGTCACGCAGCGGCCACACAGGTCACTGTATTTGGCACTTTGCCCCACATCGGCGCGATGGTGCCAGCAACGCTCGCACTTGGCGTGAGTTGCTGGGGTCACTTTGACCATCAGGTTCTCAAGCCCGGTCTGCTCTGCCCCTTCCGCCTCGGCTATCGTTTTTACCGTGGCTTCGGAGGTAATAAGCACGAAGCGAAGTTCTTCACCCAGACGTTTCAGGTCGCGGGCCAGATCGTCTCCGCAGAACAGGGTGACCTCGGAACTCAGCGAGCCTTTGATTTCGCCGCGGCCGCGGGCCTCTTCCAGGCACTTGTTCACCGCTTCTTTTACGGTATAGAGCGTGGCCCAGTAGTCGCGACCCAGCTCCACACTGTCCGGCAGTGCCGTCAGTCCCTGATACCAGGTTTCATAGAACACGGTATCGCCGCGCTCACCCGGCAGGTGCTGCCAGATTTCATCCGCGGTAAAGCTCAGGATTGGCGCAATCCAGCGCACCAGCGCTTCCGCCACATGAAACAGGGCCGTCTGGCAGGAGCGGCGCTCGCGGCTGTCGGGCTGAGTGGTGTACTGCCGGTCCTTGATGATGTCCAGATAGAAACCGCCGAGAGTGGCTTCGCAGAAGTTGTATACCTTCTGGTAAATCTTCAGGAAGGCATAGTTCTCGTAATCCTCCTGAAGCTCTTTCTGAAGCTGCAGGGCCTTGTCCACCATCCAGCGGTCAAGGGCCAGCATGTCGTCCGGTGCCAGTGCGTGCTGCGCGGGCTCGAAGCCGGTCAGGTTGCTGAGCAGGAAGCGGGCAGTGTTGCGAATGCGGCGGTAACCGTCTGCAGTCTGTTTGAGGATGTCTTTGGAAACCGTCATCTCGCCGCTGTAGTCGGTGGCGGCAACCCATAGACGGAGGATGTCCGCACCCAGCTCGTTCATCACTTCCTGGGGCGCAATTACGTTACCCAGAGACTTGGACATTTTGCGACCCTTGCCATCCACGGTGAAGCCATGGGTCAGCACCTGTTTATAGGGCGCTTCACCATTCATCGCGATTGACGTTTTCAGGGACGACTGGAACCAGCCACGATGCTGGTCCGAGCCTTCCAGATACAGATCCGCAGGAAACTGATTGAGCTCTTTCCGGGGGCGCAGCACAGACTCGTGGGTCACGCCGGAATCAAACCAGACGTCCAGAGTATCCGTCACTTTGTCATACTGATCGGCATCCTGCCCCAACAGTTCGGCGGTGTCCAGTTCGTACCAGGCATCGATACCGTCTTTCTCGATGCGCTGGGCAGCGGCTTCGATCAGGTTCCGGGTGTCGGGGTGTAGCTCCTGGGTTTCCTTATGGATAAACAGGGTGATCGGCACGCCCCAGGTCCGCTGGCGGGATACGCACCAGTCCGGAGACTGTTTGAACATGGCTTCGATACGGTTCTTCCCCCAGCCGGGAATCCAGCGAACACCTTTGATGGCCTCCAGGGCGTCATCGCGGAGATGCTCCTTGTCCATGCTGATGAACCACTGGGGCGTGGCGCGGTAGATCAGCGGGGTCTTGGTTCGCCAGCAGTGGGGATAGCTGTGGCTGAACTTTTCTGCCTTCACCAGCTTGCCTTCCCGCTCCAGCGCAGAGCACACCGGGTCATCCGCCTTGTACACATGCACACCGGCGAATTCCCCAGCTGCCTGAGTGTAAGTGCCATCGGCCTTCACCAGACTGATGGTGCCGATACCGTAGGCCTTGCCAACCTCGAAGTCTTCTACACCATGGTCAGGCGCGGTATGAACTGCGCCTGTACCGGCGTCTGTGGACACGTGATCGCCCAGGATCACGGGTACCTGTTTGTCGTAAACCGGATGATGCAGCAGCAGATTTTCCAGTGTCTGTCCGGCAACCGACGCCAGAACGGTATGGCCTTCCACGCCCCAGCGTTCCATGATGCCGTCCACCATATCGGTCGCCAGCACCATCCGTTCGGGACCTTTGCCAAGGTCCACCTGAACCAGCGAATACTCCAGCTCGGCGTTCAGTGACACCGCCTGGTTGGCGGGGATGGTCCAGGGCGTTGTGGTCCAGATCACCACCGACACATCGCCCTGCCCGTCTGAAGTTCCGAACCAATCCAGCATTGCGGGCTGGTCCACGGCGGTGAAACGCACGTCGATCTGCACGGATGTCTTGTCCTGGTACTCAACCTCCGCTTCTGCCAGCGCCGACTGGCCGACCACGCTCCAGTAAACCGGCTTGAAACCGCGAACCAGGTGACCCTTGGCGACAATCTTTCCCAGAGCACGGACAATGCCGGCTTCCACTTTCGGGTCCATTGTCAGATAGGGTTTTTCCCACTCGCCCATGACGCCCAGGCGGATAAAGTCTTCCTTCTGGCCGGCGATCTGTTTCGTGGCGTAGTCCCGGCAAGCCTGGCGGAAGGTTTTGAAATCGACTTTGACCCCGGCCTTGCCAATTTTCTGCTCCACCTTGTGCTCGATGGGCAGGCCATGACAGTCCCAGCCCGGCACGTAGGGGGCATCGTAACCCATGAAACTGCGGGACTTGACGATCATGTCCTTGAGAATCTTGTTGACCGCGTGACCAATGTGAATGCTGCCGTTGGCGTAGGGAGGGCCATCGTGAAGAATGAACTTTTCCCGACCCTCACGTTGCTTGCGCAGCGTGCCGTAGACGTCCAGGTCCTGCCAGCGCTTGAGCATGTCCGGCTCGCGCCTGGCAAGATTACCACGCATGGGAAAGGCGGTTTCGGGCAGATTCAGGGTGTGCTTGTAGTCGCTCATGGTCGTTGTGGGTAACTCAGGTTGTAGAAATGTCGATCCAGGCCCGGGCATCGTCGAAATCCCGGGCAATCTGATGTTTCAGGTCGTCTACAGAATCAAACTTCACTTCATCGCGAAGAAAGTGGCGGAAAACGACATCAATGCGCTGGCCATAAAGTGTGCCAGCAAAATCCAGCAGGTGCACTTCCAGGGACGGTCGCTTGCCGTCCACGGTCGGGCGAACACCGATATTGGCGACGCAATCCACAAGGCGACCATCCGGTAGCGTCACATAAGCCACATAAACACCCCGAAGTGCGGGCATCCGGGGCAACAGAACATTGGCGGTAGGCGCGCCGATCTGTCGGCCCAACTGCTGCCCATACACGACGCGCCCACGAATCCGATACGGGTGCCCCAGCAGATCTTCTGCGTCCGCGAGGCGATTTTCCGCAAGCACCTGGCGGATACGCGTGCTGCTGACGCGGTCACCGGCGACCTCAACGGTGCGTGTATTCTCCACGCTGAAGCCCCTTTCCTCGCCAACGCGGCGTAGCAGGGCAAAGTCGCCGGCACGGTCGCAGCCGAAACGGAAATCGTCACCCACCACCAGATGATGGACGCCGAGTCCGTCGATCAGCACATCTTCAATAAAGCCCATTCCGGAATAGCTGCGGAACCTGTCGTCAAAACGCAGGCAAAGCACGATATCGATACCGGATTCCAGCAACGCCTCGAGCTTCTGCCGGAAAGGCATCAGCCGCGGGGGCGCGTCGGCCCCCTGAAAAAACTCCCGGGGCTGGGGTTCAAACACCATCACCACCGAGGGAACGTTCAGCGCGTGAGCCTTTTCCCGGACCTGGTCAATAATCGTCTGGTGGCCCAGATGGACACCGTCGAAATTCCCGATGGTCGCCACACAGCCATGGGCGAGCGGCGCTGCCGGCTGCTGTGAAAACTGCTTCAGATTGGTCAGGCTCCGGATGAGACGCATGTGACGGCGAACCCTTGATTTCCAGCAGTGGATTTCCAGCGATGAGAAAGCGCGAAATTATACCCTACCTGTGACGGAAATGTCTTACCCTGACCCCCATCGCCGCCAGCACGAAGAAATACACCGTAACCCCCACAGCTACCAGAATGGCCATGTCAGTAGACCGCTGAAGGCCGTCGGCGTTCAGCCATTGCTGCAGCGGCGGCTGGAACCAGAAAATCACGCCCGCCAGCGCCGCATTCGCCACACCAATCCTGAGCAGGAAGATCGGCCAGCCGGACTGCCAGCTCCAGGCGCCCTCTTTAATCAGCCCGCGCCAGAGCAGACCCGCATTCAGCCACGCCGACAATGACGTGGCCAGTGCCAGGCCGGCATGGGCCAGAGGGAAGACCAGCGCCAGGTTAAGCACCATGTTCGCCACCATGGCGAAGATGCCGATTTTCACCGGCGTTTTGGTATCCTGCCGGGCAAAGTACCCCGGCGCCAGCACCTTGATCAGCATGAATGCCAACAGCCCTGCCGAATAGGCTCGCAGCGCCTGCCCTGACATCATTACATCGCGGCTTGTTACTTCGCCATAATAGAAGAGCGTGGCTATCAACGGCTCCGCCAACAGGGCCAGCGCGAGCGCCGCGGGGAGCCCGATCAATAAAACCGCGCGCACCGCCCAGTCCAGCGTTGCCGCAAACTGGTCGGGTGATGCATCCGCGTGCTTGCGAGACAGGCTGGGCAGAATCACCGTTCCGATGGCAATACCAAATACCCCCAGAGGCAATTCCGACAGGCGATCCGAGTAGTACAGCCAGGACACGCTGCCCGTCTGTAAAAAAGAGGCGATGACCGTGTCCAACAGCAGGTTGATCTGGCTGACCGATACCCCGAACAGCGCAGGCAGCATCAGTTGCATGATCCGCTTCACGCCTTCGTGGCGGTAATCCACCCTTGGCCTTGGCAGCAGGCCCAGACGCATCAGAAACGGCAGCTGGAAAAACAGCTGTAACGCCCCGGCAATGAACACGCCCCAGGCCAGCGCAATTATGGGCGTGTCCATCAATGGCGACAGGAAAATGGCAGCGCCGATCATTGCAAGGTTCAACAGCACGGGCGTAAAAGCCGGTATCGCAAACCGGTCATAACTGTTGAGAATGGCACCGGCAAAGGCCGTTAACGAAATCAGAAACAGATAGGGGAAGGTGATGCGCAGCATGTCGCTGGCGAGGCCGAATTTAACCTCATCACCCACAAAACCGGGGGCAAACAGAGTGGTCAGAAGCGGCGAGCCGATCACCGCCACAATGGTCACACCGAGCAGTACCAAACCCAGGGAACCGGCAACCGCATTCACCAGACGCCGCACATCGCCGATGGACTGCTGCTGACGGTAGGAAGACAGAACGGGCACGAAGGCCTGTGCGAAGGCGCCTTCGGCAAACAGTCTGCGGAGAAAATTGGGGATCTTGAACGCCACAAAAAAGGCATCCGCATCCGCGCCCGCACCAAAATAGCGGGCAATCACCATATCCCGCGCCAGCCCCAATACTCTGGACAGCATTGTCATCATGCCCACAAGCCCGGATGAACGCAGCAGCCCCGGCGGCTTGGGGAGTGATTTGGGCGGATCGGCCTGTTCGGGTTCGGTCGACATGGGTGGCTCGTTTCGGTATTTCCGTGGCGTGTTCCGGGTACGTCCCTGCGGTGAGCCGGGAGTTTAGCACAGCCCTTGCGGGGACTCGTGCTAAAAAGGTTTTAACCTTGACATTCTTGGGCTGTGGCGGCATAGTTCCGCGTCATTTAATTCGACGCGCTGGTTTGGCGCGCCCGCGATTTTCACGAATCGATTCATAACGAATTTCAGATCTCAGGAGTTTAACGGTGGCAAATACCCCACAAGCCAAGAAGCGCGCACGTCAGAACGAGAAAAACCGCAAGCACAATGCCAGCCTGCGTTCCATGGCGCGTACCTACCTCAAGAAGGTCCAGGCCAGCATTGAGGCCAACAAGCCGGATGAAGCCAAAGCGGCTTTTGAAAAGGCTCAGCCTATTATGGACAGCATGGTCAACAAGGGCATTTTTGCAAAGAACAAGGTTGCTCGCCAGAAGAGCCGCATGAATGCCCGCATCAAGGCCCTGACGAGCGCGTAAATCGGTTTCTGTCAGAAGCTGAATGAAGGAACCGGCCCATTGGCCGGTTTTTTTGTGCCTCGTTTTTGGCTTTGCCCTCTGACCTGAAGCACAGGCAATAACCGCTAAACAATCACCAGATTGTCCCTATGGACCATTTCCTCGTCGGAGATATAGCCAAGCACTTCATTGATGCGCTTGCTGGACAGGCCTGCGATCGCGATTGCCTCGTCAGTGCCGTAATTCACCAGACCCCGGGCAATTTCTTTGCCGTTTTCGTCCACGCAGGAAACCATTTCGCCACGGCGGAACTGGCCCGAAACGCCCTTGACGCCCACCGGCAGGAGGCTGCGGCCGCCCCGGCAAAGTACTGCTACGGCGCCCTGATCGAGGGTAAGTTTGCCACGGGTCTGGAGGTGGCTGGCCAGCCATTGTTTGCGGGCTGCGATTCTCCCCTGCTCGGGAAGCAGGAGAGTGCCTATGGCTTCACCGTCGCGGAGACGGGTTACCACCTTCTCGATCTTGCCGCCAACGATAACGGTAAAGGCACCCGAGCGCGCGGCCAGTCTGGCGGCCCGGACTTTGGTCTGCATGCCGCCGCGGCCAAGTGTGCCAGCTCCGCCAGCAGCCATGGCGTCAAGCTCGGAATCGTTGGCCTGGCGTTGTTCGATCAGTGCTGCATCGGGATTTTTGCGGGGGTCTTTGTCAAACAGGCCAACCTGGTCAGTCAGGATAATCAGGCCGTCGGCCTCGATCAGGTTGGCAACCAGCGCGCCCAGGGTGTCGTTATCGCCAAAGCGGATTTCGTCAGTAACGACGGTGTCGTTCTCGTTAACGATGGGAACGACTTTAAAATCGAGCAGGGCCCTCAGAGTACTTCTGGCGTTAAGGTAGCGCTTGCGATCAGACAGGTCGTCGTGGGTGAGCAGTATCTGCGCGGTATGCAGTTCGTGGCGCTTGAACTGGGCTTCCCAGGTCTGCACCAGCCCCATCTGGCCAACAGCCGCTGCAGCCTGCAACTCATGTAGCTGTTCAGGGCGAATCGTCCAGCCAAGCCGGCTCATCCCGACCGCCACTGAACCGGAGGATACGACGACCACTTCAACGCCTTCAGCCACTAGCCCGGCTATCTGGTCAACCCACAAACCGAGGGCAGCCACATCCAGCCCTTTGCCGTCGTTGGTCAGAAGCGCACTTCCGATTTTAATAACCAGGCGGCGGGCCTGGCGTAGTTGTAGTCGTTTGGTCATGCTAACTCAGTCAATAGATGAGCCGATGGGCATGGCCTTGCGGAACCGTCAAAAACAGGGATGTTTTTGTCGAGCGTACAGGGACGTATTCACAGCGTGTTCCGCAAGGCCATGCCCATCGGCGACAAACTCCATCACTCGGGCGCGTAAACAACTTCAACATCATAATCATCGTCATCAAAGTCGTCGTCATCATCGTCGTCCTGGCGTGCTTCGCGGCGAATCTGGCGCTCTGCTTCAATTCTGGCGCGGGCCTCTTCGTCCATCTGGCGGCGGCGGGCGGCTTCGCGCTCGGCAAACTCCGGGTTTTCAGCTTCTTCCCGGGCCTGATCTTCGATCCAGCGCATGACTGCCTGGGTCAGCGGCTTGGTGCCCTCGCCGCTCAGCGCAGAAATCCAGAAGACGGGGCCTTTCCAGCCGAGCTTGTCGACGATCGCCTGACAGTGGGCATCACGATCTTCTTCGGACAACATATCCACTTTATTTAGAACCAGCCAGCGCTCGCGGTTTGCCAGGGTTTCACTGAATTTTTCCAGTTCGTGCTCGATGGCACGGACACTGCCTGCGGGCGAGGACTGGTCAAAGGGCGCGACATCAACCAGATGCAGCAGCAAGCGGGTGCGAACCAGGTGTTTCAGGAAGCGAATACCCAGGCCGGCGCCTTCTGCGGCGCCCTCGATCAGGCCGGGAATGTCGGCGATTACGAAACTCTGGTGCGCCTGCACGCTGACCACGCCCAGGTTCGGCACCAGGGTGGTGAACGGGTAGTCCGCCACTTTCGGTTTTGCTGCTGATACCGAGCGGA
>Ga0307948_1003887_pt1 | contig 11019 bp, 10 predicted proteins | sample OrgLakmetagen280_FD_201824 | JGI IMG/M metagenome (GOLD analysis project Ga0307948, IMG submission 201824) | Saline water microbial communities from Organic Lake, Antarctica - #280 | ecosystem: Environmental > Aquatic > Non-marine Saline and Alkaline > Saline | place: Antarctica: Organic Lake...
ATGATGATGATGATGATGATGTGTGAACATATGAGGTGTGCGTAAGGCCAGTAAAAGACGCGGCGGTGTCATGATGCGTAAACAGGTGACAAGAGATATCTCAACGCATATGGGAACGTGCAAACGGGTCTAGCGCAGAACGTCATGCACTGGGAGGTAATGTTGATCCGTGCCTGTACCTGAAACCAGATTCAGCCAGACGTCGCACTTCATGCACTGGGAGGTTATGTTGATCCGTGCCCGTACCTGAAACCAGATTCAGCCAGACGTCGCACTTCATGCACTGGGAGGTTATGTTGATCCGTGCCCGTACCTGAAACCAGATTCAGCCAGACGTCGCACTTCATGCACTGGGAGGTTATGTTGATCCGTGCCCGTACCTGAAACCAGATTCAGCCAGACGTCGCACTTCATGCACTGGGAGGTTATGTTGATCTGTGTTCGTACCTGAAACCAGATCCAGCCAGACGTCGCACTTCATGCACTGGGAAGTTATGTTGATCCGTGTTCGTACCTGAAACCAGATCCAGCCAGACGTCGCACATCATGCACTGGGAGGTTATGTTGATCCGTGTTCGTACCTGAAACCAGATCCAGCCAGACGTCGCACATCATGCACTGGGAGGTTATGTTGATCCGTTCTCGTACCTAAAACCAGATCCAGCCAGACGTCGCCAAACAGTAGCAGCTGCCTGGCCCCGGTGGGCCCGCGCATGATGCCTTTGTGCCCTCCCTCTGTGCCATCGTGTGCATGCAAGAGCGTTTCCTGCTGCTGCTGCTGCACGATGCCTTTGTGCCCTCCCTCTGTGCCACCGTGTGCATGCGAGAGCCGTCCCTGCTGCCCCTGCTGCTGCCGCTGCTGCTGCTGCTGCTGCTGCTGCTGCTGCTGCTGCTGCTTCTTTTGCTCGTGTTTTTGGTCGTGTTGTCCTTGGTGATGGTGCTCTTGGTGCCCTCCTTGCACTTCAGCATGCTCCTCGTGCTGGTCTTGCTCCTTTTGGTCCTCTTCAGGCACCCGCAGCTGCCTGCCCGTCCAGGCTTCCAATAGCCTGGCCTGCTCGCACAGGAGACGATTTGCAAACAACAACAAATTCACACATTGAAAGAACGAGGACTCCATTCAAAACACAGGGTGGGTAGACACGAAGTAGAAACAAGTAGAAATGCATGGTTGTGTAGGCCTAACAATTTTCACCGCAGGGAGGGCAGCAACGTACTCCTCTGAAATTACACAAATTACAATGTGAAGTCCACATGCCTGAAGTTCTGCATGATAGCTACAACTTACGGCCAAGGACGCAACAGGGAATACTCTGTAAATAGGTTTGGCGAAAAAGTCTCGTCCCCATGCCAAAGGTCACCCCAAACAGTGTCAAAAAGCTGTTCACCCAATTTAAAGCCCCTTATGCCTCATCTGAATGCACAATACTTAATTTTCTATCTAAACCATTGACACTTGCTAGAGATTGGCATTCTGGGGTGCTGTGTAAGGCTCGGTGCCCATTTTGCACCCACTTGGCAGGGAAAAGGTGCATTTCTGAACTTGCCCCGATCGACCTCTACTTCAGGATATAAGCATTATAAATGTTATATAACAATGCTGCAGTGTCGAATTTGGGGCAGGGGATACTGGGAATGCCTGCAAGTAGGAGGCACTCACACAAGGGACACAGGGGATAAAGACATTTCTATCGCTCCAAACCTACTGCGAGTTTTTAGCCCGGTTATTGTTACCAAATTTGCAGGGTTAAGTATAGTTTAATATAAAATTGAAACGGGCCAATTGGTGGCCTGATTGGGTTTTGATGAAATTATTTGACCCCTGACATGCAACAATACATTTGGTTTTCGAAAAATACCGTGTATACATAGGGTTGGCCAGAACCATACATTTATAGGTATATACAATGTATATACGGTATGTTCGGCAGGGAAATCACCATGCATACGGTCATATACGGTGTGTATATACGGTTCAGGCCAACCCTATGTATACACCGTAATTATACGATCTTTTGGACAATGAGTACAAAGCTGTGACAGCTCATCTATTCACACAAAATCTAGTTCATCGTTATGAATGGCCACGCGGAAGCCAGATCTAAAGTGAAATGAAGGTGGCTGCGCGCGCAATTAAAACAAGAGGGGAATTTAATTTGCTGCGCACAAAGATATCACCAGTAGTAGTCTAATACCCTTAATCAAATAAAGCAAGGAGCTCTAATACCGGGGCACAACGAGTTCATGGTAGGGGGTTAGTCTGCGTTTAAGTGTTTGTGTTTTGTGTTTTGCGAACTGCGTACCACACTCACTTGTTCGCTATGGAGGGTAAGCCTCGGTGCCGCAGCAGGGTCAGACAGCAGCTGCCTGGATAGACAGTTGCATCGTGTTTCTCTTTAGTTGTCGATGATGAGTGTGCGGATGTGGGGTAGGTGTGTGTGTGTATGTGCCTACAGGCAGGTACACCCTGAAGATTGCAGCGAAATGATCAATCTAGTGTCTCTCCTCTGACAAACCAGGACATGGCCATGAAATTCCCAAATCTGCTCAAAAATAAAAAAGGAAATGGCTTACACTTACCACACACCTGAGTGCCCCTGCGCATTGCCGCTCATGCTCCCTCGTCTTTTGTAGCTGAGCAGCATCGGCATGTTGGTGGTCTGTGCTCCTGTGTAAGTGTACACGCATGTGTACCTGGCTGAAGGTCACCCCCCACTGTAACCATTGTAACCATTGTACACGCATGTGTCCTCTATGTACATCGCTATTGCTGCAACAGTATTTCGTCCACAATTCTGTCAAGATAGAAGCCTGAGTGAAGAGATTTTGCCGTGCTGCGCTTGTCAATGATGCTGTTTGTTTACAGAGAACGGTTTCGTTTTTGGAAGGACCGAAGCTGGGACGTTAAACCTTTGTAAATGGCGGTGCGGACTGTTCTTACCAGAATTATTGCCTGACTATCCAATATTATTAAACAGATAGGACTTTTATCCTATATAAACAGATAGGACTTAATAACAAATAAAGCCTATAATAACATATAGCCTATATAAACAGATAGGATTTAATAATATTAAACAGATAGGAAGGACTCAATAATATATAAACTATAAACAGATAGGACTCAAACATATATACAGATAGGACTCATGGCATTTGCGGATAACGTACGTGCTGCTAGGCAAACCAAGAATAAGGATCACACAATACTTCTATGTGCACCTCATAGGAATGGATCTCAGACACTCAGAATCGTCGACTGGAATCAGGCACGCCAACATCCGTTTCACCACACCCCCTGCCTCTTTACCTCCTCCGCCACTGCCAGGCATGCAACCCACTCACCTATCCCACGCGGCAATCAAGCTGCTACACACACGTAGCCAAGGCGCCCAACCCAGATCTTGGTCTACAGGGCTGGGCTGGGGTTCCAATCCTGCTGCTGCTGCGTGTTGTGCGTGCTGTGCTCTGCTGTTTTCGGCACGGAGCACGGCACACAGCCACTTGAAACAGGCTTGCAACCCCTGCCTTAAGTTTTCATCTCCATGCAAGCAGGACAGGGCAGCTGCTGCAGTATCGTTCGCCTCTGCAGCTTGAGCGCGCATGTCCAGTTCTGGGTGGTAGTCCTGTGCGAGTGCGAGCGCCATTAGGTTGGAAGGAGGACAGGTAAAGAGGACAGTGCTGCTTTTGAATGCATGCTTTTTTGAATATGCATGCCTCAAATTTGGTTAGCAAGCTGAGTGCCACGTGAAAACAGCAAAAAGAAACTTCTGTACATAGTGCATGGAAATGTAGCTACAATTCATTACGCGTACATAGTGCATGGAAATGTGGCTACGATTCATTACGCGTACCAACAGCAACTGTTTGCTCACCTGAACATAAATTTATTACGCGTACCAACAGCAACTGTTTGCTCACCTTAACATAGCTTGCTGGGCGTTGCACTGACTTGCACGCCCTCTCGGCAGCATGTAAGCTGAGCAGGAAGCTTGAGACAGTGTCTGTTAAGGACAATTTGTGGCTGATGTTGGACAATTTGTGGCTGATATAGGACAATTTGTGGCTGAAACATTCACAACAACAGGGTGCGGTTCAGTTGTGAATGCGGCACTCACTTGCATCAGTCAACCCCTTCCTCACTAGGTCCTCAGCAGTCACGCACTCAATGGCACATGCAAGCACGGCAGCACCCGCCATCGACTCCAGATCAAGCTCTGTTAAGCTCAGGAGTCGTGTGGTTGGCTGAAAGTGGCCATGTTGGGGGCTGGCATCTGGGGCTGCTGCTGCAGTGAGTTTACATCGACTTGCTTGCTGCCTGTCATGCCTGCTGGGGAAGTGCAAGGATGACCTCGTGGCTTGCTGCAAGGCTCGACTCCTCCGCCATGTGCCTGTTGAAAAGTAGAAGTGTTCTACGTGAGCGCTTGTGTCTGGGTATCCCACGCTCGCCTCAGACTTTACAATGCAGCCCTCAACAATTGTCTGTGACTCATACTTTCCTGGGGTTCGGCAACAACAGCCCAGATACTGCGACTAAATCAAACACATCACCACCTCCGACTCCGCCAACACAGCTCTTTGATGCAGATGATTGTTCAAAGACATATGGGAGTGGGGCCGGCTGCAGTAAGGCGAGCACCAGCACCAACAACAACACCAACAACACGAACAACAACAGCAGCAGCTGCAGCAGCGGCGTCGGCCCTGCTGCACTAGAAAACCTGCTCCTCATTGGAGGAGGTGCGGGTTTCACGAGTTGTGAGGGAGGAGGGGGTGGGGGAGGAGTTACAAGCGGAGGTGAGAGAGTTGGTAGTGGTGGGAGTGGCAAAGGTGAAAATGGCGACGGAGGGGGAAGTGTTGGTGTTGTTGTTGTTGGTGGTGGTGGTGGTGGTACAAGTTGTGGTGGTGGTGCTGTAAGTGTGGGTGGTAGCTGTGAAGTTGGTGGTGTTAGCGGTGGAAGTAGTGGTGGTGGTGGTGGTGGAGGTGGGGGTGATGACAACTTTAGTGGTGGAGGCGGTGGTAGCGGAAGTGGTGGTATTGGGGTGGATGAGGGGAAAGCAAGTACTACTGGTACAGACCACTTTTAAGGTCATGGTACGGGGAGTGGTATTAGCAAAAATTATTAATCTGCTTAGCAGCAACAGTACATGGCTTTAAATGATGCGAGTGGACTTGTACTTGTTTTTTATGGTAACGCTACCTAGTTGGCTACCTTGTGCATGTAATATGTTTCCACCAATGTTGACGTGCTGTTGCAAATCATGCCACTTCATGTCAATTTCAACTCGTGCATTCCTCTAACTATTCCCATTGGTGACACACACACTCTTGATAAGTACTTGTGCATGCAGTGATTTTAATTCTCTTTGCAAGAGTGAATTCTGGTACTTCGGAGTGCGTGCAGGAGTGCATTACATGCTCATAAGTACAATGAATAAGCACGTGAGTGAAATTGAACAATCACCTCAACATTACCTAAATTATTTTTCCCACTTTGACCAAAAACTTTGATCATGACAGACCATCCCACAATTGCTTGGGTGAGCAAGAGTGTGAAAGCGCAAAATCGCACTTTGACCAAGGACTTTGATCATGACAGACCATCCCACAATTGCTTGGGTGAGCAAGAGTATGGGAGCGCAATATCAAATGAAAAGATTGCAGCTGTGCAAATCCCTTACATCACCTGTAGGTACTCAATAAAAGGCTGTGGCGTAAACTGCTTAAATACTCCATCAATTGCACCTGCAGCAAGCGCTGAAAAACCTATGCCTGACACAAGTAAATCCATAAACTCCAGTAATAAAAGAGTATCAACGTGAATAATAATGTGGTGGTATAGTGTGGCATTATTACTTTGATAATTGAGGAACAGACATCAGGCATAAAAGAGTATCCTCCTCTCTTTGTAGCAAGGCTCAGTTGAAGAAGGAAACACATGACCCTGTGAGATTGAGGATGGAAAAAAAAACAGTCGTAGCTACCAAGAATCGAACCGGGTAGCAAAAAGCGGAGGAACATCTAAGTGCCTCCACAGGAAACCGGCAGAGGTCTTGATGGTACGCGCCGTCGCTCGCTCGCAAAGGTGCACTGTGCGTGGAGTGTGACCCGCTCGCTCGCTTGTGGCACACAGTACAAACCCCTATAGTGATGCCGATGCCAACTCATGGAATCGCAATGTATATGAAAAACAATATATGCTGGTACAGACAAAACATCCACGAGGAGGAATTCATGACTATGAGGGGAAAAATAGAAATGATTTGCAAAATCACGGAGGTGGAGCAGGACTGTGGTCGAGCCTGACGAAAACCAGGTCTATAGTGAATAACCTGATCCATAATACGAATACATTTCTTTATCCGTGTAAACAGTTTTTCTTGCCGTCAACTTATTTAGTTTGTAACCATGACTGGCGGTTACAACCCAGCCTTTAAAGTGCAGACTAGACAAGGGGTGTGACGTGCTGCTGACACACCTTCTTTACTGCATAAAAAACTGAAAACCTTTCAGTAGTTCATGTAGTAAAGTACACGGCGGCGGCTAGATATCGGCAGCTCCTCTTGCCGCCTGCTAATCAGAACAAAACAAGCGCGTCCTTTGATCCTCTGCCCCTCCTACCAACACCTCACATGTGTCAACTTGTCGGGTTTGCCCCGGAGCAGGAGCATGCTGTAGCGTACATCAAGGCACCACATGCCTTTGTAGTGATGGTTGCCCCTTTGGTTAATGTCTGCACATCTGATGTGCAGACAGCATCCAAAGGGGCAACCATCACGACACTGGTGGGACCGAGCTACGGCTCCTTTGCTTTTGTGGGTGTCAGATGTGTTTGCGGCGTCGTATGTGTCCTTTTATTTTAGGAGGAATATGAATGCAAATAGAAGACATGCGTAGCACATTTTTTTTCACAGCCGTCGGAGTTGTTCATGAGATGTTCTGCAAGACAGATAGTGTCTCTTCCAACAAGAAACAAAGATGCATGAAGCATGTGCGTGCATGTTGGCTGACAACGTTGCAAGGACACGATGTGACGAACGAACAAGGATGTCCCCCTATCTCATGTTCTTGTCACTTGGTTCTGTGTTTCAATATGCGGACCTTATAGGTCTTGCGGATTGTGCAGTTACTCTACAATCTGCAAGACCTATAAGGCCCTCCTCGGGAAAGAGTGACCATCCACCCATCATATCCACCTGTATCGATACACACACACATACACACACAGGCCAAATGGAGCAAAACCGACGCTTTGTGTGTGTTCCTACGGAGCGAAAACACAACCCATGACTGGTGGGAAGAGCCAAACCGGACAATGTGGAGGTCCTTGCATGCAAGCGTGGAGGAGCAAGAAGGTGATCACAAGTGTAGAACCGCGCAGCACTGACGCCACACACGCATTCCCAAAGGCCGATAACATTGGAATAGACGTTCATTGCGGCTGTGTGATTGTCAGAGTACTAATGCTGTGCATGCTGCAGATTCGCGTCCTCGCGACACACAAACACACATACATGTTCACACACAAATACACACACACAGGATACATGCCTTACCAACGCTACATTTGTGTTCCTAGCATTGGAAACGTGACCTAGGACAGGAAATGACCATGCAGGGAGAAGAGGAGAGAGGGGGAAATTTAGGAACCACCTAACAAGCACGTGCAACAAGCTTGGCCGTTTGCAGACCAATGAACTCCTACACCACGACATTGTGTCCATGACATCTGCACACAAAAATGGGCAAACCTGATCCCAACAGTAGGTGGGACCGGGCTGCAATGACCTCAGGCCTTCCCCTCCTTCCCCTATTATTTTCTTCAAGCCCCCTTATTCTCACCTGTGCTCCAGCAGCAGCACATTGGCCTCACATTGGCCCTACAAGCCAACATATCCTTTGGGCTGGGTACTACCTCCTGCCTGTACGCAAGTGCGTGTGTCGCTGTGTGTATGTGTATGTGTATGTGTGTGTTATGGCATGTATGCATGTGGCATGTGTGCTAATTGTATGTGTGGGCTGCGTGTGTGTTGTGCATGTGTGTATAGGTGTGTGTGTAATTGTATGTGTAATTGTGTGTGTGTGTGTGCCTGTCCGTGTGTGTGTGTGTGTTGCGTGTGTGTGCCTGTCCGTGTGTGTGTTGCGTGTTGTGCCTGTCTGTGTATGTATGTGTGTGCGTGTGTGTGTGTGTGCTCGCTTGCACTGTATTGAGCATGCATAAGTGCATGTTTGCATGTGTATGTGCTTGTGTGTGTGCCTATGTGCGGCATATATGTGCTGCGTGCATATGTGCTACGTGTGCGAGTGTGAGTGTATGTGCGTGTGTGTATCTCTGTTTGTGTGCCTTTGCGTGTCCGTGTGTTCGTGTGCTGCACGTGTGTGTGTGTACGTGAGTGTGTATACATGTGTGCGTGTGTGTGTACGTGAGTGTGTGTACGTGTGCGCGCTTGTGTGTGTGTGTTTTTGTGAGAGAGTGTGTGTGTGTGTATGTGTGGCGGCATTTGCACGTGAACATGTGCGTGTGTGCAGCAGGAAATGGGCGTGACCCACTTTACGAACACAGCCATCAAGCTGCCACACAACCAAAATTCATGCTGGATGCCTGTGCTTTTGTTGTTAGTCTGTGCTTTTGTTGTTTGTTTTTACGTCTCACATGTGTTTCAAGGGTCTTCCTCCTGCCCTGCTCCTCCTTTTGCCAGGTATTGCTAGCAGGAGGACTCCTGCAGTATCCTCCCAAGCTACGCGCAGGCGTACCGATCTGCAGCTGAAAAGATCAGCCTGGCAAGGCTATAGCTATGGGGGTGGACACATTTGAAGAGGTACAAACAGAATATGAATACAAAACAAGTGGTCCATAAGCCAAAAAACTGGGGCTAAAAAAGTGGACACTTTGTCAGGTAGTCCTCTTTTATCTTTTTTGTTCCAGAGGTCGCCTGAGCGTGGTTGCAAAATGGTGAGAAATGCACTGGCTATCCTACAGCCCGATCGTTGCCGTGTGTAAAGTGGAGTCTTGTCGAGGAGGGTTTTTGTGTATGCCTCTGTCCTCTTCCCCCTGTGTGAGCTAGCGCATCTGCACTTTGATTGCCGAACTGTTCATACACATACCGCCCAAATCACAGGTGCTCCACGGTGATATCGACCTTTTGAACCCCCCCGCGGAGCTGGAGAAGTCCAAGCACAAGTTGAAGCGGTTGGTACAGGTGAGCAGGACTGGGCAGCTGATGCTGTGGGTGTGTGTGGGAGAGGGCAACACAGCCTGCCATGCATGCGCCCTGGTGTGCACACTGGCCTGTTCACACGCACAGGAAAAGCAAGACAAGCAGCCACGCCCGCTCACCCTCCCTCCTCTCTCCTGCCCCCTGTGTGCAGAGCCCAAACAGCTTCTTCATGGATGTCAAGTGCCAAGGATGCTTTAACATGTGAGTGTGGGCCAGGAAAAAACAGCAGTTGCTTTTTGGTCGCCCAACCAGCCGCACCCCAAAACACACACGCTCACCCTCCCGTCCCCTTTCCCATGTTGCCCATCGTGTTCGTAGCACCACGGTGTTCTCGCACTCGCAAACAGTCGTTCTGTGCGGAAGCTGCTCCTCCGTGCTGTGCACTCCCACCGGTGGCCGTGCTCGCCTGACGGAGGGTGAGTGGGTCCACGCTCGTCCCTGTTGCTGGATGCGGGCGGGATTGAAATTGGAATGAGTAGGAAGGAGGAGGGCGATTGCCGGGAAGGGAAGAGAATATGAATCACCTTTTCCTTGCATGCCCCGATTCCCCTTGAAACCCTTCTGAAATCCATTCTTTTGTTCCTCCTGCCACCAGCATGCACACACTGACTCCTGCCCTCCTTGCCCTGACACCCACCCCTTCACTCCACAGGCTGCAGCTTCAGGAAGAAGGCGGATTAAACGAGCTGAGAGGAGAGCTTCCGTGGACACATATTAGAGAAAGAGTAGGCCAATGCCACCTCCAACTGGAATGGCATGAGCAGCAGCAGCAGCAGCAGCTACATATAAGACGCGTATGGCATGGGGTGACCTGTGCTGCTGGTGGAATCACAGCTGCTCCTAAGATACGCCTTTGTGTTTCTCAGATACACAGATATTTGTTTCGTTGTTTTCTTTTGAACCTGCCTGCTGCTGCCTTCCTGGACAACTGTGTATGTTCGCGTTTGTTAATCATCCCAGATATCAAGCCGCCAAATGGATGTCGGGTTACGCATGTGCATCAATCATGTAAGTGGAGGCTTGGCTAAAATTAACCGATTTACATCTGTGTGTAGCACACGTGTACATCAGTGTATAAGCAGTGTGCGGTGACTATCATCACTCATTGCCGATGCTTATGTGACAAAAAACAACCTCGCAGAGTCATGCTGTTCCAAAACAGCAAGCATCATGCATCATCCCGCCCTTGTCATGTAGCTGCTGCCCTTGTCATGTAGCAGCCAATGCCCGCAATACATGCTTCACCGCGCCTGCTTACTTACAAATTTGTTTGTACTTGCTCGTTCACCTTTGCGCAACAGCGGTCGTGACTCGCCACAACCGGCGCTGTTGTCGCAGAGATCAATGAGCAAGTTCATACCAACCAGGTCAAAATGGGTGCAGTCTGGTTGACACATCATGCACAGACTTAAGAAAAATCACTTCATCTTTGAGGCTTACTGATATGTGTTATTAATTATAATGGCCTTTTGTCAACCATTGATGCATGCCAGATGATGAAGCCATCATCGTTGTCATTGTCATCAAATTCCTTCGCCACTCGCTGTAGCCAAATCAGTGGCTTGCACAATCACGAGGCTCTTTCTGTCCCAAGAAGCGTGATTCAACTTGTCTTAGCCTCTGACACCGCATGACAATCATAAGTGCAAAACCCACGTTTCTTGCTGTTCCAGCGCAACCTGTATCACTGGCACAAAATTGTTGCTCTGGTACAGCAACGTAATGGAATGCTGCTAGTCTACACTTAACAAAGGGAACTGGTTTAATTTGTCAAGTGTAGACTAGCAGCATTCCATTACGTTGC